>ENA-OQHN01000237-OQHN01000237.1-human-gut-metagenome-genome-assembly--contig:-NODE-237-length-20947-cov-5.629251_pt1 | contig 20947 bp, 15 predicted proteins | sample MGYA00242564_ERZ504721 | MGnify/ENA primary metagenome ERZ504721 (study PRJEB26092, sample SAMD00036212) | human gut metagenome | host: Homo sapiens | study: EMG produced TPA metagenomics assembly of...
CCCCAAGCACGAGGTCAACATCGCCATCGTCGGCAAGTACATCGATCTGCCGGACGCCTACCTGTCTGTCACCGAGGCCATCAAGGCCGGCGGCTTTGCCAACTGGGCCAAGGTCAACGTCAAGTGGGTTGCGGCCGATCGTTGCGAAACCACCGAAGGTGCGGCCGCCGCTCTCGACAACGTCGACGGCATCGTGATCCCCGGCGGCTTCGGCATCCGCGGCATCGACGGCAAGATCGGCGCTCTGAAGTTCGCCCGTGAAACCAAGCTGCCTGCCCTCGGCCTGTGCCTCGGCCTGCAGTCCATGGTCATCGAATACTCCCGCCACGTGCTGGGCATTGAAGACGCGAACTCTTCCGAGTTCGAGCCCGATTGCGCCAACCCGGTCATCGCCACCATGGAAGAGCAGAAGGACATCGTCGCCGGCAAGGGCGACATGGGCCACACCATGCGTCTTGGCTCCTACCCGGCTGAGCTGGAGGAAGGCTCGCTGGTCGCCGAACTGTACGGCACCACGCATGTCACCGAGCGTCACCGCCACCGTTACGAAGTCAACGTGGCCTACAAGGATCGTCTGCGCGAAGGCGGCCTGCGCATCTCCGGCCAGAGCCCGGACGGCGAGCTCACCGAGTTCGTGGAACTGCCGCAGGACGTGCACCCGTTCTATGTGGCCACCCAGGCTCACCCGGAGTTCAAGTCTCGCCCGACCAAGCCGCACCCGCTGTTCGCCGGCCTGGTCAAGGCCGCGCTCGACCATCAGGCGGCGCGCTGACGCACTTTCGTGCCGTGCATAATATCGCGGCATGATGTGCTGGCTGCCGTCATCGGCGTAGTGCAAGACATACGGTAAAGATGTGGTTGCGAAATATCTAATGATGTTTCGCAACCACGTCTTTTTTGTTGTATGAGCAGCATGCAGCATGATGTATTGGAAGGCGACGGTAAAAAATTACCGTTTCTATGGTGTGTTGGTAGTATGCAGATAACGCTTAGTAGGCCATCGCAGAAAGACCGACCATGACCGAACACCTTGATGACTCGACCCAGCAGTTTGCGCCTCTGTTTGGTGCGAATAATGCCGTCAGCGGCACTGTGGCAGACAGTGTGGATGCTGCTGCATCAGATTCCATTCAGGGCGATGAGATGAGGAGGCGCCGCATCTGGCCGTGGGTGGTGATTGCTTGTCTGCTGGTTGCCTTGGGGGCTGCCTGTGGCGGCGGTGTTTGGTTCTTCCAAGATCACGTGCTGCCTGGCACAACGCTATGGGGAAATTCAGTTACCGGCAAAACCGAGCAGGAGATTGTCGACCTAATCAACGACCAGGTCGACAACACCGCGGTACGAGCGAAATACCAGGGGCAGTCGGCGACGTTCACGCTGAAAGATCTCGGCATCGAAGTTGATGGTGAAGCAATCGCATCCGATGTCATCAATGCCCAACGCGGTGACGCATGGTGGCAACAGTATGCGTTCTGGATTACGCATGATGTGGCCCCGCAAATCAATCCCGAGCTCGCTGATGGCAGTGTGGTAGATAAGGCGCTGAACATTGATGCACAAGAACCTGTTGACGCGCAAGTCGCATTGAACGATAACAACAGTGGCTTCAACGTTATTGCGGGAGAAAATGGCCAGGGAGCCAACGCCACCAGCATTGCGAAGCAAGCCATTTCCACAGTGGAGTCATTGGGCAGTGTCCAGCCACAGACCGTTCGGGTGGAACTCGGCGTAACCGAACCGACGATTACCAATGCAATTGCCGATGAGGCGAAAACCACGCTGGAAACCCTAGTGAACAATGCCGTGGCCATCAAGGTGGCGGATAAAGACATCGCCACCGTGAATGCGTCCATGCTGGGTTCGGCCATGCGCATCGACGCCAACCAGCAGTCAAAGCTGAAAGACAATGAAGTACGTAATGGCTACGTGGTCTTTGATGCCGATAAGCTGCAGCAATACTATGACGAGCAAATCAAGCCGAATCTCAAATTGGAACGTGAAGACAAGAAGGTCGTCGTCAATAATGCTGGCGAGGTGCTGAGCACTGAAACAGAAGGCCATGATGGCATTGTGATTGCCGATGGCGCGGATACGGAGGTTGGTGCTCGCTTGGCTCAGGTGCTGGCCACGGGAACTGGTTCAGTGAATGTGGACGGCAAGGTCGATCCCAAACAGGAAGTCAAGGTCACTCATCGCGTGGCGATTGACCTGTCCGACCGTAAGCTCTATGCCTATGAGAATGACACGGTGGTCAAGACATTGAATGTCGTGGTCGCGGAGGGCAATGACAACGTCACCGGCGAATGCGTTGGCATGATGTGTACGCCGACAGGTGACTTCAACGTATGGCAAAAGTTGCCCAGTCAAGATATGAGCGGCACGCTGAATCTTGCCGATGGCACGGTGGAAACATGGGATGTCAAAGACGTGGGCTTCGTCAATTACTTCTCCTCCGGTTGCGCAATCCACCGTATTGCCGGCGGATATGTAGCGGATGCCGTAATGCCCTCCATTGCCAACGGATCTCATGGTTGCGTGGGTATCGGATGGGATGTGGCCGAATGGTTCTACAACTGGTGCAATATGGGCACGAGCGTGCATATCCAAGTGTGATATGCAACAGTGTGATATGTAACAAATACGGCATGCAGTGGTGCGACACATAATGCCGCATACGCGATGTTCGGTGTGCATGGGACAAGCTTGCCCGGCTCCAATATCGCTGTATCGCATTCGTGTAATCAAGCCCACAGCCAATATGCGTCAGGGCGGCTAGTGTTTGCACTTGGGTTCTGCTAGGTTTTCATAGGATTAAGTGTGATACAAGGAAGGCAGGATGGTGACCGAAAACACAGCACCAAACGCCGCCGCTGACGTGGAGATGAGCCAGTATGTGGCTGATCGTACCCGCGTCAACGAGGACAAGATCAAGAAGGATGACGAGATCATCAGCCAGTTCGGCGACTACAACTATGGTTGGCATGATTCTGATGCCGCCGGCGAAGCCGCAAAACGAGGCATTGATGAGAACGTCGTACGCGCGATCAGCGCCGACAAAGGCGAGCCGCAGTGGATGCTCGACATGCGTCTGCGTGGATTCAAGGCGTTCCTCGAAAAGCCCATGCCCGATTGGGGTGTGGATCTCTCCGGCTTCAACGCAGACGACTTCAAGTACTACGTCAAGCCAATCGACAAGCAGGCGAAAAGCTGGGACGAACTGCCTGACGACATCCGCAACACCTACGATCGTCTCGGCATCCCGGAGGCGGAGAAGAACCGCCTCGTCTCCGGCGTGGCCGCCCAGTACGAGTCGGAGGTCATCTACAACTCCATCCAGGAGGACCTGAAGAAGCAGGGCGTCATCTTCGTCGACACGGACACCGCTGTGCGCGAATACCCTGAACTCGTCAAGAAGTACTTCGGCACCGTCGTGCCTCCGGAAGACAACAAGTTCGGTGCCCTCAACACCGCGGCATGGTCCGGCGGCTCGTTCGTATACGTGCCGAAGGGCGTGCATGTGGACATCCCGTTGCAGGCGTACTTCCGCATCAACACCCCGGCCATGGGTCAGTTCGAGCGCACGCTCATCATCGCGGACGAAGGCTCCTACGTGCACTACGTGGAAGGCTGCACCGCCCCGATCTGGTCCGAGGACTCGCTGCACGCCGCCATCGTCGAGATCATCGTCGAAAAGCACGCCCGTGTGCGTTACACCACCGTGCAGAACTGGTCGAACAACGTCTACAACCTCGTCACCCAGCGTGCCTACGTGCGCGAGGGCGGCACGATGGAATGGGTCGACGGCAACATCGGTTCCAAGGCCACCATGAAGTACCCGGCCTGCATCCTCGCCGAACCGTACGCCAAGGCATCCACCATGTCCCTCGGCTTCGCCGGCAAGGGCCAGTACCAGGACACGGGCGCGAAGATGATTCACCTCGCCCCGCACACCAGCTCCACCATCGTCGCCAAGTCCATTTCCCGTGGTGGTGGCCGCTCCGCCTACCGCGGTCTGGTCAAAATCGTCAAGGGCGCGTACGGTTCGTCCAACTCGACCGTGTGCGATGCCCTGCTGGTCGACGACTTCTCCCGCTCCGATACCTACCCGCACGTCGATGTTCGCGAAGACGACGTTTCGATGGCCCACGAAGCCACCGTTTCCAAGATCTCCGAAGACCAGCTCTTCTACCTGATGAGCCGAGGACTCACGGAAGAAGAGGCGCGAGGCATGATCGTGCGCGGCTTCGTCGAACCGATCAGCCGCGAGCTGCCTATGGAATACGCGCTCGAACTCAACAGACTTGTGGAACTCCAGATGGAAGGATCGGTGGGCTGATTCCGATGACCGACAACACAACACCCGTCAAGGAAATCAAGATTCCGGTCGCCGACCCCAACGACCCGTACGCGATTCCGGCCGCCATGCCGTCCTCCGTGGACCATGCCGTGCGCTCGTTCAACGCAGGCGACTACCCGGAGCCCAGCCGCAAGCAGGACGAATGGCGCTACACGCCTATCGAGCGCATCAACGAGTTCTTCACCGTGTTCAAGCCTTCCGGCGAAACGCAGATCGAAGTCTCCATGATTGACGGCTCGCCGTTGGCCGAAGGCGTGAAGCTCAGCCAGATCAAGCTCGGTGAGGGCCTGTCCGGCACTGTGTCCAAGCCCAACGACCGCGTCTCCGCAGTCGAATGGGAATCCGGCCGCACCGCAACCATTCTGGAACTGTCCGGCGAGATCGCCCAGCCCGTGCTCGTCAAGGTGCACGGCGCGGGGGAGGACCTCGACGCTTTCCATCTGGTGATCGCCGCCGCCGACAAGGCTCATGCGGACGTCGTCGTGGAACACGACGGTGACGCACGACTGGCCGAAGGCGTGGAAATCACCACCGGCAAGGACTCGCACGTCTCCACCACGTTTGTTCAGGAATGGGCCAAAACCGCCAAGCATGTGGCCAACCACCGCATCCACGTCGGCGAAGGCGCATCCCTGCGCCACTCCGTCGTGACCTTGGGCGGCGACATCGTCCGCATCCGCATGGATCAGGACTTCGGCGGCGAACAGGGCGACCTCAACATGCTCGGCATCTACTTCGTGGACCCCGGCGAGCACATCGAACACCGCACGATGGTGGTACACAACCACCCCGACTGCAAGTCCCGCGTGGTCTACAAGGGCGCGCTTGACGGCAAGGGCGCGCACTCCACTTGGGTGGGCAACGCGCTCATCCAGCCCACCGCCCCCGGCACCGACTCCTACGAGCTCAACCGCAACCTGGTCCTGACCCCGGGCGCCATCGCCGATTCCGAGCCGAACCTCGAAATCGAAAACGGCAACATCATCGGTGCCGGTCACGCCTCTTCGGTGGGCCGCTTCGACGACGAGGAACTGTTCTACCTCGAATCCCGCGGCATTCCCGAAACCGACGCCCGCAAGCTCGTGGTGCGCGGCTTCTTCGGCGAACTCGTCGAGGAGATCGGCATTCCCGCCATCTCCGAACATCTGATGACCGTGATTGACCGCCGACTGGCCCGTGGTGAAAACGACGCCATGGCACAGGTCCTCGAAGACAAGTAAGAACAGCATTTTTAGGAGCACAACAATGTCAACACTCGAAATCAAGGACCTGCACGTCCACGTCGAAACCAAGGAAGGCATCAAGCCGATCCTGAAGGGTGCCACCCTGACCGTCCACTCCGGCGAAACCCACGCCATCATGGGCCCCAACGGTTCCGGCAAGTCCACTCTCGCCTACACGTTGGCCGGCCACCCCAAGTACGTGGTCGACTCCGGCGAGGCCCTCCTCGACGGCAAGGACATCCTCAAGATGACTCCGGACGAGCGCGCCAAGGCCGGCCTGTTCCTGGCCATGCAGTACCCGGTCGAAATACCGGGCGTGTCCATGACCAACTTCTTGCGCACCGCCAAGACCGAAATCGACGGCGAGGCTCCCGGTATTCGCCAGTGGGCCAAGGACCTGTCCGCAGCCATGAAGCGCCTCAAGATGGACCCGAAGTTCGCCACCCGTTCCGTGAACGAAGGCTTCTCCGGCGGTGAAAAGAAGCGCGCCGAAGTGCTGCAGCTCGAACTGCTGAAACCGAAGTTTGCCGTCCTTGACGAAACCGACTCCGGCTTGGACGTGGACGCCCTGCGTATCGTGTCCGAAGGCGTGAACCGCGCCAAGGAAGCCAACCAGTTCGGCATCCTCATGGTCACGCACTACACCCGTATCTTGAAGTACATCAAGCCGGACATCGTGCACGTGTTCGCCGACGGCCACTTCGTCAAGACCGGCGGCCCTGAGCTGGCCGACGAACTCGAAGAGAACGGCTACGACCAGTACCTGCCCGAAGGCGCCGACTCCGAGTCCGCACTGGCCTGAGTCCGTGACCGTGGGAGTCTGACATGCCCTATTCTCGACACGCTCCGGGCCGCTTAGGCCAGGTCTTTACGGTCGCGAACAGGCCATGTCAGACTCCCACTCGTTTCGTACAATTGTTACGTAAGTAGGGGGAACATAATGGTTGATTTTAAGGCGATTCGGGCGCAGTTCCCGATTCTGGATCAGGAGATTCACGGGCACCCGCTCGTGTACCTGGATTCTGCGGCCACCTCGCAGAAGCCGAATGCGGTGATCGACGCCGAGGCGAACTTCTACCGTACAATTAACGCCGGCGTGCACCGTGGTGCGCACGAGCTGGCCGCCCGTAGCACCATGGCCTTTGAGGAGGCCCGAGCCAAGGTGGCCAAGCTGGTCGGCGCGAATGCGGCCGAAGGTGAAGAGGAGGTCGTCGTCACCGGTGGTGCCACGGCCGGACTGAACCTGCTCGCCACCGCATTCGGCAATGCATCGCTGGGGCGTGGGGGAGAAGCCGCCAAGCGTTTTGCCCTGAAGCCGGGCGATGAGATCGTCGTCTCGCGTGCGGAACATCATTCGGTGCTGCTGCCGTTCCAGGAGCTGTCCTACCGTACCGGCGCCACCTTCAAGTGGATCGACCTGACCGAGGACGGCCGTGTGCGTACGGACAACCTCGACGAAGTCATCACCGAGCGTACCAAGGTCGTGGCCGTCACCCACGTGGGCAACGCCACGGGTGCCATCACCAACATCGCCCCGATCATCAAGCGTGCGCATGAAGTAGGTTCGATCTTCATCTTGGACGCTTGCCAGTCCGTACCGCACCTCAAGGTCGATTTCCACGCGCTTGATGTGGACTTCGCCGTCTGGAGCGCGCACAAGATGTACGGTCCTACCGGCGTCGGTTTCCTGTATGGTAAGCGTGAACTGCTCGAAGCCCTGCCTCCGGCCAACTTCGGCGGCTCCATGGTCGAGCTCGCCTACATGGACCACGAGGCCCAATACATGGCCCCTCCGGCCCGCTTCGAGGCCGGCACCCAGCCGGTCGCCCAAGTGGTGGCCGCAGGCGTCGCCGCCGAATGGATGATGAACATCGGGCTCGAGAACATCGAAGCCCATGAGAAGACCATCGCCGCCGAACTGCTCAAGCTCGGCGACGTCGATGGCATTCGGCAGTCCATCGGGCCGCGGCGAAAACGTGGGACCGCATCGGCACCGTGGCGTTCGACGTGGCCGGCGTGCATCCGCACGATGTGGGCCAGTTCATCGACGCCCAGGGCATCGCGATTCGCGTGGGACACCACTGCGCCCAGCCGGTACACCGCCACTTCGGCCTATACGCATCCAACCGTGCCTCCTCCGGTGTCTACAATTCGGTCGAAGATGCCCAAGCGTTGGTCGAAGCGGCCAAGGGCATCCGTAAGTTCTTTGGAGTGGAGTAAAACAGAACACCATGAACGAATTCGGTATGAGCGGGGATGACCTCGAACAGATGTACCAAGAGGTCATCCTCGAGGCGTCGAAACATCCGCATGGCAAGGAATCCTTTGCGCCCAACGCAGCGGTCGAACAGTCCGCGGACGCAGCGGCCAATGTCACCGTACAAGCCAGCCACGAATACTGCACGCCCGGTGAATCGCACCAGTTCAACCCGACCTGCGGCGACGAGGCGACCATCCATGTCGAAGTCTCCGATGACGAACCGCACACCATCAAGCGATTGGTGTGGGACGGCCACGGCTGCTCCATTTCGCAGGCCAGCCTGTCGGTGATGGTCGATCTGGTGGACGGCAAAACCGTTGACGAGGCCATGGATCTGGAACAGACATTCCACAAGCTGATGGAATCACGCGGTGCCGGTCTGGACGACGAGAACCTGGAAGAAAAGCTCGGCGACGCCGTGGTATTCCAAGGCGTGTCGAAATACCCTATGCGCATCAAATGCGCTCTGCTAGGCTGGGAAGGGCTGAAGGACTCCATCGCCAAAGCCCTCGCTGCAAAGAACTGAGGAAATATGTCCAACGATAATTTGGTTCCCGAACCACAGCCGTCCGTTTTCGATGCCGTCAACGGCGTCCTGCAGGACGAGGAGGCCGCTCGCCGCGTGATGGCCAACCCGGCCTTGGCCAAGGGCTTTCCGAACGGACGCCCGATCGAGCACTCTGCTGCGTCCGGCGATGACACCTGTGCGTGTGGCGGTCACCACGGCAAATGCGGTTGCCAGGATGACGAACAGTCCGATGGCAGCGAGATTCCGATCAAGGCGATTGACGATATCGGCCGCGCCACTGCCGAAGACGTGCGCGAGGCACTGCATCAGGTGATTGATCCGGAGCTTGGCATCGACGTGATCGATTTGGGTCTGGTCTACGGCATTGAGATCGATGAGCTAGGCCGCGCCATTATTACGATGACGCTGACCACGCCGGCCTGCCCGCTGACCGACCTTATCGAGGACGAATGCGCATCCACGCTGGCCGGTCTGGTCGAGGAGTTCCGCATCGACTGGACGTGGGATCCGCGCTGGACCATGGAGCGCATCACGCCCGAAGGCCGCGACCAGCTCGCCGCCCTAGGCTTCAACTTCGACAACATGCCAAAGTACTGATAGCTCTTAGTAAGCTTCCTCATCAGAGGGAGCTCTATACGAGAAAAGCCCCGCATGGTGCGGGGCTTTTCCATGTCTGGACTTCTGGACTGGTCAATCAGTCATCGACGATGGTGTTCTTCGGGACAACCGTGATGCCATCCGGCGTGACGGTGAAGCCACGGGCCAGATCGTGCTCGGTATCGATGCCGACAGTGGAGTTCTCGGTGAGCACCACGTTCTTGTCAAGAATCGCCTTGTACACGCGGGCGCGGCGGTTGATGACTACACCGTCGAACAGCACGGAATCGACAATCTGTGCCCACGAGTGGATACGCACATTGGGGGAGAGCACGGAGTGGTGCACTTCACCGCCGGAGACGATCACACCGGGGGAGACGATCGAATCGGTGGCGTGGCCCAGACGGTCGCGGCCGGCGTGCACGAACTTGGCCGGCGGCAGGTTGCCGGACATCGTGTAAATCGGCCAATCCTGGTTGTACAGGTTGAACTCGGGCACATAGGCGATCAGATCCATGTGCGCATCGTAGAACTGCTTAATCGTACCGACGTCGCGCCAGTAAGCGTGATCAGTGGCCGTGGAGCCCGGAATCTCGTTCGAGTTGAAGTCGTAGACGCCGGCCTCGTTGCGGGAAGCGAAGTACGGGGCGATGTCGCCGCCCATGTCGTGCTTGGTGTCGGCAGCCTTCTCATCGAGAGCCAGAGCCTCGAACAGGGCCTTGGTGTTGGCGACGTAGTTACCCATGGAGGCCAGAATCTGGTTCGGATTGTCCGGCAGACCGGTGGTGGTGGCCGGCTTCTCCTGGAAGTTCTTGATCATGTTCGGGTGATCGGGATCGACCTCAATCACACCGAACTGGTTCGATTCCTCGATGGGCTGGCGGATACCGGCCACGGTGAACTCGGCGCCGGACTCGATGTGCTGCTGTACCATCTGTTCGAAGTCCATGCGGTAGACGTGATCGGCACCCACGATCACCACGATGTCCGGCTGAACATCCTCGATGATGTTGATGGTCTGGTAGATGGCGTCGGCCGAGCCGAGATACCAATGCTTGCCGAGACGCTGCTGCGCGGGCACAGGGGAGACGTACGAGCCAAGCAGCGGGGAGAAACGCCAGACCTGGGAGATGTGGCGGTCAAGCGAGTGAGACTTGTACTGGGTGAGCACCACGACCTGACGGTACCCGGAGTTCACCAGGTTGCTCAACGGGAAATCGATCAGACGATACACACCACCGAAGGGAACGGCGGGCTTTGCGCGATCACGGGTTAACGGCATCAGGCGGGTCCCCTCACCACCTGCAAGCACAATCGACAGAATCTTGGGATTCTTGGCCATCGTAACTGTCCTCTCTGTTACTGAGCGTCTTTCGACACCGCACTGCTGGGCCGGATGCTTCCTTGCATTCGGTTTACATAGTTAATAATTGCAGAAAAATTCGAACATGCAAGGTTTTCGCCCCCGCGTGCCGTGAACTTGCGATGAACAGTTTCGTAGATTTGTTAAGGATCCGGCCTTTTCGGAGCGCGTGCGATTCCTTAGCGTGTCGCGTAGAACGCCACTGCGCTGGATGCCGCCACGTTCAGGCTATCCACGCCGTGGCTCATCGGAATCTTCACGGTCAAATCGGCGCGGGAAATCGTATGGTGGGACAGGCCGTCGCCCTCGGTACCGAAGATCAGCGCGAGCTTGTCGATATGCGTCGGATCTTCGGCAGGCGCGTGCAGACGGCGTGTCAGTTCGTCCAACGAAATCGAACGATCCTCCAATGCCATGGCCACGGTGGTGAAGCCCAGCGACTTCAACTCGTCGATGCCCTGGAACGGCCAGTAATGCTTGTTTTCGGTGCCGTCGTCGTTGAACCCGGTGATACGGGTCCACGGAATCTGGAATACGGTGCCCATCGACACGCGGGCGGCGCGTCGGTACAGCGGATCACCGCAGGAGGGTGTGACCAGCACGGCATCCACATCGAGCGCGGCCGCCGAACGCATCAGTGCGCCCACATTGGTGTGGTCCACGATGTTTTCCATTACTGCCACGCGGCGGGCGCTCTTGCAGACCTCGGCTACGGAGGGCAACGGCCAGCGTCGCATCGCGCATAGGGCGCCGCGATGCAAACGGTAGCCGGTCAGACGCTTGAGCTGCTCAGGTGAGGCCACGTAGACGGGAATATCCGCGCCCCAGCGCCCGTCGATGAAGTCGAAGGTGTCTTTCATGCCCTCCAGCCAAGGTTCCTCGACCAGCAGTGACAGCGGTTCGCGGTCAGCGGCCAGCGCGCGGTCGATAACCTTGGGGGACTCGGCGATGAACACGCCCTTGGCTGGTTCCAAGCGATTACGCAACTGCATTTCGGTGAGGCTCACATACGCTTCGACGCGCGGGTCGTCGACGGTGTCCAGCGTGATGAACTGCATTGGTGGCCTTTCGTGTGTGCAGATAACGAAAAACCCCTTGCAATGCAAGGGGTTTATCTGTGCCCGAGACGGGACTTGAACCCGCACGCCTGTATAAAATAGGCACTAGCACCTCAAGCTAGCGCGTCTACCATTCCGCCACCCGGGCAGGTGTCGTTTGGACAACGAGTAGATAGCTTAGCATGAAATTACAGGGATGCAATTCGCGCGTGTGCCCGGCGTGTCGCGTGTAGCCTTGAAGTCATGACTGATGCCCTTTTTCTTTTCGACCCGCAGGTCGACGACGTCCCGGTGAACAGCGACGAACTCCACGCCGGCTGGAAGCTAACCCTGCCCGCTCACATCAAGCGCCATGCCGTGCAGGCCATGCGACTCAAGGCAGGGGACAGCCTGCAACTTTCCGACGGCAACGGCTTGAGAATCCAGGCAGTGATGGCCGATCCTGAAGCCGGACTGGCTGAAGTCGTGGAAGTGGGGCGCGAACCCGAGCCGCTCACCCGTTTGGCGCTGATTCAGGCATTGGCAAAAACCGGCCATGATGAGCAGGCCATCGATATGGCTACTCAAATCGGCGTCGACCAAGTGGTGCCATGGCAGGCGGACCGATCCATTGCCAAGTGGAAGGTCGGCCGTACAGACAAGAAGTGGAATTCGGTACTGGATGCCGCCACCGAGCAGTCGCGGCGCGCCTTTAAGCCGCAACTGGAGGCGTGCGCGTCCAGCAAGGAGGTCGTGGCCATCTGCCGCAGGGCCTGCGTGCATGGCGATGTGGTGATTGTGCTGCATCAGGATGCTACCGATACGTGGTCCGGCGTGGAGGAGAAGGTTGCGCAGTTGGTGGAACGCACGCTCCAGGACGGCCGGCCGCGGACTGTCAGTGTGGTGGTCGGGCCTGAGGGCGGCATCAGTGAGCAGGAGGTAGCTGATTTCGTCAAGGCCGGAGCGGTGAGCTGCGTACTGGGGCGCAATATTCTGAGAGCCGCGACGGCCGGTCCTGTAGCGTTGTCGCTGTTGTCTCGGGTGTTGGGACGTTACGAGTAACGCCCACGCGCTAAGCTGGTGCGTAGCAACATCAAACCAAGGAGCATGATGAGCGAATCCGACGATTGCCTGTTCTGCAAGATCATCGCAGGGCAGATTCCCAGCAGCAAGGTCTACGAGGACGAGACGACCTACGCATTCAACGACATCAATCCCAAGGCCAAGGTCCACGTGCTCGTGGTGCCCAAGAAGCACTACGCCAACGTCGCCGAACTTGCCGCCGACGACCCGACCGAGCTGGCCCACATCGTCTCCATTGCGCAGAACATCGCCGACAAGGAATTTCACGGCGCCTATCGACTGGTGTTCAACACCGGTCTCGACGCCGGCCAGACCGTCTTCCACATGCACGCGCACGTGATGACCGGCGAAAAGCTCGACGAGTAGTAGGGGAATATCCGCTTCGTGGCAACGACTACACGTACCATCACCATCCCGCCCCAACTTGACCCCGTCGCCGTGCTCGGCCCGGTTGACGAGGTCATTCGCGAGGTGGAGCGCGCCTTTCCGGACCTGACGATTATCGTGCGCGGCAACCGCGTGGCGATCGTCTCCCGCTCCAAGCAGACCGAAGCCCAAGCCGCACAGGCCGAGGATTTGGTCAATACCATCATCCAAGCCGCCTACACCGCGCCTATGGACGCCGACACCGTGCGTCGCATGCTCGACCAGAACGTGCTCAAGAACCACGTGCGCCTCGAACATCCCGGTCACGGCCCGGTGCGTGACAAACTGGCGCAATCGACCTCAAACGAACGCGCCCATGCACGTTCTGCCGGCTCCCACGACCCGACGTACCGCAAGCCCACGGTTCCCGGCATCATCACCTTTGCTGCCGGCGTGCCGGTCCGTGCGAAAACCGCCGGACAAGTGGCCTACGTGAACGCCATCGAATCGCACACCATCACCTTCGGCATTGGCCCCGCAGGCACCGGCAAGACGTATCTGGCCGTGGCCAAGGCTGTGCGTGCCTTCCAGGACAAGCAGATTCGCCGCATCATCCTCACGCGCCCGGCCGTGGAGGCCGGCGAAAGCCTCGGCTTTCTGCCCGGCACGCTGAATGACAAGGTTGACCCGTATCTGCGCCCGCTGTACGACGCGCTTGGCGACATGCTCGGCGCCGACCAGCTCAAGCGATACATGGACGACGGCACCATCGAAGTGGCGCCGCTCGCCTACATGCGCGGCCGCACGCTCAACGACGCGTTCGTGATCCTCGACGAGGCCCAGAACACCACCGAACAGCAGATGAAGATGTTCCTGACTCGTCTGGGCTTCAACACCACGATGGTCATCACCGGCGATATCTCGCAGGTGGACCTGACCGTGCCGCGCTCGGGACTGGCCACCATCGAACGCATCCTGGGCGGCATCAACGACATCGCATTCGTGCATCTCAAAACCGAGGACGTGGTACGTCACCAGCTGGTCGGACAGATCGTGGCCGCCTACGACCGTCACTCCGCCATCGCCGGCGACCACCGCGACATCGAACGCAAGGGCCGCCGCAACCATACCGACTTCGATGCCCGCCAGCAAGCGGATTCAACCAACCAAAGCGAGACAGACGATGAGCGTTGACGTCACCAATGAAACCCAGTGGGTCATCGACCCCAAGGTCTTCTCCGATTTGGGTATTTGGGTACTCGACCAGATGCGCGTGAGCACCCAGTCCGACCTGACCATCATGTTCGTGGATCCCGATCCCATCGCCGAACTGCACATGCGTTGGATGAACCTCGAAGGCCCGACCGACGTGATGAGCTTCCCGATGGACGAGCTGCGCCCCGGCGACGGCAAAACCGTGATGGAAGGAGTGCTCGGCGACATCGTCATCTGCCCGTGGGTCGCCGCCCAACAGGCTGCCGCAGCCGGGCACAGCACCATGCAGGAGATGCTATTGCTCACCATCCACGGCATCCTGCACCTGCTCGGCTACGACCACGTGACCCCCGAGCAGGAGCGCCAGATGTTCGGCCTACAGCGACAGCTGCTGCTCACCTTCTTCGCCCTACGCCACGATGCCAACGTGCAGGCCACGCTGCCCGCCGGCACACCCGACGCGCTGGCCCTGTACGACGCCGCGCACGGTGCTGGCCGCGACCTCGATTCCAAATAAGCTCCCAAATCAATCACACCAAATCCGGATTATTCGATACCGTTCAAGGACATTCAAGGACACCGAAAAATCATTATGGAGTATTCCAGTACCACGCCGATCGCCATCACCGTCATTCTTGTACTCGTGGCGGCCCTGTTCGTCTGGCTCTCGCTGACCATGGCCGCCGCTGAAGGCGCCGTGGCCCGCGTAACGCGAGCCAGCCTCAACAATCTCATCCTCGAGGTGCAGACCGACTCCGAAGCAAGCCAGTTCCTCAAGATGAAGAAGATCGACAAGATTCATCGCGTGCAACGGCTCATCGCCGACCGTTACGCCACCGCCGGCAGCTGTGCGTTCTTCCGCATCGCCTGCAATGTGCTCGACGGCGTACTGGTGTCTTCCATCGCATCCCTGTGGGGTGCGGAACTGTGGGTTGAACTGCTCTCCGGATTCCTGTTCGCGATTATCGTAGCCGTGGTCTCCGTACTGGTCCGCCCGCGCACCGCCGGCATGGCCAAGCCGGTCGGCATCATGATTTCCAACTCGCGCATCGTGTCGTTGGCCACCAAGCTCACGCCGTTCGCACGCATCGGTGGCGACAAGTCCGGTTCCAAGGGACCGGGCCGCCGCTCCAAGGACTCCGATCTGTCCGACGACGAGGAGCTTGAGAAGATTCAGCTCGAGCAGGGCAAGGCCGCCATCGACCGACTGGTGGAGTCCAACGACTTCGATCCGGAAGTCTCCGAAATGTTGCGCAACGTGCTCACCCTGTCTGATACGTTGACTCGCGAGATCATGGTGCCGCGCACCGATATGATCTGCATGGAGCGCGACTCCACACTGTCTTCCGCGCTGAAACTGTTCTCACGCTCCGGTTTCTCCCGCGTGCCGGTGATCGGTGAGGACGTGGATGACCTGATCGGCGTGGCCTATTTGAAGGACGCCGTGCGTGCCACCGCCTTCAACCCGGCGGCCATGGAACGCGCAGTCGAATCCATCGTCCGGCAGCCGCTGCTTGTTCCCGAATCCAAGCCGGTGGACGACCTGTTCCATGAGATGCAGCGTTCCCGCCAGCATGTGGCCGTGGTGGTCGATGAGTACGGCGGCATCGCCGGCATGGTGACTATCGAGGATGCCATCGAACAGATCGTCGGCGAGCTGGAAGACGAGCACGACCGCACCCAGCGTACTGAGCCGGAGAAAATCGGAGACAACAAGTGGAAGATGCCAGCCCGTACGCCGATTGCCGATCTGGAGGAGATCTTCGAGATCGACATTGATGAGGACGATGTCGATACCGTGTACGGCCTGCTGACCAAGATTCTGGGCCGAGTGCCGATTGTCGGTGCCTCGGCTGTGACGCGCGGTCTGCGACTGACCGCCGTGGACTCCGCCGGACGCCGCAAGAAGGTGTCCACTATCGTCGTAGAACCGGCGCACGTCGAGGGCGGCGAGGAAAATAACAAGACCCATGAGGAAACTGACGGCGAGCCCGTCGAAGGCGATGATACCGCCAGCAAGGAGTGATATGACCGATCAGAACAACAGCACGAACGACGTCGATGACATTGACGTTACCGATGCTTCCGATGTTGCCGGCGTTGCCGAAGTCGACGCGACCGGTGAAACGGCGAACGTGACCAAGCAGGACGTGCCGTATCGCTCCGGATTCGTGGCCGTGGTCGGCCGCCCGAACGTCGGCAAATCCACGTTGATCAACGCGTTGATCGGCAAGCAGATCGCCATCGCATCCTCTCGCCCGGAAACCACCCGTAAGGCGATCCGCGGCATCCTGACCGCCGACCACGCGCAGCTCGTGCTCGTGGACACGCCCGGTATTCACCGTCCGCGTACGTTGCTCGGCCAGCGTCTGAACGACGTGGTCGACGAATCTCTGGCCGATGTGGACGTGGTGGCCTTCCTGCTGCCCGCCGATCAGGAAATCGGCCCCGGCGACAAGCGTATTCTCTCCCGACTGCGTACCGACTTCGCCACCAAGCGTGAGGACGGTACGTTCAAGTGGCGCATCCCGCTGATTGCCATCGTCACCAAGATCGACGAGCTTGGCCGTCAGCAACTCATCAACAAGCTCATCGAAATCAACGATTTCGCCGATTTCTCGGACATCGTGCCGGTGAGCGCTCTGAAGCACGACAATCTGGCTGAAGTGAAGAACGTGCTCATTGAGCACACGCCCGAGGGTCCGCAGATGTACCCGGACGATCAGATCAGCGAGGAGCGTCCGGAAGACACCATCGCCGAACTCGTGCGTGGTGCGTTCCTTGAGACCCTGGACGACGAGCTGCCGCATTCGCTGGCCGTGGTGGTTGATTCCATCGACTATCCGGAAGACAACGAGACCGGTCAGGGCTATGACGGCAAGGCGCAGGTCAACGTGTCCATTTACGTGGAGCGTGACTCCCAGAAGCCGATCATCATCGGCAAGGGCGCCTCGAACCTCACCTACGTCAAGAAGAAGCTGCGCACCCCGGTCAACCGCATCGTCGGCCAAAAAGCCAAGCTCGACCTCCACGTCAAGGTAGCCAAAGGCTGGCAGTCCGACCCCAAGCAGCTGGAGCGCCTGGGCTTCTAAGGCTTATAGACGAAAAAAGCTCCCTCGTCAGAGGGAGCTTTTGCTATACGGTTTACTTCCGCTTCGTGTACATCTGGGTGTTGAGGAGGGTGGAGTAGCGCTTGATGACCTTGGGACGAATCACCTTCATGGAAGCGGTCATCAGGCCGTTTTCCTGAGTGAACTCCTCGGGCAGGATGATGAACTTGCGCACGGACTCGGCGCGGGAGACGCCCTCGTTGGCCTGATCGACCCACTTCTGCACTTCGGCGCGCACGGCGGCGTTCTTGGCGGCATCCTCCAGCGGCATGTTCTCGTCCAGGCCCTTGGCGGCCAGCCACGGGCGCAGCGACTCCTCGTCCAGCGTCACCAATGCGGAGATGAACGGACGCTTATCACCCAGCACCAGCGCCTGGGAGACGAACTCGCAACGCTGAATGACTTCCTCGATCGGGCCGGGGGAGACGTTCTTACCACCTGCAGTGATAATCAGATCCTTCTTACGACCGGTGATGTACAGGAAGCCATCGTTGTCGATACGGCCCAAGTCGCCGGTGACATACCAGCCATCTTCGGTGAACGACAGCTCAGTGGCCTCGTCGTTCTTGTGATAGCGCGGGAACACGGCACGACCCTTGACCTGAATTTCGCCGTCCTCGGCGATGCGCAGGGAGAATCCGGGGAATGCGATGCCCACGGAACCAGCGTGGAACGGCGTACCCAGCGGGCTGAACGCGCACGGTGCGGTGGTCTCGGTCAGACCATAGCCCTCGTATACAGGCACACCCGCGCCACGGAAGAAAGCCAGCAGTTCCGGGTCAAGCGGGGCACCGCCGGCCACAATCCACTTGGCGCGACCGCCGAGCACTTCGCGCAGCGAAGAGTAGACAATCGGATCGAAGGCAGCGCGGCGAGTGCGGGTCAGTGCACCCGCCTTGCCATTGGCGGAGACCTCCTTCATATAGTTCTGCGCGGCCACCACGGCGGAGGCGAACACCACGCCCTTGGGGCCGTGGCCGGCCTTCTGGGACGCGGCGTTGTACACCTTCTCCAGCACACGCGGCACCACGATCATGATGGATGGCCTGGCCACCTGCAGGTCGCTGATCAGCGTCTTGATGCCGGCTGCGATATAGATGTGCACGTTCGAGGCCACGACGATGTAGTTGATGGCGCGGGCGAAGGAATGGGCCTGCGGCAGGAACAACAGGATGGTGTTTTTCTTGTCGTGCAGCAGTTCGGGCATGTAGGTCGGCAGATTCAGCGCGGTCTGGCAGTAGTGCTCATGGGTCATTTCCACGCCCTTCGGCGCGGCCGTGGAACCGGAGGTGTACACGATGGAGCACAGATCGGTCTTCTTGACCGAGTCGATGCGCTCGTCCAGCTCTTCGTCCGAGATGCCGGCGCCATAGGCCTTGATTTCGTCCAAGCCACCGGTCTCGATGGTGATGATGTGCTCCAAAGACGGGCATTCCTCGACGGATCCATCCGCCTTCTCGCGCATGTCCGTGTCCTGCACGATCAGCAGGCGGGCGTCGGAATTATTGACGATGTTGCGAATCTGCTCGGCCGAATCGGTGTCGTAGACGGTGGCCAGCACACCGCCGCAGGCCATGATCGCCGCGTCGGTCAGGTCCCAGTCGTAGGAAGTGCGGCACATGAATGCCACGGCATCGCCCTTCTTCAGGCCGTAATGAATCAGGCCCTTGGCCACGGCACGCACGTCAGCCAGGAACTCGTTGGCGGTGACGGTCACCCAATCGTTGCCGGACTTGTAGGTGTACAGCGGCTCATCGCCCATACGTTCGGCGCGGTCCGCATACAGGTCGTAGATGGACGTACCTTCGTCCAGCGGCGGATTGCCTTCGGTGGAGGTGGTGAGCAGGCCGGTGACGGGGTCGATGTCGGTGACGGTCAGGTGGCCGTCGTCCCAATCGTCGCTGTGAGGCAAAGCGATATTGGCCTCGACCGGCACGTCGGCGTTGGACAGGTAATCGGGCTCGTCCGGAGTGTCGTCGTGGACCGGGTGGACGAAGTCGGATCCCAACCTGAGCGCCTTACGGGTGAGATTGATAGTGTGCTGCGTGAAGGAATTGATAACCGACAAGTCTTGCTCCTGTAAACCTTTCAGTGTCGTCCAGCCATGAGGCGAACGCTTCTCAAAGTTCAAATTGTAATCGCCCAAACCGAACTCGTCACCTTACGCAACCGTAGGATTCTGGCTGGTTAGGGGAGTGCGTGGCAAAATATTGCACAGGTCCCGATATTGTTGAGTAACCGTGAGCTGCGAAACGGTGATTGTCGATAATTATTGAGCGGTTGGTTGCTAATCGATGCCAGGTGATTGTTGGACGGCTTCCGAGCAATTCATCCGCAATGCACATGGACACATTCGTATTTCTCACTAATTTCGGGTTCGTTTCTGTTTCGATTGGCGGAATCTCAAGTCATGGTCTTTACCTTCCGGCTACACTTACTATGCGGATAACCATGTCCATTTTGAAGCAGAACAAGAAAGGGCTCTCATGGCGCAAAACCCAGAAGCCACCGTGGTGTTCGGCGTTTTGAACGAAACGTCCGAAACGGAATCCCGCGTCGCGCTGACGCCGGATATCGTCACCCGGCTGAAGAGGAGCGGTGTCTCCTCACTGATTGAAGCAGGTGCCGGCATTGCTGCCGACTACACCGATGAGGATTACGAAAAGGCCGGTGCGAAGGTGACCAGCCGTGACGAGGTGCTCGCCGAAGCCGACGCGCTCGGTTTTGTGGACCGACCGTCCGCCGAGACCGTGGCCAAGCTCAAGGCCGGCCAGTGGGTCATTGGCATGCTCGGTTCCTTCACCGATGCCGATTACGTGGCCGCGCTCGAGAAGGCCGGTCTGGTGGGCATCGCCATCGAAAAGCTGCCCCGTAAGCTTTCCAGCGCCCAGTCCATGGATGAGATGACCTCTCAGAACTCCGTGATGGGCTACAAGGCAGCCATCACCGCCGCCGATGCTTACGGTTCCTTCCTGCCGATGATGACCACCGCCGCCGGCACGATTCGCCCGGCTAAGGCGCTGGTGCTCGGTGCCGGCATCGCCGGCCTGCAGGCCATCGGTACGCTGAAGCGTCTTGGCGCGGTCGTCACCGCGTACGACGTGCGTCCCGCCTCCCAGGGCGAGGTCGAGTCCCTCGGCGCGAAGTTCCTTGATCTGGGACTTGACTTCTCCAAGGGCCAGGGCGAGGGCGGTTATGCCCGCGCGCTGAGCGCCGAAGAGCAGGCTCAGCAGCAGGCTGCCGTCGACGAAAAGGCCGCCGGCTTTGACATCATCATCACCACCGCCAAGGTCCCGGGCCGTAAGCCCCCGGTGCTGCTCACCGCAGCCGGCGTCAAGGGTCTCAAGCGTGGTGCCGTGATCGTGGACTGCGCAGCATCCGACCTCGGCGGCAACGTCGAAGGCTCCGCCGTTGGTGAGCAGGTCACCGAGGGCGGTGTCAAGCTGATCGGCGCTCCCTACCTGGCCTCCGGCGTCGCCACCACCGCATCCAACCTGCTTTCGCGCAATGTGGCCGACATCCTCGTGCACTTCGTGCGTGACGGCAAGCTCGGCCAGGATCTCACCGAAGAACTCGACGACGCGCTGGTGGTTGCCGGCCGCGCCGCCGCCCCGGCAGCTGCTGCCGATGCCGAGAAGTCCGAGAAGTAAGGAAGAAGGAATACCATGCCTACTCTCGTCGTTTCCATTACCCTGTTCGTCCTCGCGCTGCTCATCGGCGTCGAGGTCATCGGCAAGGTGCCCGCCACCCTGCACACGCCGCTTATGTCCGGCGCGAACTCCATCCACGGCATCGTCATCGCCGGCG
>ENA-OQHN01000239-OQHN01000239.1-human-gut-metagenome-genome-assembly--contig:-NODE-239-length-20905-cov-2.462412_pt1 | contig 20905 bp, 18 predicted proteins | sample MGYA00242564_ERZ504721 | MGnify/ENA primary metagenome ERZ504721 (study PRJEB26092, sample SAMD00036212) | human gut metagenome | host: Homo sapiens | study: EMG produced TPA metagenomics assembly of...
GCGCGTCAACCTGCAGAACCAGATCCGCGAAAACGCAAGCACGCAACAAGGAGCTGCGCCTCAAGCTCAAGAACCTGATGAACGGCGATGGCTTCAAGCTGCCGCAGAACTACACGCCGCCGACGCAGGAGCCGTCCAAACAGCAGCAGACCGAAGAATCCGCACACAAGCGCATGATCGGCAAAAAGCTGCGTATGCGCATCCATAACCGCATTGAGATGCGTAAGGAGCAGCTTGAACAGCTGGCCCAGCGTCTCGGCAGCGACAAGAATAAGCCGAACGACAGCCAGAATGACAACCAGAACGATAATACGGAGGAGAACGACCATGAAAACAGATAAGCTGCGCCGACTGACCGCAGCCTCGCTTGTTCTTGCGTTCACGCTGCCGCAGGCGGCACAGGCCGCCGCGCCCACGGTAGAAACCGACGAATCGGTATATATCAACATGGATTACTACGGTGCGCCGACCAATACGCGCATCGTAAAGGGTGTCAGCCTGAACGGCCACACCGAGTTCACCGATTTCGGCAGCTACGCAGATGTGTACAACATGAGCACCTACGACGAGCCGGTCATCAAAGACAATTCGGTGTACTGGAAGCTGTCCGACACCAGCAAGCAGCGCTTCTACTACGAGTGCATCCCGACCGACAAGGTCAATATCCAGATGCCGTGGAACTTTGATGTTTCCTACAAGCTGAACGGTGTTTCGGTCAAGGCGGAGGACTGTGCAGGCGCAAACGGTCTGGTGGAGATCACCATTCACGCGGTGCCGAACAGCTACGCAAGCGACTACTACAAAAACAATATGATGCTCGTCTGCGGCACCGGTATCGACATGAGCAAGGCGCTTTCCATTGATGCACCGGGTGCACAGGTTCAGTCCGTGGGAACCTACAAGCTGGTCGTATTCATGGGTATGCCGGGCGAGGAAAGCACGTTCACCGTGCGTATCGGCTCGGATAACTTTGAGAACATGGGTATGTTCATGTTTATGACGCCGGCTACTCTGTCCTCGCTGGATATCATCTCCGACCTGAAGGACGTCAAGGACCGCCTGAGCAATTCCGGCGACAGCCTGTACTCCGGCATGAGCAACATGCTCGACACCATGCAGTCCATGCAGAACGGCATGGGTACGATGTCGAGCGGTATTTCGGGCATCAACGCCGTGCGCCAGCAGCTGATCAAGGACCGCGGCACCATTGATCCCAAGACGGATGCCGCGCTGACCGCTCTGGAAAAGCTGACCGGCGAAAGCGATTCGCTGATTCCGGAACTGAACAACACCAAGGACACGCTCGTTAAGCTGAACGCGACTACGAACAGCATTCTCAATACGCTCGAGGAGTCCGGTGCGGATATCACTGAGTATCAGACACTTCTCAAGAATATCAAGACCTCGCTGGGCAACCTTGAAAACCTGATGGACGATCTGGACGATAAGACGGGTTCGGAGTGGCTGTATATCGACAGCCTGAAGAAAAATATCTCCGATATGCAGAAAGACCTCAAGGCACTGCGCAACGATTTGGATGACCTCAGCGACCCTGTCGGCAGTATTTCGTCCGATGTTGTGTCTGCAATCAGTAATGTACAGGATGTACTGAAAGACCTGAACGGCTACGGCCTCATTTCCGATGACCGCTATAACAGTATTAACGGCACACTGAACACCATGAAGAATAACAGCTCTAATCTCGGTGATTCTTTGCAGGATGTGAGCAGCGATTTGTCCAGCCTGAGCGGCTCCCTTAACAATTTCCTGGGAACCACCAGTGATGTGCTCGACAATCTGGACGACATCTGCGACATTCTAGACGATTACAAGGGCCTGGGTCAGGACTTCACTGCCGAGGGCAAAAAGCTGACCGAGCTGGCAAACACCACGCTCGACCGCGTCAACCAGCAGCTGACCGAGATTCCGGCACTGACCGAGTCGCTCAACCAGCTGACCTCGATCACCTCGTCCTCCATCGACAAGGGCACCGAGCTGATCGACACCACCACCAAAACGCTCACCGCCTCCCACCAGCTGCTCGACACAGTCAACAGCACACTGCGCTCGGTTCGCAGCGACGCGGATGCCAGCACACAGACCATGCTCGACGGCCTGCTCGATGTGCTTGATAAGGCTTCCCGCTCGAACAGCTCAAATAAGCTGCAGAACGCGACCGATGATATTCATAATGCGATTGACGACGCTAAGACCGACCTTGAGGACGATACCAACATTCTCAATATCGACTCCTCGGCCGACCTGCAGTCTGTCACGAGCAGTATGAACCCGACACCGAGCAGTCTGCAGTTCATCCTGCGCACGCAGGAGATTTCGACCGACGATGACGATGATGCTGTCACCTCGGATCAGGATGCTGCCGACGAAGGCGTTCTCGCGCGTATCGTGAATATCTTCAAGAAGCTCGCAAGCGCGATTTACGGCGTATTTGCTTCGGAAGAGTAACCGCATATAGACCAAAAGGACAGGAAAATTTCCTGTCCTTTTTTCTTATCCACAGGTTGGGGATAATTGCGTAACCGTATGGTGTGAAACCGTTTGTCAAATCCATTTATATCATCGACGTTGATTGGTGCAATTCAAGTAGAAACAGCGGGTGAGATCCCCCCGCCGTTCCACAGAGAATCACACGATAACAAATCAAAATTCGCATAAAAAACGGTTCCGTCTCCGGAACCGTTTTTCCTATCCATTTATCATGCGCGAATCTTCTCGCCCATCTCCGCGCTTGCGTGACTGAGCACCGGAAGCAGCACCGCACCAACGATAATGCCCGCAATGCCCTGTACGATATTCATCGGCACGCCGAGAACAACCGCGGCTGCCGCAGCGCCCATGCTGCTGCCCATCACGACCTCCATGCCGACCTCATACACAAAGTAGCCCAGAACCATGACGATCTCTGCCGGAATACCGCACAGAACCACACGGGTAATTGTATTCATGCCCTTGCCTGCCATGCGGTGGTACAGCCAGCCGCCGAGCAGAGCGGTCAGCGCCTTGATGGCAAACGTGCCGGGCACCCATGCCATGTAGCCGCCGATAAGATCTGCCATCATCGAGCCGATACCGGCTGCCAGTGCACCCAGACCGGGACCGAGCAGAATGCCGCAGATCAGCACCATGCCGTCACCGAGGTGAATGTAACCCTGTGTCGGTGTCGGAATGCGGATGATCATCGTAGCAACTGCCGTCAGTGCCGCCAGCAGTGCTGCCAGCACAAGCTTTCTGATGTTTTTCCTGTCATATCGCATACCCTCTTTTCCAGTAATTCTGTCTGTAAGCCTATTGTATGCGATATTGTGGCTTTAGGAAAGTGTCAGTTCACACAAGTTTCACAAGGTCAGTTTCAGGCATTCGCCTTGAAATTATTGATGTAGTAATCGCCGTTTTCGTCGTCCATCACAACGCAGACCAGCTTGCCCTTGGAGACAACCTTGGCCTCATCAACGCCTACGCAGATCCACTTGCGCGGGTCAACCGTGGTCTTGAGCTTAGCCGCCGCGTCTGCCGCCTGCTTTTCATCCGCAAAGCGCAGAACAACGATGGAATGTGCCTGCGAGGTAATCATAGACTCGGAGGCCACGCCTGCCTCAAACTTGATGTCATCCGTACCAAGGTACCAGAACAGGCCGCGGCTCATGCCGTCCTCACCCATGCCGTTGTAGAGTGCCTCCTCGGCAACGCCCATGCCGCCGAACGGACGCGCACCGTAAATCTTGCTCACCAGTGCAGAAAGCTGCTCGTCCACCTTGACGGTCTCCGGCTGCTCCGGCTCGGTCACCTCCGGCTTTTTATAGCCCCAGACAGCCTCGCCGTACTTCTTCATGAACAGGTCGTAATTCTCGTTGTAGCGCTTCTTATACACGCTTTCGATCTGCGGGTCGAAGGTGTAAGCCGTGCCGTCGATGGTAATCTCGGTCCACGCGTGAACCGACTCACTGCCCTTGGGCGAAACGCCGGTGCCCGGAATCGCCTGTGCATCAAAGCCGACCTGACGGGCGAGGTAAGTAAAGCCTGCCGCCCACGAGTAGCAGTTGCCCTTGTGGGTCTTAAGCATATCGGTCGCGGAGGTCAGCACCCAGTCGCTCTTCGAAGTGTCAGCCGCGCCGATGCCGAGATAGCCGAACGTATTCTTCGCGTAATCATACACCGCACGCAGCTTCTGCTGCTGGGTCATGCTGTCCTTGACAACGCTCTTTACTGCCGAAGCCAGCAGCGCGTCCAGTTCGGTCGAGCCGGTGATGTAGTAGCCGTTGTGGTCAAGCTCGAGCGAGCCGATGAACTTGTCATGGTCAAACTGCTTGTCCTCATTGACATGGAACAGCTTGCCGCCAATGTTATGCCAACCCGGCGTCAAATCGGTGGTCTCCTTATCGAATGAGGTCCACTGTTCGGAGCCGCTCGACTTGTTAAACTTATGGTCGGTAGTTGCCTCAAGCATATCCCAGTATGCCCAGTGCGTGTTCGGCACATCCGGCATAATACGGATGCCCTCACTCGTATTGATCGTAAACTCATCCGCCTGACGGCCGAGCACACGGTTGAGGATAGTTACCGTCTCCGCACGGGTAATCGGCGCATTCGGACGGAAATTCGTGCCTGCCGAAATCCAGCCCTGTGCCAGAGCGGTCTGCACCGCATTGTACGCCCAGCTGGTCCTGGGTACATCAGCGAACGACTTGTCCGTGCTGATGTCGGTGTGCGGGAAGCGCGACAGAATCGCTACAAACTCCGCACGGGTAATCTTGGCGTTCGGCTTGAACGTGCCGTCCGTGTAGCCGTTCACCAGACCGAAATTAATCATCTGACAGACGGCATTTGCATACCACGCGGAAACCGAAACATCGCTAAACAGATAATCCCTATGCTCACCCCAGTCCACTAGCAGGGACGTGAGCAGCTTGCTCGCCTCTGCACGGGTGATGGACGCATCCGGACGGAAGGTGCCGTCCGTGTAGCCGTTCATATACTGCATATGCTCTGCGGTATTCAGCTGCGGCTGCGGCGCCGAATTCTGAGCCGCGCACGCGGAAACCGGCAGGACTGCCGCCATAAGTGTCGCAAGCATACCTGCGGTCATTCGCTTTTTCATCATACTTTCATACTCTCCTTCAGATCGTTTTCGGGGATAGTATTGAATTAGACGGAATCACTCGTCATTTGGTTCCCTGTTTTGCTCATCTTTTTTACTTTTTTCTTTTTCGGGATCGAGCATCTGTACCGGAATGAGCGCTGCCGCCAGCTTGCCCTTGCCGCGGTGCTTGACGTAGAAAAAGCCGATGATGGAAAACGCGATCGCACCGATGCAGTTGACCTGCAGATCCTTCATCGTGTCGATCAGGCCAATATCCAGATAGCCGCCAAGCTGCTCCGTCCAATCCTCACCGTTGACAACGACCGACTCAATCTGCACATGCACCGGCACATTCAGGCCGTCCGGGTTGAGCGACACCGTGTTGACCTCGTGCACGACATAGTCCTTCTGCATGTCCGTGTTCATCACCTGATCAGCGGTGAACTCGAAAAATTTCCCACAACACGCCGACCGTCATGGAGAAGCAGAACGCCACGATAGCCAGGAACAGCGGCGACAGCTTGAAGGTAAACCGTTCGCTTCGGTTAAACAGGTCAACCAGGCAGAAGCCGACCGCCGCGACCAGAAATCCGTTTATCGTGTGCAGCACGGTGTCCCATCCGGGAATGATGGTGTAGAACGAATTGATCTCGCCCATGATCTCGGCGGCATAGATAAAGCAGTAGATGATAGCTTCCATCATCGGCGGGATGTCGATGGCAAGCTGTTTTTCAATCAGCGTCGGCATCGCCAGCAGCACGAGCGACAGCACGCATACGAACATATTCTCATACCGCTGCATGAACGCACAGCGTATGAATGTCAGCACGACCAGAAGCGACAGTACGCCGCGAATGGTCAGTCTGCGGCGTACGCGGCGGCGCTGCTCCGTGACACGCTGCTGTAATTGTTTTTTATCCATATTTGTTAACTCCTTGAAGTAATCGCGAAAAGGGTAAAAGAGAGAACAACGTGTTTCGTTGTTCTCTCCATAGCTTGTGTATTGCTTACAGAACGTAAACCTGCGTGGTCTCGTACACCTCGTAAACCTTCTTGAGAGAGGCCATCTCGGTGCCGGCCAGACGGGCACATGCACGGCCCATCGCAACGGCGTAGCGTGCCACCTCGTCAAACTTCATGCCCGCGTGCATAGCGTTTGCAATCGCGCCGACCATTGCATCACCGGTACCGACCGCACCTTCGTCGTAGATTTTCGGGTTGGTAGTAACGTACAGCGACTCCAGCTCGTCCTTTGCGGTCAGCAGAGCGCCCTCCTGACCCATGGAAACGCAGACAGCCTTTGCGCCCATATCCAGCATCTTGCGTGCGGAATGTACAACGACCTCGGGATCGGCGGACGGCTTGTCGCCGACAGCCTCAGCCAGCTCGAAGATGTTCGGCTTTACAAAGTCCGGCTCGCACCCCAGTGCCTCCTGCAGCAGCTCGCCCTGTGCGTCGATGATCAGCTTGCAGCCGTGCTTCTTGATGGTCTTGCACAGCTTACGGTAGTTCTTCAGCGGGAACTCCGGCGGCGTAGAACCCGACAGAACGAAGATATTGCCCTCGTCCAGATAGTTCTCCATGCGGTCGAGCAAACGCAGGAAATCCGAATCATCCAGCTTGTTGCCCGGCTCATTTACCTCGGTATGGCCGCCCTGCGCATCAATGATCTGCGTATTGACACGGAGTTGTCCCGCAATATCAACAAAATCGTGGTGAATGTCCGCTGCTGTCAGCATGTCCTTCATAATGCGGCCGTTTGTGCCCGCACTGAAGCCAAGCGCAATACTGCTGCCGCCCAACGCCTTGATCGCGCGTGACACGTTGATGCCCTTGCCGCCCGGTTCCAGATGACTGGACACCGCGCGATTGAGCTTGCCCACCTGCAGCGGGTGCTCGATCCGCTGCGTACGGTCCAGTGCAGCGTTAAGCGTTATCGTGATAATCATGGGACGCCCCTCCTGAAATAAAATTTCCCTCATCGCGGCTCCGCATTTGTCCCGTGCGAATAACCGCGTTCTTCTCTAATATATATTTTACAAAATCCGGTCCATAATGTAAATGGTTTTTCTTGATGTTAGCCGCATTTAACCGGGTTGTTTTTGTACCCAAACTTTATTTGATCCAGCCGCAGTCACCGCACCACGGACACTCCTACTGTTTGCCCGTGACTTTTGCTTCCGCGCCGCACATCGGACAGCGCATTTTGCCGATTTTCGGCAGCGGTTTCGGCTTTGGCGGCTCTTTCGGCGGTTCCTGCTGCCGACGGTACAGCCGCACAAAAAAAGACTGCGCCGAGCAGCAGCACTACGGCGATCGCCGCAATCTGTTCTTTCGTCATGCTGTTTCTCGTTTCACTTGTGGTACTTGCCGCCTGCCGCAATATTGAGCGCGCGGTAAATCTGCTCGAGCACCATCACTCTTGCTAAATGATGCGGAAACGTCATCGGTGACATGGACAGCCGCAGCGCCGCCTTCTTTTTCACCCGCTCGGACAGGCCGCACGAGCCGCCGATGAGCACGCAGATCTTGCTTGTCCCCGATACGGTCAGCTTTCCGAAATAGTCCGCCAGCTGCTCAGAGGACATCGGCTTGCCTTCGACACACATCGCAATCACAGACGCGCCGGGCAGCAGCTTGCTCTCGATGAGCGCGGCCTCCTTTTCGAGCGCCTGCGCGATCTCGCCCTCAGAGGGCGTCTGCGGCAGACGCTGCTCGGGCAGCTCGATGATCTCTAATTTACAATATGCGCCGAGGCGCTTGGTATATTCCTTGACAGCGTCCGCCCAGAATTTTTCTCCGAGCTTTCCGACGCAGATCAGCCGGACAGAGAGCATAGTTTTTCCTCCCCAAACGATACCGGATGCTCCATGTGCTCCTTTGGTGCAACGAGCACCTCGCACGCGGGCAGCCCGCGCAGCGCCGACAGCGTTTGCTGCCGCGCCAGCTCCGGCATGTTGTTTTTCTCACTCAGGTGCGCCAGCACGAGCGTTCGCGTGCCGCTTTTCACCAGATCCGCTGCAAATACGGCGCAGTCCGGATTGGACAGGTGACCGCTCGGTCCGGCAACACGCATCTTGAGCGAATACGGGTACGGACCGGCCTGCAGCATGTGCGGGTCATGGTTGCTCTCCAGCACGACCATTTCACAGCCGCGCAGAAGCTCGGCCGCATCGCGCGGCACAAAGCCAAGGTCGGTCGCAAAGCCGAACCGGCTGCCGCCGTGCTCGAATATGTAGCCCGTGCTCTCGGCTGCGTCATGCGGCGTCGGGAACGGCACAACGTCCACATCCCTGACCCAGAAGCGCTCACCGCTGTCGAATATGTTCAGACGGTCGGCGTACTCCGGATTCTTTTCCTCGAAAGCCTCGGCTGTGCCGCGAGTGGCAAACACCGGCGCCTTCGCTTTTTTAAGAAACATCGGCAGTCCCTTCACATGGTCGATGTGCTCATGCGTCAGCACCACCGCCGAAATATCCTCCAGCGTGAGCGACAGTGCCTTCAGAGCAGTCGTAATCCTGCGCAGCGACACACCGAGATCGATCAGGATCGCGGTGCCGTCCGCCATATATAAGCCGCAGTTGCCGCTCGAACCGCTGGCGATACTGTAATAATAATGCTCTGCCATGGTACTCCTTCAGCAGTTGTTTTCATCATCCGTTTGTGTGCTGCAGAAAGGCAGTTCGCGTTAGAATCATCGGTGTGACGTTTCCGCAGTAGAATGCGAACGGTTCCCCGGCAATCTCTGCGCCGAATCCGGTAAGAATGTGCACCGTTGCGTCTCTCGCTTCGAGGAAAATGTTATCCACATCCTGTGTAAAAACATCGTCCAGCACACGTTTCAGCAGAAAGGTTCCCTTGTGCTGTCCGCGCAGCCTGCGCGCGACCGTGATGCGGCCCATGTGCCACTGCCCGCCCTCACGGTAAATGGCCGCTGTGCCGACGAGTTCGCCGTCCTGCTCCATGCACCACCACTGCGGCTGCTTATCCGCCGGGATGAAGTTCAGCTCCTTCGGAATATCCTGCTCGTCCGCAAAAATCTGCGCGGCAAAAGCGAGAACCGCATCCATGTCCGCATCAGACGCACGCCGAACCATACACTCTGCTTCCATTCTGCTCGTCTGCCTTATATTCTGCAAAAAGGCGAAAGGATGCTCCCTCCGCCTTTTTTCCTCATTACAATTAGAAATTACTTGTTCTCGGCGCTTTCCGGAATCTCGGAGCGATACATATCCGCACCCAGAGCAACAAACTTCTCTACGAGCGTCTCATAGCCGCGCTCGATGTTCTGCACCTGCTCGACCTCGGTAACACCCTTGGCTGCCAGACCGGCGATGACCATCGCCGCGCCTGCACGCAGGTCGTGTGCGCGGACCGGAGCACCATTCAGCTCCCTGACACCCTCAACAACCGCGATCGCGCCATCCACATGAATGTTCGCACCCATGCGGGTCAGCTCCTCGGTATAGCGGTAGCGGCTGCCCCAGATCCCCTCAGTGATGATACTGGTGCCCTCTGCCAGACACAGCGCCGTCGTCATCTGCGGCTGCATGTCGGTCGGGAAGCCCGGGTACGGCAGGGTCTTGATGTTGGTCTTGGTCAGCTTGCCCTCGCGGCGAACGAGCACCGCATCGTCAAACTCGGTGACCTCAACGCTCATCTCGCGCAGCTTTGCGGTGATGCACTCCAGATGACGCGGAATAACATTCTTCACCAGAACCGAACCGCCGCAGGCTGCAACGGCTGCCATGAAGGTGCCCGCCTCGATCTGATCCGGAATGATGGAGTAACTGCCGCCGTGCAGGCTCTCTACACCGCGGATCTTGATCACATCGGTGCCGGCGCCCTTAACATCCGCACCCATTGCATTCAGGAAGTTCGCCAGATCGACAATGTGCGGCTCCTTCGCGCAGTTCTCCATAATCGTCTGACCCTTGGCCAGAACGGCTGCGAGCATGATGTTCATGGTCGCGCCGACCGTAACAACGTCAAAATAAATATGTGCGCCGTGCAGGCCGTCCTCGGGTGCCTCGACCCGGATGTAACCGCCCTTGGGCAGCGTTACCTTTGCGCCCAGAGCTTCAAAGCCCTTGATGTGCTGGTCGATCGGACGGACGCCGCCGAAGTTGCAGCCGCCGGGCATTGCTACCTCGGCAAAGCCGTACTTGCCGAGCAGCACGCCGAGCAGATAGTAGGATGCGCGCAGCTTGCGCTCCAGCTCGTGCGGCTTGAGGCTCGGGTTCTGCGCATTCTGGATTTCCACCGTAGTGGCGTTGATCTGGCGGATCTGCGCACCCAGCTCGCGCATGATCTCCATCTGCAGCGTTACATCAATGATCTTGGGCACGTTTTCAAGACGAACCGGGCCATCTGCCAGCAGAGCCGCCGGAACGATTGCGACCGCTGCATTCTTTGCGCCGGAGATGGTCACCTCACCATTCAGCGTCTTGCCGCCGTTGATTACATACTTTGTCAATCTACCTACTCCTCACTAAGCCTTGGCGCGGAAATCTCCGCGTTTTTCTCCGAATACTGTATCTTATGTCAGCGAATGACTGTCCGTGCCGACCCTCTTTGCAGGCAGCTCCGACAGCGGCTAAACCCATTCGCGTAAAATCTCACTAATACATTTTTACCACAATTTCAGATAAAGAAAAGCAGTTTTTCAGTTTTCTTCACCGATAATCGTCTTTTTTGTCACAATCCACCAAATATTCGCCTGTTTCGGTGTCAATCTTCCAAGTAGGTGTAAGACGAATACGGCGGCTGCTGTCGGTTTGCATACGATAACCGGCCGTCATCGACTCGATCGTGCCGGTTTCGCCGCTTTCTGCGGCAAACTGCAGCAGCGCATCTGCTGCGCTGCAGGTAATGCTGATGCCGTTCGCGGTGGTGTACGGCGTGCCGAAACTCCACAGTCCGACGAGCGACACCGAGCCGTCTCCGGCAGAAAAGTCCAGTGTCAGCCGCCGGTTGTGCACCGGCAGTCCGGCGACCGAGCCGGTCAGCGTAACTACCGTGTCCTCCGCCGTCCAGCCGGCCTGCTCAGCCTGAAAGCCCCACCGGCTGCACAGCCGGCGCGCCTGCTCGAGCGCTTCCGATGCGGAAGTCGGCGCAGATTCAGTCAGCGTATAGTCCGCCTGCACATTGCCGTCCGCCTGCCACTCGAGCGTGCCCCTGTCGCTCTCAAAGCACACCGTGCCGTCCTCCTGCTCGGTGCGTTCAGCGTGTTCGCCCAGCATGGCGGCTGCGACTTTTTCCTCATCTGCGCGGCTGCGGTCGAGCGACAGCTCGGGCAGCGTGATGTCCTCCGGAAACGAGAACGCCGTATCCAGCTGCATCCCTCTGGCGCTCACCAGCGTACGCAGATTGGCCTCAAGCTCACTCGTTCTCCGGTGGCTTTGCCAGCCGCGTACCGCCAGATTGCCCAGCAGAAACAGGTTGATCGTAAGCAGTATTGCGATCAGTATATTTTTGACTTTATCCCATTGCAAGCGCTCTCATCTCCCTTCTGCGGTCACTCTGCCGCATTTTTCAGATAGAACCGGCTCGGTACATACTGTCCGTCCTGTGCCCGGTAGGCTGCCATCAGACCGCGTTCCGCGCCGGAGGCTCCGGCTGCCGCCTGTTTTGCAGGCATGACCGTGCGTTTGCCGCCGGTCGGCTGAAATTTCTGCAGCCGAATCGTTGCCGTGCGCAGCGCACTGCCATCGAATACGAAAGTTGCAAAGTCCGCGTCACCGAGCACCGGCACGCCGCTGTACATCTGCAGAAAAATCAGTGTGGTTTGCTCGCCGCTGCGCTCCACCGCGTACAGCGACGCATGCGTATCCGTATCGCCCGCTCGCTGCGCCGCATCGAGAATCAGCCGGGCGCAGTCCAGCTGTGCATCCAGCGCCGCCGCATCCGTGATATCGCTTTCGTCATAAGCGCTCACCGTTGCTAAGCCGTCCGTGGACGCGTACTGCACCAGACCGGACGCATTCAGCCGCAGTGTGCTCGTATCATCGAGGAACACGCGGACAGTTCCATCCTGCTCATTGTAAAAATCCGTGTAGGCCGTGTAGCCGAATGCACCGAGCAAATCCATCCAGTCCGGTCGCCGCTCTGTGCGGCAAACAGGTTGATCTGCGCCGGTTTCAGCACCGGAAGCGACAGCGCCTCGCTGTCAAACAGCAGCGTTTCCGGATAGACCGCGTACGCATCTCCCGCAAAGCTGCATGACAGACCGCGGAAGTTCTTCTGTGCCTCCTCGAGTGCATTCTGCGAGACCGCTGCATCCGCAGCATACAGCCTGCCGTCTGCCATGCGGACAAACAGTCGCTGCACACCGGCGGCATACACCAGTGTTTCGACCTGCAGGCGGTCATTATCCTTCCACGAGCCGCCCAGCCAGCCCGCAATAGACTGCATCGGGATCGCACCGTGGTAGCGCAGCAGCGCACAGCTGCCCGACCGCAGAGCCGTGCACAGCTCACTCTCATCAGCCGGCCGCAGCCCCTCACCTGTGAGCGCCTGCGACCACAGCGAACGCGTTGCCGTGATGCCGGCGTCAATATCGGTCAGATTGTACTGCACGCCGTACAGCTTGCCGTCGACGGTCAGCGCCATCTGTGCCGGATCCGCCGCCGAAACACCGGAGGACCGTATCTCATAGCCCACCGCACCGCCTACAAAGCGGTCGTGCAGACGGCGGAGTGTGCTGTCTGCAGGCATTTGCGCAATGTTCAGACCCATCAGCCAGTTTACCGCGCATAGCACGCCCATCAGTCCGCACAGCACCAAAAGCGAGATATTTTTTGCTGTGTTCTTCGCTGAGCGTTTCGCACCTCTCATACCTTATCCTCCCTGCCGTGCGGCTTGAGGTCGGTCGGAAGCGTGATCGTCACGGTCGTGCCCTTGCCGTATTCACTGGTCAGAGCGATCTTGCCCTCGTGCTGCTCAACGATCTCCTTGGCGATCGCCAGACCCAGTCCGGTGCCGCCTGCGGCACGCGAGCGTGCCTTGTCCACGCGGTAGAATCGCTCAAACAGGCGCGGCACATCGTCCGCCGGAATGCCGACACCGTTGTCCTCAACTGTGATGCGCACATGGTTTGCGCCTGCGCGCTGTGCCGCCAGACGGATCCTGCCGCCCGAAGGCGTGTACTTGACCGCGTTAGACAGAATATTTACCACAACCTGCTCGATGCGTTCTCTGTCTCCGACCATCGGCGGCAGGTTCGGCTCGGTCTCAACGAGGATCATGTGACCGCTGTCCTCGGCGGTCAGCTTCATGGCATTCGTCACCTTTTTCAACAGATCGGACACCGAGAACCGCGTCATACGCAGCTCCATCCGTCCGTAATCCAGCTTGGAAAGCGTCAGCAGATCGGTGACAATACGCGCCATGCGCTCGCTCTCGCTCGAAATAACGCCCAGAAACTGCTTTTCCGTGTCAAGCGGCAGCTCTCCGGCGGCATCGAGCAGCGTTTCAGTGTACGAGCGGATATTCGTCAGCGGCGTGCGCAGCTCGTGCGACACGTTTGCCACAAACTCGCGGCGTGCGTCATCCAGACGGCGCTGCTCGGTGACATCGTGAATGACGGCGATGACGCCGCCCTCGCCGTCCAGTGCGCCGTAAGGCGCCAGCGTGACGGACAGCACGCGCCCAAATCGCGTAATCTCGTTCGTAAGGAAGCTGCGCGAAACGGTTTCGTCCGTATCCGGCATGTCCAGATCGGCGAACATCTCATCAAAGCTCAGCTTCTGCTCTACACGCACGCCCAGCAGATTTTCGGTTGCCGGATTCATGTGGATGAGCGTGCCGTCGGTTGTGAAAGCGGCTACGCCGTCGGTCATGTGCAGGAACAGTGTGTTCAGCTTGTCGCGCTCGCCCTGCACTTCGCCGACCGTGTTTTTCAAACGGTGTGCCATGTAATTGAACGAACGGGTCAGCTCGCCGATCTCATCCGACGACTGCACGCCGAGGTCCTGATCGAAGTTGCCTTCCGCGATCGACCGCGCCCCCTCGGTGATGCGCTCGATCGGCGTGGTGATGGTCTTGCTGAGCAGGAAGGACAGCAGGATAGCCGCCAGCAGGCCGAACATCATCGCCTGCATGACAATCTGGAAGAACCGCCACGACAGATCGGAAATCTCCCGCTTGTTGTCCGCGATATACACGATGTAGTCCACCGCACCGTCGCCGTTCTTGTCGAGCGGCACCGCAATGTCCATAATGCTGTCGGATACCGCCGAGCGCGCTCCGGTCTCTCCTGCCATTGCGGCAATGACGTTGCTCGTGCGGGTGACGGATACGTTCGGGTTGGAGCCGTCAAGGAAGCCGCCCTCACTGTCGAGAATGGCATAGTTGCGGTAATCGTCAATGCCGAGTCGGCTCTTGTGGGCATCTATGATGGTTTTCAGACCATCCGTGCCGGGTTCGGCAGCCGCCTCCTGCATGGAGCGGATGGTGTCGGTCGTGAACACCGCCTGCATCTGCTCATAAAAGCTGTTCAGATAGAAGGTGTTGATACTGTTGATCAGAAACGTGCCGACCACCGCCATAACGGATACGATCAGCAGCACCAGAATCAGCACCAGTTTTCTGTGTAGTGAACGGAACATAGCTTACTCCCCGTCAGCAAAGTAATATCCCATGCCTCTTTTTGTGATGATGTATCTGGGACTTGCCGGTTCATCCTCAATCTTCTCGCGCAGACGGCGGATCGCCACGTCCACCGCACGCAGGTCGCCGTAGTAGTCATAGCCCCAGACCTGCTCCATCAGCTCCTCACGGGAGAAAACCCGTCCCGGAGCAGCGGACAGGAAGCACAGAATATCAAATTCCCGCGCGGAAAGCTCGAGCGGATGGCCGTTTTTGTACACCATGCCGTTGTCCTTGGATACACGCAGACCGCCGCCGGACGGCGCTTCTGCCTTTTCCCTGTCCTCTCCTGCGTAGGTACGGCGCATGTTCGCCTTGACGCGCGCCATCAGCTCACGCATAGAGAACGGCTTGGTGATATAATCGTCTGCACCCAGCTCGAGACCCATGACCTTGTCGGTCTCTTCCTCACGGGCGGTCAGCATGATGATCGGCGTGTCCTTTTCCGCGCGCACCCGCCTGCAGACCTCGAAGCCGTCCATCTCGGGCAGCATCACGTCCAGCAGAATCAGGTCGGGCGCTTCCTCAAGCGCGCAGCGCAGACCTTCCGCGCCGTCATACGCCGCGAGTGTGTCGTATCCCTCACGCTGTAAATTGAATACCAGAATGTCTGAAATGGCCTTTTCGTCCTCAACCACAAGGACTTTTTTCTTATCCAAACCCTTTCCTCCTCTGCACTCTCCAATCTCCACTCTTATCTTAGTAAAGATTTTTCAGCTTTGCTCTATACATAGCCGCCACCGTTTTTGCATCGCGAATCTCGTCCCGCTCGATCATTTTCTCTACCTCTGCGATTGGCAGTCGCACGACCTCGACAAATTCGTCCTCATCCGGCTGCATTTCACCTTCGGTCAGGTCAAGCGCGGCAAACAGATAGGTCACCTCGGTCAGAAAGCCGGGAGACGGATAGATCGCGCCGAGCGGCACGATGCGTCCAGCGGTACAGCCGGTTTCTTCTTTCAGCTCGCGGATGCCGCATTCCTCGGCGTCCTCCGGGCCATGGTCCATCTTGCCGGCGGGCATTTCGAGCAGCTCGGTATCAAACGCATAGCGGAACTGCCGCACGAGGATAACGTTGCCGTCCTTGTCGATCGGCAGCACGCCGACACCGCCGACGTGCTCACAGACCTCGCGCGGCGCGGTTTTGCCGTTCGGCAGCGATACCTCGTCCACACGAGCGGTCATGATCCTGCCTCTGAACTTATATTCGCTGGAAAGCTGTTTTTCTGTCATATCCATAGAAAAAATTCTCCTTAATCGGCTGCATTTACACAGCGCAGAATATAGGCGGTCTCCGGCGGGACGGATACGATCAGACCGTCCGGGTCGGCGTACGCGAAGCCCTCGCCGCTGAGCAGGTCGAGCGCATACAGCGCATCAATTTTTGTTTCCACATACTGGTGTCCGCGGTTGACCACGATCACCAGACGCGAGTCACCGCTCATGCGCTCGTATCGCAGCAGTGCACCGGCTGTCGTATCGCTGAACTGCAGGTCGCCGTCCGCGAGCGTCTGCTCCTCGGCACGGATTTCGCACAGCTTGCGGTAGAACGCCAGCAGCTCCTGGTTTTCGTGTCCCCACGGGTAGGTCCGGCGGTTGAACGGGTCCTCGAAGCCCTGCTGACCGGCCTCATCACCGTAGTAAATGGTCGGAGAACCCGGCATGGTGAACTGGATGACCGCCGCCATCCGCAGGCGGCGCAAGGCGATTTCCAGACGGTCCGGCGGCAGCTGATAGTGTGCGCGGCCGTTTCTGTCCATCTTCCACTCGTTCTCGGTTACGCCGAGAAGGGTAAGCGCACGCGCGGTGTCATGCGTACCTACAACGTTCATCAAGTTGTAGAACACGTCCCGCGGGTAGTTTTCGCGGATGCACTCCATGCTCTCCGCGAAATGCTCGGCAGTGCCGCCGTTCAAAAAGCCGAAGATGGCATCCCGCAGCGGGTAGTTCATGACGGAATCCAGTTCGCCGCCCTGGAAATAGCGCCGACGCTCGGAGTACGCGATTTTGTTGGACGCATCCTCCCACACCTCACCGATGATGAGCGCATCGGATTTCTCCCTGCGGGCGGCAGCGTTCAGCTTCTGGATGAAGCTGTCCGGCAGCTCGTCGGCAACATCCAGCCGGAAGCCGGAGGCGCCCAGCCGCAGCCATTTGGCAAGGACGCCGGTCTTGGGGTCGCAGATAAAATCCATGTACTGCGGATTGTTTTCCCGCACATTGGGAAGGGTGAGAAATCCCCACCAGCTTTCGTAGTTGTCGGGGTAGCGGTGAAAGGTGTACCATTCGCGGTAGGGACTGTTCGGGTCGCGGTAGGCTCCGCTGTGCTGCCCATAACGACCGTTGCGATTAAAGTAGACGCTGTCGCTGCCGGTGTGGCTGAACACGCCGTCAAGGATGACCGAGATGCCGTACTGTTTTGCCTTGGCACACAGTTGGGCAAAGTCCTCCTCGGTGCCCAGCAGCGGGTCGATGTGCAGGTAATCGGCGGTGTTGTAGCGATGGTTGGAGTGCGCTTCAAAGATGGGGTTAAGGTACAGGCAGGTGACACCCAGCTGCGCAAGATAATCCAGATGCTGGGTGATGCCCGCAAGGTCTCCGCCAAAGTAATCGGAGTTGGTCACCTCGCCCTTTTCGTTGGGCAGATAGACCGGCAAGTTTCCCCAATCGGTGCGCAGGGTGCGGTCAGCAGGGACATTTTGTTTCGGGGAACCGGAATTGCAAAAGCGGTCGGGAAAAATCTGGTAGATGATCCCGTTGCCCAGTGCGGCAGGACGCTTTTGGGAAGGGTCGTAGACGGTCAGCTGCCAATAGCGGTCGGAGTGCAGGTTAAGCTCCCCGCGCATCGACTCGTTGGCGTGGATGATGTGCAGGGTGCCGTCGGCTTCGGTGACCTGAAAATAGTAAAAGTGCAGTTTTGGATGTCGTGGAGTATAAGTGAGGGTGTAGCGGTTAAAGCGCAGGTTGCTTTCACACAGCTCCATCGGGAAGAATCGGTCATTTTCCCCGTCGCTGCACAGGACAAATTCTACCTTGCAGGGCAGCAGGTCCTTGGGCAGACAGATGGAAAAACGGACGCTGGTGCCGGCAGCCACAGCGCCGAAGGGTTCTTTAAAGATGGGAAGCCGGCTGTCATAGATACAAAAATCCATAGCATGATTCCTTTCCGTCAGGATGATGTTTGATAAAAGCTCCGGCGGGAACGGTCAGGTTTCCGCCGGAGCTGCAAAGACCGTATTAATCTAAATTCCAGATATTGTGCGCATATTCCTGGATGGCGCGGTCCGCGCAGAAGTAGCCGGACTGAGCGATGTTGTTCAGCGACATCTTCTGCCACTTCATCGGGTCATGCTGGTAGGTGGACAGCAGTCTCTTCTTGGTCTGGTCATACGACTCAAAGTCGCGCAGCACCATGTACGGGTCGTTGGTCTTCAGGGAGGTGGCAATCTGGTCAAAGCGGTCACCTGCGATGTCCTTGCCAATCATGTCGATTGCCTGCTTGAGCACAGGGTCGCTCATGATACAGCTCGCTGGGGTAGTAGCCGGATTTTTCAGCTGCTGGACCTCAGGGGTGCGCATACCAAAGACAAAGATGTTGTCCTCGCCGACCGACTGACCGATTTCGACGTTGGCTCCGTCCCAGGTTCCCAGGGTGACGGCTCCGTTGAGCATCAGCTTCATGTTGCCGGTGCCCGAAGCCTCGGTGCCCGCAAGGGAAATCTGCTCGGAGACCTCGCTGGCAGGCATCAGAAGTTCAGACAGGGTGACGCGGTAGTCTTCCAGATAGACCACCTTGAGGATGTCACGGGTCTGCGGGTCGTTTTCAATCATCTTGCCTAAGCTGCAAATAAACTTGATAATCTGCTTTGCCATATAGTAGCCGGGAGCTGCCTTGGCACCGAAGATGAAGGTGGTCGGCAGGATGTCGGCGTGCGGATTGGACTTGATTTCGTTGTACAGCGACAGGATGTGCAGCGCATTCAGATGCTGACGTTTATACTCGTGCAGACGTTTGACCTGTACGTCAAACAGGGAGTTCGGGTCGACGACCTGACCAGTGTGTTCCTGGATGTACTCGGCAAAGCTGCGCTTGTTTTCCAGCTTGATCTTTGCCAGCTGCTCCAGCACCTGCTTGTCATTCTGGTAGGGGAGCAGCTTTTTTAACTGGGTCATATCGTGCATAAAGCCGTCGCCAATCAGCTCGCGGATGTAGTTGTTCAGCTGCGGATTGGACTGGTACAGCCATCTTCTGGAGGCGATACCGTTGGTGACGTTTTTAAATTTGTTTGGCCAAATCTTATAGAAATCATGGAACAGCGATTCGCGCAGGATGTTGCTGTGCAGGTTGGATACGCCGTTGACGCTGTGGGAAGCGACCACCGCCAGGTTTGCCATGTGCAGCGAATGACCGTTGATGATTGCCATGCGGGAAACGGTGTAGCCGTCCAGATGGAACTGCTCGGTCAGCTGGCGGCAGAAGCGGTTGTTGATTTCTACGATAATCTGATAGATGCGCGGCAGCAGGGTGCGGAACATATCCTCGTTCCAGCTTTCCAGCGCCTCGGGCATGACGGTGTGGTTGGTGTAGGCAAAGGTGTCGCTGACAATCTTCCACGCCTGGTCCCACGGATAACCGCACTCATCCAGCAGGATGCGCATCAGCTCAGGAATGGCAAGGGCAGGGTGGGTGTCGTTGATGTGGATGGCGTTCTTTTCTGCAAAGTTTTCCAGTGTGCCGTACAGCTCCATGTGGCGGCGCACGATGTCCGAGATGGAGGCAGCCACCAGGAATGTACTGCTGACGCAGACGCAGGTTTTTGCCCGCCGGATGGTTGTCGTGGGGTAAAGGATTTTGCTGATTGCCTCAGCGGTGGAATCCTGACCGAAGGCTTTGATGTAGTCGCCGCGGTTGAAGGCATCCATGTCGATGGCAGAGCTTTGTGCGCTCCATACACGCAGGACGCTGACACCCTTGCCGTCGTAGCCGGAAATCATAATATCATAAGGAACTGCCTTGACGGTGGTGTAGCCCTTGTGCAGGACATGGTGATACCCATAGTCCCAGAATTCTTCGATGTGTCCGCCGAAGTTGACATCGACTGCGTGCTCCGGGATGCGCTCCAGCCAGACTTCGCCGCCGGGCAGCCATTCGTCCGGCAGCTCGGTCTGCCAGCCGTCGATAATCTTCTGTTTGAAGATACCAAATTCATACAGAATCGAATAACCCATGGCAGGGTAGCCGCAGGTTGCCAGTGCATCCATAAAGCAGGCAGCCAGTCTGCCCAGACCGCCGTTGCCCAGACCGGCATCCGGCTCCAGTTCGAACAGGTTTTCCATCCGAACCCCCATCTCTTTGAGCGCCTGAGAAAATTTCACCGGCAAGATTGAGGTTGTAGATGCCGTTTTTCAGCGACCGTCCCAGTAAAAATTCCATGCACATATAGTAGGTCTGCTTGCGTCCCTTGGCTTTTGCATCCGCCATAAAGTAGCGGCGCTTTTCTTTGAGGATGCTGCGCACCACCATGGCATCAGGCTTTATAGTAGATTTCGTCCGATGCGGTGTCGGGAGTAAAGCCCAATGCCTTGATTTGAGAAACCAGCATGGATTGAATCTGCTGGGTTGTCAGTTTTTTATCCGCAGAAACGATGGAGGCTTGGATTTCTTTTAAAGCAAGATTGTTTTCACTAAGCATATAAACCGCCATTTCTCCGCACCGTTTGGTAGTCAGTCAGTAAAAAGCAGCAATCGCTCCGGTGCGGAAGGAGGATTGCGCTGAATGCTTTTGGGGAAAAGAGAGGCTGTACACGACAGCACTACACGATAAATTATAGTATATTGAACGTTTGAAAACAAGAGTTATTGCAAGCAGAAGACAGGATTTCTGGCAGGATGGACACAATTAGATGGGGATAACAGTAAAGTTTCCGAATTTTTAAAATGGAATTTACCTGCTTCTAATCTAAAAGCAGTCGGGAAAGCGAGCGTTTTGTCCGTCAAAAACTGTCTTTGCCCTTTACTTTCCACCTTCCAATCATATATAATAAAACAAAGAGAAAAATCCCGACCCGCCCGGCGGGCAAAATCATGGGAGTATAGAAAGGATGGTCTGCATGGCTGCACAAAATAAAGTCAGGGTGGAGATCTGCGGTTCAAGATAT
>ENA-OQHN01000241-OQHN01000241.1-human-gut-metagenome-genome-assembly--contig:-NODE-241-length-20876-cov-4.853824_pt1 | contig 20876 bp, 20 predicted proteins | sample MGYA00242564_ERZ504721 | MGnify/ENA primary metagenome ERZ504721 (study PRJEB26092, sample SAMD00036212) | human gut metagenome | host: Homo sapiens | study: EMG produced TPA metagenomics assembly of...
TTTCGTAAGTAAGAACATATGCCTCAAAGCTATCGCTTGGCTGTCCATATAACTCTAACACATCTTCTCTGGTAGACCATCCCAGCATCACCCCACCGGGAAGGCGGAGTTCCGTGCCGGAAAAGTCGTAATTGCCATAGATTACATGGACGCCTCCCACCGTGCTTTCTGCGACAGGTATCGTGCTTTCGGTGGGGTTGAAAGCACAGACGCTGACAGTCTGTTCACGGTCATTGGTCAACGAGACCCATTCCCATTCATAGGACGCATACGGGCCTTCCGCGCCGGGCAGAGAAAGCCCGGCATCCTCCGCGGAGATCACCCACCCGTCGTCAAGAAAATCCGCAAGGGGAAGCGGCAACGTATACACCGCGTCATTGATCTGGATTGAAAAACTTTCCCAATCATTCGGGAGTTCAGGGGATGGTGGGTACAATTCTGCCCCTGACGCGTCGAGTTCTGTCATAAATTCGAGCGACATCAAGGTGGAGGTGTGCGGCAGGTAGGTGACTTTCGCAAACAGATTGTAGTCGTTCCCGCCCCACAGCGCGCGCCCTTCCTCGTACCTCTTTTCACTGATTTCAAAGGAATGCCGTTCGCCGGTCATATCTACGCCGCGCAGATAATAGTCGTCCGAACCATAGTCCCCGATCCCTCGCGAATATTCAAATTCCAGCCGCTCCAAATAGGCGGCTTCCGGGCGCTTGAGATAGGGGATGTCCAAAACGAGCGGCCGGACAAGGAAAAAGGCGACGGCGAGGCAAAGCAGAATGCCTGCGGTTCTGCCAACCTTTTGCAGGAACGTTGCGTCCGGCTGAATCAGCAGTATGAATAAGACAAGGGCGATGATCACCGCCACCAGCCCCAAGCCGCCATAGACAATGACGGCTTGCATAAACCCTGTGATGCCGATGGCAAAGGCATCGGCGCTTGTAAACCATTCCACCACCGCGAGGATGGTAATCGGCAGAAAAAAGATGACGGCAAGGAACAAAATAAACCATTTTAACTCCGCCTTGTTTTTTTCGCCGCCGGGTGCTCTTTTGTCTGTTCGGTTCTCATTTATATTGTTCATTTTCTCTCTTGCTTTTATGAAAATCAGTGTTTCAAACGCTCCAGCGCCTCGCAAATCGCAAGCATCCCCTGTTTTGATCTTTGATTTTGGCGGTGATGCTGTTGTTGACCAGCGACAATTTTATTTTGGTTTTCCCGCTTTTCGCTTTGATGATCCGCTGGGAAGGCAGTAGCCCTTTTTGTACTTTCAGTTCGTCAAACTGGTCAAACGGAATGCAGATTTTACCGTAAATATGCGAGATATCAAAAGTTTCCAACACTGCGATAACCAATGTTTTTTCTGTCACGCCAACATAACAATATACATTACTCAAAGCTCCCAGTGCCAACATTTCAGCCGTCCCAGACATCAGGGTTCCCCATGCTTTTCCCTGGTATGTTTCTCCTTCCGGACAGATACTATCTAACATTTCATTCATATCTTTCTCGTTCATAAATAAAGTCATAAAATTCACCTCGTCGTTTTGCCCTCTAGTTAGTAGATCTGGTTCCGGTTTAATTATAACACTTAGCTGGTTTTTCGGTGTGAATTCAAGGTAAAACACTCGTAAATGTTAGGCAGAAAAGCCCCAACGATTGCCAAATAATTACACCATATCATAGAAAGCACGTATTTAATGGAAACAAGTTTTTGAACAGCCGTGTCCCATACTTTGCCGTGGATGAATATATAATAAAAGTGCCTCTCTTTTTTTCCCGGTGGCATTTCTGCCGGTACAAAGGAGAAGCACTTTACTTTATGTTTTCTAATTGTCGGTATGGTAGCTCTGAAGGATCGTTAATGTAAGCCTGTTCCCTGAGGCCACAAAAAAACTATAAGTCAGCAAACAAGGTCAATCCTTGAGCACTGCTAGACTAAATGTCCCCAAATCTTTTATAGCGGACTTTTCTCATTCATCAAGATGCGGCCTTTCAGTTCAATAGCATTGAGAGCGAGCACTGTGCTTTTCTGATTCAGGGGCAGCTCATTTCCATCCACTGTGAAAATCGCACCTCCAGCCTCCTCCAGAATGATCCGCGCCGCGTTGTGATCCCAGGGGGAAGAGCGCATGGTAACGAATAAATCTGCCCGGCCAGCAGCCACCTCACAAAGTTCCAGGGCCACGGAGCCGAGGCACCGGACTCCCCGTACCTTCCGGGCGAGCCGGATCATCCGCTCCTGATAGGGATGGGGTTCCAAAAAGGTGTATTGCAGGCCCGGTGTTGTCAGCAGCAGCTCTGATAGTTCCCGCCGGCGAGAGGTGCGGATCGGCGTCTGATCCTGCCACGCACCGCCGCCGTGCTTTCCCCAGTACAGCGCTTTTCGCTCCACATCCAGCACCAGTCCGAACAGTGGTACGCTTCCCTCCCAACACCCCACGGAGATGGCGTAGTTTTGGTGCTGATTGATAAAATTCGTGGTCCCGTCGATGGGGTCAATATACCAGGTCACCGCCCCGGTGCGATGCGCCTCCGGCGGATACTCTTCCCCCACGATGGCGTCTTGGGGGAAGGCTGTCAGTATTTCATTTCGCAGCAGCTGTTCGATTCTGCGGTCCCAACGGGTGACAAGGTCTTGATGACCCGTTTTCTGGCTGACTTCCGCCTCTTCCAGGCGGCACTGCCGAAGAAGATCTCCGGCGTTTTGAACAACTTTCACTGCGACATTGAATCTGTCCATCCTCCACCTTCTTTCCTTTATTTGATTTATAAAACCATATTCCTTGTGCCTTGTCAAGGAGGCTTCACCAGATTACCCGCATCTCCGCGTTATGCAACTCCGGCACCGGACTGTGGGTCTGGATATAGCGGGCGGTGAGATCCGGCATTTCTACGCCGCCTCGCCAGAGGACTGGGCACGCCCGCAGGATTCCATATCCACCTGTACCTGTGGCTCGGTAGTTACTGGTACACAAGCGGAACTTTCCGTTTCCCAGGGGAGAACCATCCAATTTTGTCAGCCGAACCACCCGGCTCCCCACAGGGCGGCGCAGATCAAAGGTATAGGCCAGGCCAGCGTAGAAGTCGTAATTGTAGTGCTCCACCTTGGGAAGCAGGAACTCCTCTGATATTTGGGGCTGGTCACCCACTAACGTGAAGTAGGCGGCGCACCGTTCCAGAGTCTGCCGCAGCACCTCTTTCGTCACCTCCAGCACCACCAGGGTGTTGGCAAACAGGTAGGCTGCTGTTACACCCCGCATGGTCACTGGGGAGGCCAGCCCCACCGGGTCGTTTCCCAAGCTGGTGCAGGAGAAATCCGCCCCGGTCTCGGCCAACTGCACCTGGTTGAACAGGGCGGCCACCTGGCTGCCGTAGAGGGCGGCGTCCAGCTTCCCCTCCGGGGAAATCGGATAGGCCAACTCCCCGATGGGCTGGTCCAGCCAGACCTGCACCGCCTGTTCCAGGGGCAGTAAGCTCTGATAAGGCTCCGTGCCGTGCGTTGCACCCACTGGCGTCAGTTTGGAATGAAAACAGAAGTTTCTCCCGTCTTGCTGTCCAGTGATACGAAGAAAGTGCCCGGCGTTAGCGGGGGGCTGAACCGCATAGGTGCCAGACAACTCTACCCCTTCCACCGCCATGTGTTGGTGGCCTGTGAGGAGAAGGTCGAAGTCCAGTTCCCGAGCGATTTTACAGGCAATATTCTCTCCGCTGTCTGAGAGCACCCGCCCCGTTTCCAACTCTTCCTCAAAACCTCCGTGGTAGATACACACCCGAACGTCACACTGATCCCGAAGGGCGGAACAGGCCGTCAGGGCAGCTTGAAAAGCATCGGTAATCCGCAATCGCTCCAAGTTCTGGGGCTGTTCCCATACGTTCACAAAATCGGTGACCACGCCGGTGATCCCCACCCGCAGGCCGTTGGCCAGGGTATGCACTGCCCAGGGGCGGATGGGCAGCTCGCCACCCAAGTCCTCTACATTGGCGCATAGGCATACGCCATCCATGGCCCGTAGATAATCCCGAAGGGCCTCATAACCGAAGTTGAAGTCGTGATTACCCAAGGTAAAGTAGTCCAGACCCATCGCGTTGAAGGCCGCAGCTACCGGGTGGACAGGCCACCGGCCCCGGTTCTCCAGGTAATATTGGGTCAAAGGCGTCCCCTGCAAGGAATCCCCGCCGTCCAATACCAGGGTGTTTCCGTCCTTTTCCATCTGGTCGGCCAGATTCAGCAGGCCGGTTTTTTCCGGGCAGTTGGCGGCGTAGTTCACCGGGAAAATGTGGCCGTGGGTATCTGAGGTGTAATAGATTTGAACCGTTTTTTCCATGCTCACCCCCTGGCCAGCTTGACCCGGATCTTGGTGGAAATCCACTCCACGATCAACACCAGCACGATGAGGCCCGCCAAGATGGCACCAGCCTCCTCCCAGCGATAAGAGTTCATGGCAAAAATCAGCGGCGCACCAATACCGCCCGCTCCCACCAGGCCCAGCACGGTGGCGTCCCGTAGGTTGATATCAAAGCGGTAGATGGCGGTGGAGGCGAAGTTGGGCATCAGCTGGGGCAGGATGCCGTAGCGGATCTTCTGCCAGGTAGTGCAGCCCGCCGCGTCCAGGGACTCCAATACACGAACATCCAAGTCCTCAATGGCTTCGATGTACATTTTGCTCACCATGCCTACCGAACACAGGGACATAGTCAGCAGGCCAGCGAAGGCGCCGGGGCCTGTGACGCGAATGAACATGAGGCCATAGACGAAGGCGGGAACGGTGCGGACGGCCATAATGATGATACGTCCAACAAAGGCTACCGGCTTCGGAGTCAGGTTGGAGGCCGAAAGAAAGGCCAACGGAACAGAAATGATAGCACCCACAATCGTACCCAAAAATGCGATGCAGATGGTCTCCAACAACAGATAAGGCACACCCTGGGTAGTGAAATTGAACAACAGGTCCGTATCCGGGTGGAAGATGCCCGCCAGGATATTCCAGGCAATCACCGCTCCATTTTGCGTGGTGCCCGCCGTCTCCACGGCAGAGCCGCTCCAGATCAGCAGAGCTACAACCACCACAGCCACGGCCAGCTCAAAGACCCAGCGGCGGGGCCGCTGTTCATAAGCCGCTTCGATTCGTTTGTTCATGGCAACTCCTCCTATACCAGCCGTTTCCGGGCGGCCCGGCTGATGGTTTCAATGATAAACACGGTGACGAACAACGCCAGCAGGATCATACCTACGCTGGCATACTCACGCCAACCAATCTTCTCGTTCAGGATCAGACCAAGGCCGCCTGCTCCCACATACCCCAAAATGGAGGCGTAGCGCACATTTCCCTCGAAGCAAAATAGGCAGTTAGACAGATAAGAGGGCAGCACCTGGGGCACGATGGCGCTGATGAAGGCGCGTACCTTGGTAGCCCCCATAGCCTCCATGGCTTCAAAAGGTCCCATGTCCACCGTTTCAATCTCCTCATAGAGAATCTTGCCGATGTAAGCGAAGGTAAAGATGGCGATGGCTGTAGTGCCAGCCAGGGTACCCAGGCCGAAAATGTAGGTGGCGATCAGGGCAGAGACCAGGGTAGGCAAGGTGCGGATGATACTCAGGAGCAGGCGCATAGCTGCCACGACCACCCGGCTGTGAATGATGTTGGTGGAAGCCAGCATAGCGAAGGGCACCACCAGGATGGAGCCGATGAAGGAACCCAGCAGGGACATCTTGATGGTGTCGAACAGGGGCTGCCAAATCTGGGGCATATAATCCCACTGCGGAGGGATCATGTCGCCCAGAATGACAAAAAACTCCTTAATCCGACTGACCAGGACCCCCATATCAAAACCGGTGACCTCCACCGAAAGAATCGTCATGGCTGCCAAAATCACCGCTGCCAGTGGAGCACGAGATCTGGGTTTGGAAACCTGCTTTCCGTTGGGTAGGGTAAGCAATCTGGGTGGAAAGATTTTATCATATATACTCATGCCGGTTCCTCCTGCTTTCCCTGATAGATGGAGTCCAGCACCGCCTGATCCACCTGATTGGCCGGGCCGTCGTAAACAATCTCCCCGGCTCGGATACCAATCACCCGGGTGGCGTACTGGAGAGCCAACTCCACATGGTGGATGTTAATGAGTACCGTAATGTGCATATCCCGGTTGATTCGCTGAAAATCGTCCATCACCTGTTTGGCAGTCACCGGGTCCAGAGAGGCCACCGGCTCATCCGCCAGGATAATCTGGGGATTCTGTGCAAGAGTTCGAGCCAGAGCCACCCGCTGCTGTTGGCCGCCGGAAAGCTGATCCGCCCGGACAAAGGCTTTGTCCAGAATTCCCATTTGATCCAGGGCTTCCAGCGCCTTCATCTTTTCCTCCTTCGTGAAGATGCCAAAAGTTGCCCGCCACCAGGGCAGATCAGGGACAAAGGCGGTGAGCACATTCTTGATAACAGTGGTGCGGGTAATCAGGTTGAAGGACTGGAAAATCATGCCGATACGGCGACGAAATTTCCGCAAGTTTTTTCCATGCAGGGTCATCACATCGGTGCCGTCCACCGTCAGTTGGCCCTGGGTAATGTCGTGCATCCGATTGATGGTACGAATCAGGGTGGACTTGCCCGCGCCTGACAGGCCGATGATGGCTACAAACTCCCCTTGGTCAATGGTCAGGTTGATGTGCTTCAGGGCCTCGAATCCATTCGGATAACGCTTTTCTACTTCTTTGAATTCTATCATGATACTCTCCCTATCCCAAACGAGGGAGGAAAGCCTCGGCCTCCCTCCCTCATTTGTGGTTCATGTTTGATTGAGTTTAACCCGCGCTGTTCAGAGACTGGATCATCTCCTGAGCGGCCCGCTCAGAGTCGTAGTCCTCGGACTTCGCCCACTGATAGCCGTTGTGGCTGTAGATGGCGATGACCTCTTTGCCTTCCTCGGTATTGCCGATGTTGATGAAGGCCTGACCCAAAGCCTGCTTGAAATCATCGTCCATGATGGGCGAGGTCTTGCTGACGCTGATGGTGTCATTGTAAATAGCGGGAGTGACGCCAACCACAGCGGTGTCATCCCAGATGCTGTTGGTCATGCCGTACTCGGTTGTCCACTCATCCTCATAGTCCCGGCGGGCGTCGGCATAGGTGCAGAGGATGTCCACCTGACCGGAGGCCAGACGGGCGAAGGCACTGCCGTAGGAGTCAGACTGCACCGCGTGGGGCAGGTCGGTGATATTCTTGTCGAAGTTCTCCTGGAGCCACAGAGAGGGGTAGATGTATCCGGCAGGAGAGGAGGAATTGGCCACACTCCAGTTGGCACTGCTCACGTCCTCCCAGGTGAGGGCCTCGCCAGCGTTGACCTTGGCGGCCAGCTCCTTGCCCTTCTCAGAGGGACCGGCGATCATCAGGGCACGGTAGCTGGTGACCTGCTCAGTGGTAGGCTCGGTGGGGGCGTTGTCGTTCCAGTCCTTGGCATTATCGGAGTCAATGGACAGGCCGTCACGGGTGGCGGTCAGCAACACGTCGCAGCCGTCATCGTAGAGCACATAGGTGCCGCCGGGGATCAGGCCCACATCGGCGGTACCGGCGGCCAGAGCCTCGCCCACTGCCTCATAGCTGGTGCCCACGGTGATGTCCACCTCGCCAACATCGTACCCCAGCGTCGCCAGTTCATCGGTGAGCATCTGCTTCAAGGGTTCGGTAGCGGTAATGATTTCCTCTGGTTCGCGGGACGGGACAAAAGCGATCCGCAAGGTATCAATCTTTTTGTTGCTGGTTTCAGAAGTCGCTGTGGTACTTGTGCTGCCGTCTGTGGAACTTGTGCTGCTGGTGCTGCTCTGGGACTCGCTGTTTTGGCCGCCGCAGCCAGCCAACAGGCCAACACACATCACACCAGCCAGCAGGAGAGAAAATGCTTTTTTCATTCTGTGATCCTCCTTGTTGTTTCTGTAAACGTTTCTGGGGTTACTATTAAATTTATCTGTTATAGAGGGAATGCCCTCTGATAACCGCTTCAGTGATTCAGGCTGTGTCGCCAATCTTCAGGTGGGTGGGCACCGTGACGGTCACTGCCTGGGAACGACGCTGACTGATCCGGCCAAAAAGCAGTTCCAGGGCGTTTTCCCACACATAGTCCGGGAACATCTCCAGGCAGGTGCCGGTGGGCCACTTGCTCTCCAAGGTCTGAATATCCTGATAGATGATGACCGCCACATCTTTCGGCACACGGACGCCCAGTTCCCGGAATGCCTCTAAAGCGCCTTCAGCCACCTCATCACTGCCCAACAGAACTGCTTCCGCCAAGGTATGCTCTTCCACGGCCTTCTTGGCCAGCGCATAGCCACTTTCTCGACTGATTTCCCCCACATGGAAGGTTCGTGGATCGTACTGACCACGCTTTTCCAAGATGTGCCGGATGGCGGCCAGACGGTGGGTGCCGATGCGGCCATTGGCCCCGTCGTAAATACCGCCGATATACCCCAGGCCGGTGTACCGTTTCTGATCCAGCAGGTAGGACACCATCTGCTCCTGGCCCCGGTCGAAGTCCACCTGCACCTGATCGAACTCGTAGTTGTGCTGGTTGGAGTTCACAAAGACGATGGCGAAGGACAGGGAGCGTAGAAAGTCGATTTCCTTCTCGCTGAACACCCCCAAGGCGATAATGCCATCTACCTTTTGAGGCTCACCGAAAGTCAACCGAACAAAGGTTACCTCGTACTGGTCGGTCATCATCTGTACCAGACAGGACAGGGACGAGAGCCGTACATTGTGCCGGTCTGGGCGGATGATCCGCCAGTCCGCCACCCCAATGACCAGGTGCGTTTTATGCTCTGCCGCCTTTCTCTGGCGAGGAGATACATAGCCCAAGACGTGGGCCGCCTGAAAAATCCGGGCCCGCACCTCCGGTGAGACAGAGATGTTGTCGTCCTTGTTCAAAACCCGTGAGACCGCCGCAGTCGAGACCTGAGCGGCCTGGGCCACTTCCTTGATTGTCGCCATGAGGCTCCTCCTTTCGTATCGTTTCAAGCTCATTATATAGCGCCTTCTGTCGAAGTCAATATACTTTACTAAAATTTTACTAAATTATGAACCAGTTATAACATGGAGTAGTCCTGCAATGCAGCGTAAGGGCAAACGGCGACACGACCAACATGGGCCGTGCCGCCTTTCGCGTTACCTTTCCTGCTCCTGCTTCCGTTTGCGGTTGGGCTGTGACACGATTTTTTGCTTTTGTCGTGCCAGTTGGCGGGCTGCGTATTCCTCCGCCGAATCGTTGGTCAAGCGCGTCTGTGCCTGTTTAGCGTCCATCCACCGCAGCGGTGAATATTTACTGCCAAACACCTGTTCCAACTTTTCGTTGGCGGCTACTTCATATCCGGGCCGGATGGCCTGCCGGGCCTCGTACAGTTCCACCGGGTCAAGATCGGCGGCCTGCGATTTTGCCTCGGCGTACTCATGCAGTGTGGATTCCAGATCAGCGGAATATTTCTGCTCCTGCTCGTCCAGTTTTTGCAGGTTAGATTCCAGCGCGGCGATGTCTTTGCGGAAGGTTTCGGCCCCGGCATCCTCGGCATAGTCAAACTGCTGCAACAACAGCGCCTTTTCAGAGCGCAGTTCCTCCAAATCTTCGGTCAGCTCCGCAATCTTAGCGCCCAACTCTTTGTGCTTAAACACCTGCCACGCAGGCAGGGATTCTTTCTCGGCTTTCACAGTTTTGCGCTCCCTGCTTTTCTCCTTGATCTGCCGGGCCAAATTGGTGAACCGTGTCAGCTGGGGCTTGTACACAGTAAGGGCTTTCTGACAGCTGGCACGGCCTGCACGGATATGGGACAGCTGATAACAGAAAATTAAAATCCCGCTGCGTAATTTTTCCAGACGCTCCGCTACGGCGGGCACGGTGTGGGCAACCAAAGCGGCCAGCTTTTTGACCTCCGCTTTCAGTTCTCGCAGCAGGGCGTTGTCGGCCTTGATCTGCCGGTTCAGTTCGCAACGGTCAGAGATGATGCCGCGCCGCTCCAACGCCTGAGCTGCCACGCCCTCGTGGATGGTGGGCCGTTCCTCCAGGCCACGCTCGGCATGGCTGCGGTGGTCAATGCGTTCCGCATGACCGGCCAGCTCCAGACAGCGGTTCGCCGCCGTGGCCCACGCCTCGCGCCAGACAACCAGCTGTTCTTCGCTGTTCCACCGCGCAGAGATGGGATTCTGCCTGCCGTACCGGGTGCTTTTTGGGTGTTTGTCCACACGAACATGGCCATGCGCATGGGCTGCGGATGGAGCCATATACACCTTCCTTTTGCCAACTTTGTAGGGGTACTGCTTCTCCCAGCCCTCAGCCTGTGCGGTTTTGAACTCGGCTGCGGTAAAGCCGCGTTCATCGCCGTCCTTGACGCAGAGATATTCTTTTTCAGTCTTGTACTGCCATGCGCCCGACTCCGTCAGAGGACGCACCGTCAGCAGGATGTGGGCGTGGGGATTGTGGCCGTCGGTGTCGTGGATCGCAACGTCAGCGCACATACCTTCATCCACGAACTGCTCCCGGATAAAATCTTGCAAAAGCTCAATCTGCTGCTGCCGTGATAGCTCGATGGGCAGCGCGGCGACAAATTCCCGCGCCAGACGGCTGTCCTTGGTTTTCTCCGCTTCTTCCACGGCGTTCCAGAGTTTTTCCCTGTCCTGCCATTCCGGGGGAGCCATTGGCGGCAGGAACACCGCCTGCCAGGCAAGGCCCTGTTTTCGGGTGTAGTCATGCTGCACCCCGTCGTAATTGTTGAGCATCCGGGAACAGCTCAGATAGGCCGAAGCGGCCACTGCGGAGCGGCCCGCGCCCCGGCTGACCATCTTGGCCTCCAAATGGTAAATTGCCATTGTCTACCGTCCTTTCCGAAGGGCTACTGTGAAACGCAGCAGCCCTTCTTCCGTACTCAATTACAACAGGTACGTCGTGAAATGCGACGTACCGCCAGCAGGGGTGGAACAAATCGTTCCTCCCCTGTATCTGTGTCAAGCTGCCGGTGGCAGGTTGACGCAGGCAGGCGGCGGGATGAGGTGGCAATATACCACCCCATGAACAGGGGATTCCAAAGTGGAAACCCCTGCGCCGACTGCATGGGCAAGGCTGGCAGTTTGGCAGAAATGCAGCCTTGTCCAGCGGCTCCCGCAGGAGCCGCAATCCCCCTCGGAGAGCGCACGTGCCCGACCAACGGGAGGGCTACCACCGCCTGATTTAGCAGGTGGTGAGTAAGTGCGCCCTTCGGGATAAAAAAAGAGGAAGGCCCCCGGTTCCCCGGAGACCTCCCAGCCGTTTTCAATCGTGCCCTGCCAGCTTCCGCCGCAGGTATTCTTCCAGATTGTCAAGCCCTACCGCCTGTACTTCCGGCAGCACTTTTTCCAGTACAGCGCCCTCCTGAATGAGCCGCCTTGTCCGGGCTTTTCGCTCCTTCACCCGGTCCCGTGCCTGGGCTTCCTCCAAGCGGTGCTTCGCCTGCAACAGTTTCTTTTCTTCATCTGTCATGGATTTACCTCCGCTTCTGCCAGATCAGGTCATAGCCCAGCACATCGGCCAGCTCCACAACTTCCTTATAGCGGATAGATTCCCGCTGGAGCTTGGCCGACAGGTTGGAAACGCTGTCCGACCAGTCGTATTCCTCATGGAGCCGGTCAACTACCTCCTGCATGGTGTATCCCGCCCGGACGATCTGTGCCTTAATTTCGTTGCGTACCGTCATTATCAAAAATCCTCCTAAATTTACCTGATAAAAAAGCGAAGCAGGTATGCCCTCTGGCATAACCGCTTCGCTGTGTCGTGAAAAATTCTCTCGTCAACAAATCCGTCCAGAATTGCCGGTGTGATGTCCTGTCCACAGGTCGCACCTTCCGACTTTTCTGTTTCGTGTGATTTGGCTTGAAACCGTGCAATTTCCCATGGTTCCATGCACCCGGTTCACCGGAGCGAGAAGCACGGTTTCGCAAAATGATTTCTTCCAACCGTCAAATACTTTTCGATTCCCACTTGCCTTGATTTAGCATGGGGATTTGACCGGTGATTCTGATTGCCATAGCCGCCGAATTGCTATAAAAGGGAGAACAAGGGTCAATCAAAGCGTACGTACGTACACGGTTCAGCGCCGCCATTCCTCCGGCACATCTTCCGGTACGTACGTACGCATCGAATCACCGGAAAACACTGATATATGATTTCTCACTAATACCTCAATCCCCAAAAAGCCACGCACCCGCCGTCCGGCTGCGTTGGTCACATTGTTGCAGTATTCCAGATTGTAACGGCTCTGGCAGGCGATCAGGGCTTCGCTGAAGCTGCGGGGTTTCAGGGCGGGCAGGTTGTTCTCGGTGCAGTAAATCTGGTATGCCTCGTACAGTTCTTTGGAGCTGGCAGATAGATCGGCTTTCAGGCGAACATACCCGTCAGAATCCAGAAAATCATAGACATTGTTGTTGTCCCGTTTGACTGCTTCCCGGTTTTCTCTGGTGCGGTCACTTTCGGTGAACTTGAAGTTATTAGCGGCCAGCCGCTGCAATCCCTCAAAAGCCCACAGCAGAATACCCTCCACCTCGGCCTTCATCTTCTCGGCAAGGTCAGGATCATCCACACGGCCAGCCGGTTTTTCTTTCGTGGTCAGCACCAACTGGCGGCGGTAAAATCCGTCGCTCCGGTCAAACAGGGCCTGCAAATCTCCGTTGGAGAAGGCCAGCAGCCGGGCGCACATCCATCCCTGATAGCTCTGCTTGCCCTTGCGCTCCAAATCCATCTTGCCCTGGGCAGTGACGATGGATTTCACATAGTTGGTCTGGCGCAGGGCCTCCATTCGCATATCGTCATCTACGCACAGGAGGATATGTTCCAGGTCAGCACGGGCAAATCGGTTCTCGGATATTTTTCCGATGCTGCCGTCCTTCATGTTGGAACCGAACAAAGTTCCCAGCACAGCGCCGATTTGCGACTTGCCCTCGCCGCCACCGCCCTTAATGACCATCATCCTTTGTCCCTTGTTGCTGGGAATCAGGCAGTAGCCGATATATTCCTGCAAGGTGGGGATGTCCTCCGGGTAGAGCAGACCATCCAGAAATTGCAGCCAGAGAACAGGTTTTGGGGCGTTGGGCTTGTAGGACACGGGGAAACGGTTGCGGACGATTTTCGGCTTTCCTTTCGCAAAAGTTCCATTCAGAAAAAGCGTCCCGTTGGAAAAATGAATCCGATCCGGCTCCGGGGGAAAATCCTCCACCAGTGCTGCCAGTTTCATCAGCTCCACAATGTTGCTGATTTTGCGGGGAATGTTGCTGACCGCACAGCATTTCAGTTCCTCAAAAATCTCTCCCCGCAGGGGCAGTTCGTCGGTCACACGGCCTTCGGGCGTAAAAAAAGCCCCGTTTGTGAAGATGATCTTATGCGTCTGCAAGAACTCCTCACAAAACAGGGCTTCGTTGATGCTTTTGCCATCGAACCAGACGGGCATCCCGTCAAGCTGCGCTTTGTTTTTCATGGGCGCTATCCTCCTTTTTCAGCCTGTTCAGCCGTTCCTCCAAACCGGCAATCAGACCGTCCTTGTTCAGCATTTCTACGATTTTTACCCGCTGTTCCAGTTCGGCGGCAATGAGCAAATCCGCCAAATACTCCACATAGTCCAGCATCTGGCAGGCTTCTACAAATCGGTCATCCAGAACATCTTCCGACGTCTTGGGTGCGTACTGCACCTTCCAGCTTTCCAGAAGATGCAGATAATCACACAGCACCCGCAGACAGCGCACTTCCTCCTGCCGGTATGCTTTCAGCAGAGGACGCTCCGGTTTGGGCAGGGCAGCCGCCGCAGGGGGCTTGTCCGGGTTAATCCCAAAAATCCTGTGCCAGCTTCTGCGCTGCCTCGTAACTGCTCAGGCCAAACAACCTTGCCACAAGGTCGATCACATCGCCGGTGGCTCCGCAGCCGAAGCAGTAAAAATACCGTTCGTTCAGCTTCATGCTGGGGTGTTGGTCCTCATGAAACGGACAGCTGCACATCCCGTTTCGGTTGACTTGCAGCCCATAGTGTTTCGCTGCATCCGGCACACAAATATTCTGTTTTACCAGTTCAAAGAGTGTCATGAAAATCCCTCCGTTTCAGGGCATAAAAAAAGCGGCCTGCCCGGTTTGTTGGGGCAGGCCGCAGTCTTTATGCAGTTTGTGATGTTTCCGTTTCTTTGGCTTTCCGCTTTTCCTGCCGGTAGAACTTCTCCCGGCAGGCGGGTTTGCAGAATTTAGCGTTGGGGCGGACAGACTGGAACGGCTCTCCGCAGCACTGGCATACCAGCTGGTACGGTTCACCCGGAACAATCAGCCCCTCGGCAATCTTCTGTTTGCGCTCCTTCTGGCGCAGATACTTTTCATGGTCACGGATGCGCTTCTGGCGGCGCTTTTCCTCCGCAGCCAGTTCTTCCTCGGTGGGTTCGGGCATGGGCACTTCAAACTTCCCGATGAAATTCAGATAAATCTCAATTTCCTGCACCCGTTCCCCGGTGCTTCTGTCCGGGGCATGGACCAGAATTTTCTCCACAAATTCATGGAGCATGGGGGCGGTCAGCTCGGTGAAATCCGTATATTTCTGTGCCAGCGCCAGAAAGTGGCTGGCACGGTCCGTGTCCTCATGAAATTGGTCCAGCTGCGCCTGCTCGGAGACAAGCAGCTGTTCCAGCTCCGCCTGTTCCTTCTCATATTCGGCACAAAGCAGCTCGAACCGTTTTTCCTCCAATTTACCCATGGCATAGGTTTCGTACAGCTTTTTAATCAGCACATCCAGCTCGGCGCTGCGTTTGCGCTCTTTGGCAACCTTGCGTTTCAGCTCCTTGGCCGCTTCCTGCTGGCGAACCTGTGAAATGCTGCAAACCTTCTGAATAAATTCCTCCTTGTTCTGAATGGCATAGCTGGCGGTAGTGCGGATGGTTTCCAGAATCAGGGCATTCAGAGCCTTAGTGCTGACCGTGTGAGAAGAACACATCTGCGTTTCTCGCTCAAAGGTCAGGGTGTAGGTGGAGCAGCTGTAAAAATCCACAGAATATTCCCGTCCGGCCTTTTTGCGCTTGCCCCGGTGGTTATACATCTTAGCTCCGCAGTCAGCACAGAACACAAGGCCGGTCAGGGGATTGGCGATGCCGGTGGTATCTGTCCGGCGCACCGTCCGCTTCACCTGCTGGGCGAGCTGCCAGGTTTCTGGGTCAACAATGGCCTCGTGGGTGTTCTCAAAAATCAGCCAGTCGGACGGGTCATTTTTTACCCGTTTATCCCGGTAGGACTTCTTGGAAGAACGGAAATTGACGGTATGCCCCATATACTCCGGTTTCTCCAGCATGGAGCTGACCGTAAAGCCGTACCAGTCATAGGGGCGGCTGGTGTCCACGGTGTTCTTCCGGCTGCCTCTGCCGTTGCGTGCCAGATAATAGGCGGGGCACTCCACCTTTTCCTGTGTGAGTATCTTGGCAATCTCATGGGGGCCGTGCCCCTCCACTGCAAGCCGGAAGATCCGCCGCACCACGGCGGCGGCTTCCTCGTCCACCAGCCAGTGGTCTTTGTCCTCCGGGTCTTTTTTGTAGCCATAGATGGCGTTGTTGGTGGTGGGCTTGCCCGCCTTTCCCTTGACACGGTATGCTGCCGAAACCTTTTTGGACTGGTCACGCAGATACCATTCGTTCATGATATTGAGAAAGGGAGCAAACTCGCCGCTGTCCTGTTCCTCGCTGTCGATGTTATTGGCGACAGCTACAAAATGAACCCCATTCTGCCGGAACATTACCTCGGTGTAAAGCCGGTTTGCAGGTAGTTTCTGCCGATCCGACTTAGGTCCTTACACAGCAGATGGGCCACCTTTCCCGCCTCAATGTCCGCCACAAGGCGCTTCCATGCGGGACGGTCAAAGTTGCCGCCGGACCACCCATCGTCTGTGTAGTGGACGATATTGGTGTAGCCCCGCTGTGCTGCATAGCTTTCGAGATAACGTTTCTGGTTCAGAATGGAGTTCGAGTCGCCCGTGAGGTCATCGTCACGGGACAGGCGCTCATAGAGCGCAGTGATTTTTTCTTCCGTCTGTCTGTTTGCCATATTAGGCGCTCCTTTCAGACGGACGGCTCATTTGTGGCAGTTCCATTATACCACATTCCGGCTGGTTTGCCAGCCCGTCATTGCGGATCAGCCGCAAAATTTTATCTTCCATCGTTTCCTCGGCGGTTTCGCTGAGGTAGACACGAACTTTATAGGTGGTGTTGCCAATGTGCCGGGTCAGAAACACGGCGTTTTTATCTGCCATAGAACCTCTCTTTCTTGCGCTTTCGGCGCATCCGGTGTATACTGTTGTTATAGTTCCGTTGTTTGTAACCTGCGATTGTGTTACTTCTTTTTTGTGTCAAGCCTGAACATGGCGAAAGCCCCCTTTCTCCAGCGTGAACGAGTCGTTGTAACCCAAGTAACTTGTTTTCAGATTACCCTTTCACTAATAGGAGAAATCCGGGGTGCAAAACGGAACCATTTTTGAAAAATCGCAAAATATTTTTTTGAAAAGAGGTGGGGTCATGGCGTATCTGTCTGATGACGAGCTTCTGGATACCGAGGGTGGCTTCACCGGGTGGGACGATGAGACAGGCACTGGTGCAACGGAGGAAACGCTGGAACAGGCGCTTGCGGAAGAACGTCTGGCCGAGCTGGAAAATGAGCTGGAGCAGGACGAACATCCCATCGACTATGAAGCGGAGCTGGAGGACGAGGAAGAAGAAGCCGCCCCGGTCAGCGAAAAGCGGCTGAAACGGGAGATGCGGGCCGAGGCCATACGGCGGCTGGAGGAAGCCGCCCGCACCGAAAAGGATTTCCGGGCCGTGGTGGAGGAATGGAACAAGCTGGACCGGAACCGGGAGCGCCGGGAACGGGACCATGAAAACCTCCGTGGAGATGTGCCGCTGGAATATCAGGCGGTGCCGGAACCGAAGCTCATTCCCCGATGGATGAACAACCCTGCATACCGGCAGCTGATGGCCGGAAACTTTCTGGACATCCTGTTTGACTGCCCCTATGAGATGCACAACCTGACCGCCGATGCCTTTGTTTCCCGCATGGTGGAGGAACTGAGCGAGGAACACAAGGAAGTTCTATATTTTCTCTCTTTGCGGCTGTACAGCACCACCCGGCTTGCCGCTGTGCGTGGGCAGTCTGACCGCAACATCCGCAAGCTGCGAAAGACCATCCACAAAAAATTGCAGCGCCAGATGTATGACCATCTGTGCAGCAAGCAGGAGCATGGCGGCAGCTTGACCTTGCGGGAGCGCCAGTTTTTGGAGGAATACTCGAAAATTGCAAGGAAACAGGGCAAGGACGCCGTGATCCGGCGGGAGAACAAGACCAAGCGCAGAAAAAAGAAAAACCGCCCCTGATAATTGGGACGATTAAGGAGAAAGGGCGTGTATGATGAAAAATTTATTTGAACAGTCCCGTTCCCATTGGGTGCGGTACGATCATTACGAGCTGAAAACAGCGGAAGATGGAAAGCGGTATATCACCCCCGGCAAGGGCGCAAAGCCGGATGTCTACAATCCGCTGAAAGAGGTCCCCAACATTGTGCTGGATGCGCTGAATGTGGGGATGCTGATGATGGGACGCAAGCCGGAAGCAGAAGTGGAAAAGGCGGTAATGGAGTTTATCACCCGGTACGGCCTGCTGGGGCTGATGACCGCTCTGCCTACCACACCGTCCTTTATGGACTATGAGGCGGTGTACCTGCCCCAAAAACCACTTCATCAAGGAGGAATCCATGGCGACAGACAAATACCTGTCCCTGTTTTATCCTTTTGACCAGCTGGACTTGGTGAAAAAGGGCATTGAATCCACATGGAATGTGTCCGGTGACCGGACGATGGTTGCCCTGACCATGACCTTCATGGACGAGCCGATGGCGAAGAATATGAGCTTCCAGCGGGAATATGCGGAACCCTATGACTGGGTTGCCCAGCAGTTCAAGGACTGGGCATTCACCCTGTCTACCTCAATCCTGTACTACAATGATTATGACTCCCTTGATGAGGACGCATGGGGCTGTACCGCAAGTCCATGGCTGCGTTCGGCGGAATCGCTCCCAGCTACCACATCGAGCTGCTGGATAAGCCAACCATTTATTGGGACTTTCATTCGCTGCTGCTGGGTATCCAGATGATGTTCAGCTTCATGCTGGTGGACAATGACCAGCCCCTGCGCCTGTGCAAGCACTGCCAGAAGGTGTTTTTGGGCAGCCGGTCCAATGCGGCCTTTTGCAGCCCACGGTGCAAGAACCAGTACAATGTCTATAAGAGCCGTGAGAAATCCAAGGGAGAAGTAGACTAACGAGGGCGCTGTCGCTGCGGCGGGACGGGAGTTGATATACCTTTGCTCCCTTTTCCGGCCAGGCAGATTTTGCCCTCTGTGCAAATCCCGATTCCGTCCGTATCCGTACAAAATCCGCCTGTCCTACTGTCGCCAAAAAAGTGTCTGTCAACCGCTATCTGCCCGCACAGCAGATGGCGAAGCCAGCCCCTTTCCAGCGTCAGCCGGAAGCAAAGGTATAACACACTAGACTTTCCGAGGGAAAGTCGTGTGCCAAGGAAGGCACTGCCCTCCTTTGGAAACCTCCCGCCAAGGGGAACGCTGTTCCCCTCTAGACTCCCTTTGCCAACAGGGATGCTACTCGCCCCTATTGGATGACCTAGAGCCAAAGGGGCTTTGCCCCTCTGGACACCTCGCCTGTCCGTGCAGTGGCTATCCATCCTGCTCCTGCACAATGGTGCCCCCATACCCGAACAGAAAAGACCAGGCACGAAAATCCACCCAGAATAAGGGTGAATTTCCGTGCCTGGTTCATTGTTTATGACGCTGTAATTTGAACCGCGTTTTCTCGAACCTGATTGATGGTCTCCATCAAAGCGGTTCTGGTTTTTGCATCAAACAATTTGATAAAACTGATTGGCTTGTCAAACGGTGGCTTGGTCAGCTCTGCGACATTTTCCATATATCCGTTCAGCTCAATATGATTGATGATTTTGTTTACAAAAGCAATCTGCTTTTGATTCAGAGATTGGTCATTGATAAAAGCGGAAAACGCCTGCATAGCCGCTTCATGATCTAGCTTAGCGATCTTGCGAATGAGCAAGCCAAAGGGTGTGTCGCCAAACTCTCGGGCATAATCTTCTTTGCTGCCCAATTCGCTAGTTAGCACCCGCTCCAGTTCCTGATAATCGCCCATAGCCAGCGGAATATTATGGGTCAGCTTATATATGGCCAGCGTATTTCCATGCTCGTTCACATAGCGATTGACCTTGGCACGGTAGTCTTCAAAGTCATAGGCAGCTTCCAGCTGGACGCCCTCCTGACTGTCAATAATCGGGTCAGTCAGCTTGGTGACAATCTGCCTCTGTGCTACGCCACCTTCATCTAAAAATCGAATCAGCTCCCGCAGCTCCTTCCGAACCTGCTCAAACAGCAAAATATCATTCGCGTCCCAAAATGCATCGGTATGAATCTCCTGAAGCATGGGCAACTTTGCCTTGATCTGCGGAATGCTGGCCTTACGCTCCAGTAGGGAAGCGGTGTCGCACAGTTGCTTTTTTGCATACTGGAAAGCGGGCATCTGCTCGTATGTGTGCCAGAATTAGACCATACATGAAATTATCAAACCGCTTTGCAAACTCGTCAGCCTCGTCTGAGCGTACCAGAGGTGCAATCTGTGTGAGCAACTCGCCCTTGTCACCTTCGCTTATGGACACGAAGGCTTCCGGCTTTTTATATTTCTCCACATACTGCATCCGCAATTTTACGGCAATCAGGTCTGAGTTGAGCGCCATCACCTGCTTGTGACAGGTGTTGACAATCTCCTTGCGCCATGCCTGATAATCCTCACCGGCAAAGGTGTTTTCCTGCAGCGCCATGGCGATTTTGATTTGTTTGCCGAAGATGTTTTCCGACAGCGTTTTGGTTTCTCTGGTTTCGTAGCCTTCTTCGTGCTGCCGGAAGTATTCGAAGTTGCCGCAGTAGTCAAAAATCAGAAAGCGCCGCTTGTCGGTATAGGTTCCGTCAATCTGGTCCACGCAGGCCAGCCCTTTGCATAGCCGGGTGCCGCGGCCAATCATCTGCCAGAACTTTGCCTTTGACCGAACCTTTTTGAAAAACACCAGATTGACGCATTCCGGCACGTCGATGCCGGTGTCCATCATGTCCACCGATACGGCAATGTGCGGTTCTTTTTCCGGCTGCTTGAAATCATCAATGATGGTCTGGGCATAGGCGTCGTCGCAAATGACCCGCTGGGCGAAGCTGCCCCGGTACTGGGGGTACAGCTTATTGAACCGCTCCAGAATAAACTCCGCGTGGCGTTTGTTCTGGGCAAACAGGATGGTTTTCCCCAGACGGTCGCCGCCCGCCACCTTGATACCCCGGTCCATCAGGTCTTGCAGTACGATGTCCACGGTGGTTTCGTTGAACACAAATTTATTGAGGGCAGCAGAGGGGATAAAGTCTGGCAACTGACCGTCTTCGATGAAATCATCCTCATATCGCTCTTTGTCCTCTTCGGACAAATCATCATAGGAGATGCCTTCTTCCAGAAAACGGGTCTTGACCTCGTAGTTGTAATAGGGAACCAGCACATGGTCCTGTTGCACCGCCGTTTCATAATCATAGGCATAGGTGGGCACTGCCGTGTTCCATCTCGAAAAATGTCGTAGGTGTTCCGATCCACAATCGGTCTTCGGCGTGGCGGTCAGACCCACCATGAAGGCGTCAAAATATTCAAAGATGGCCCGGTACTTTTTGAAGATGCTCCGGTGGCTTCGTCAATGATAATCAGGTCGAAGTGCGCCGGAGTAAACATCTGCCGCCCGTCCTTGGACTTGGTGTCATCAATGGCGTTGAGAT
>ENA-OQHN01000243-OQHN01000243.1-human-gut-metagenome-genome-assembly--contig:-NODE-243-length-20586-cov-5.377438_pt1 | contig 20586 bp, 20 predicted proteins | sample MGYA00242564_ERZ504721 | MGnify/ENA primary metagenome ERZ504721 (study PRJEB26092, sample SAMD00036212) | human gut metagenome | host: Homo sapiens | study: EMG produced TPA metagenomics assembly of...
GACAAAGCCATGAACCGCTACTTTACGGGGACGACGCCGGACGTAGCGCAGAAACGCCGGGATCAGCTGCTGGCGACGACGGCCGCCGATATCCGGGCTCTGGCTCCCTTGATCCGCTCGGTCATGGAAGACGGCAATCTCTGCGTCATGGGCGGCGAAGGGAAAATCCGTGAAGAAGCGAGCTTGTTCGGCAATCTCGTGTCGCTGCCCGATTAGGTCGTGAGCTCATGAGAGGTCGTTTTGCGCCCAGCCCGACGGGGTACATGCATTTGGGAAACGCGTGGACAGCATTTTTGTGCTGGCTTCAGGTCAGGCAAGCCGGCGGCACGCTGGTCCTGCGCATGGAAGACGTCGATGAGCAGCGGTCGAAAAAAGAATTTGCCGACGCCCTGATGAGGGACTTACAGTGGCTGGGGCTGACCTGGGACGAAGGGCCCGATAGGGGCGGATCGTCCGGGCCGTATACGCAGCAGGAACGATATGCTCTGTACGACGGTGCGCTGTCGGTGCTGCAGCGCGGCGGCCTGCTGTACCCCTGCTACTGCAGCCGGGCCAGATTGCAGGCTATCGGCGCGCCCCACGCCGGCGAGCGAAGCGTGTACGACGGGCATTGCTACGGCATGACGGCGGCGGAACGGGCTGCGATGCAGAAAGACCCGTCGTGGCGCGTCCACGTGCCCGCTGCTGCCGTGTCGTTCTGTGACGGCGTGTATGGCCGGCAGGAAGCGTATTTGCCGAGGGCCTGCGGCGATTTCGTCGTACGTCGTGCCGACGGCTTGTATGCCTATCAGCTGGCCGTGTCCGTCGACGACGGGATGATGGGTATTACCCACGTCCTGCGGGGCCGCGACCTGCTGTCATCGACGGCGCAGCAGATTTGGCTCATCGAATACCTCGGCTATCCTGCGCCGCAGTACACTCACGTGCCCATGCTGATTGACGGAGAAGGCCGCCGTTTGTCGAAGCGGCAGCAGGGCATTACGATAGAGAGCCTGCGGGATGGCGGAGCCGACCGCGACAGCGTACTATCCTATTTGGCGTACAAAGGTGGCCTGGTATCCGAACGGGCCCGTTATCCGCTGGAAGAGCTGGCGCGGCGTTGCGATTTGACGGCGCTGCAGCAGGAGGACATCGTCGTAGACGACGATGTGATGCAGGCTATTTGCGCTGTATAAACCCAATATAATATGAATCTGTACCTATTCTTTTTAATCACCATGCAGCCTGCATGGTGATTTTTTATATATAGTTCCCGCGAATGGGCTGATATTTGTTGTCACGAGGTGTTGAAATGTGGTAAAATGTGGTGAAAAGTGAAAGCGACGGGAAGGAGATGACGACAAGATGTTCATGGGAGAATATTCGCATACGATCGATGCGAAGGGCCGCGTGATTCTGCCTGCTAAATTCCGCGACGAATTGGGCTCTTCCTTCGTAGTTACCCGTGGACTGGAAGGTTGTCTCTCCGTGTATACGATGGAAGCGTGGATTAATTTGGCCAACGGCATGAAAAAGCTGAAGGCTTCGAAGGAAAATGTCCGGGCTTTCAAGCGCTTTTTATTCGGCAGCGCTGCCGAGGTTGAATTTGACCGGCAGGGACGCATTCTGATTCCGGGGACGCTGCGCGAGTACGCCCAGTTGAAAAAGGACGTGACCATACTGGGGACGGGCGATAAGATAGAAATCTGGGCCCAGGAGGCGTACGAAGAATATGCGGCCAAGATCGTTCCGGATATGGAAGAGATTGCCGAAAGTCTGGATGAATCTCTGGATATTGAGTTTTAGGAGGTATTATGGCGTTTCATCATGTTAGCGTTCTCCGCGAGGAAACGATTGACAATCTTATAGGAAATCCCAGCGGGGTTTACGTAGACTGTACCCTCGGCGGCGGCGGCCACTCCCATGCGTTGGCGGAGCGGCTGAACGACGACGGCCTGCTCATCGGTCTCGATCAGGACGCCGACGCCATTGCCGCGGCGACGAAGCGGCTGGAAGATACGACGTGTCGTCATATTCTGGTGCAGCGTAATTTCAGTCAGTTGTCCGACGTTCTTGACGAGCTGGGAATCGATGCCGTCGACGGCGTTATGTTTGATTTAGGCGTATCCAGCTATCAGCTCGACACGCCGGAACGGGGCTTTTCATACATGCAGGACGGTCCGCTGGACATGCGCATGGACCGCAGCCGTGGCAAAAGCGCCTACGACGTAGTCAATTCGTACAGCGAAGGCGAATTATACCGCATTATTAAGGAGTACGGCGAAGAACGATGGGCCAAGCGCATTGCTTCCTTTATCGCCGCCGCCCGCAAAGAAAAGGCCATTGAGCGGACTGGCGAGCTCGTCTCGATTATTAAAAAGGCTATTCCCGCCGGCGCCCGAAAGGACGGCCCCCATCCGGCCAAGCGGACCTTTCAGGCCATCCGCATCGAAGTCAACGACGAACTCGGCATTCTGCGCAATGCGCTGGAAAGCGCGGTCAACCGGCTTAAGCCCGGGGGACATATATGCGTCATCACCTTCCATTCGCTAGAAGACCGCATTACAAAGCAAACGCTGAAATTATTGGCTACGGACTGCATCTGCCCGCCGGATATTCCCGTGTGCACATGCCATCATAAGGCCATACTGAAAGCGAAGCGGCAGGCTATTTCTCCGTCTCCGGAAGAACTGGAGCAGAATCCGCGTGCCCGGAGCGCCAAGCTGCGTGTCGGAATTCGAAAATAATATTTACACGGTACTGGTAGTAATTCGTCGAATGGATGTGATATAATATGTTGTCCAGAAAAGCAGGATACATACGGTATGCAGAGCAGAGGCAGGAGGCGGTTCCGGCCGACAGGAATTTTTCGGGCCTTATCCTGCGTACCTTGTCGGTAGTAGGGCTGATTTGCTTTTTTTGCTGACATATATTGCCTTATCTGCGGCTAAAACTGATTATGGTTATGCGCTGATGAATGAAAAAAGACAGGTGCAGGCACTGCAGCGTGAAAATGAGAACTTACGCGTTGATATCGCCAAGCTGGAAGCACCTGAGCGGATATATACGGTCGCTACGAAACAGCTGGGCATGGTTGCGCCGACGTATGTGCTGTACGGCGGCCAGTCGTCCGATCCCCAGAAGGAAGCAGCCCATACAGGCCGATAATATGATGACATCAGCAGCCTTTACCCAAGGCTGCTATTGTTGTTTGCTTTAATAGAAATGAGCATGCGTACATACAGATTGCGAGGAGGATGTTTGAGGATGAAAACAGTAAGCGAACTTTGCAAGCAAATTAAGGGCATATACAACGTAGAAGGCAACGTAGAAACGCCGATTACGGGCATCGCCGCCGATTCTCGGGAAATCGAGCCGGGAAATTTATTCGTATGCATTTCCGGCGTTCACGTCGACGGCGCTTCCTTTGCCGTCCAGGCTGTGGAAAAAGGCGCCGTTGCCGTCTTGACGACGAAGCATTTGGAATTGCCTAAGGGTACCGTGCAGATCCGGGTGCCGGATATTCATCATGCACTGGAAGACATGGTTCCCTATTTCTATGATTATCCCGGCCGCAAGATGCGCATGATCGGCGTAACCGGCACGAACGGCAAGACGACGACGACCCATATCATCGCCCATATTCTGCGGGCTGCCGGCCATCATGTCGGCGTTCTCGGCACGATTCATGCGCTCATTGACGATGAAGAACTGCCTATTCACAACACGACGCCTGATGTCGTCGAGCTGCAGCGTTTCCTAGCGCTCATGTATGAAAAGGGCATGACCCACGTTGTCATGGAAGTATCGAGCCATGCCCTGGCCCTGCACCGCGTGGCCGGTATTGAATTCGATACGGCCGTATTTACGAATTTGACGCAGGATCATCTCGATTTTCACAAGACGATGGAAGACTACGTAGCCGCTAAGGCCAAGTTATTCAAGGGCTTATCTTTCCGTGAGCATGTCAAGGACAATAAGACGGCCATTGTCAATATCGATGATCCGTGGTCCAAGGATATTCTCAAGGCCTGCCAGTGCAAGGTTCTGACCTACGGCGTAGAAAAAGAAGCCGACTTGAGAGGGTCGAATCTGAACGTCGAATTGAAGAAATCGTCCTTCGACGTGACGGGGCCTTTCGGCAGCGTTCATCTGAATATGAATATTACCGGCTTATTCAACGTATATAATACGCTGGCAGCTATCGGCGCGGCTCATGCCGAAGGCGTCGATACGGAAATTATCGACAGCGCTATACAGACCTTCCATTCCGTAGCAGGCCGTTTTGAGCTCGTCGAAGCCGGTCAGGATTTTGCTATCGTCGTCGATTACTCCCATACGCCGGACAGCCTGGAAAAGGCCTTGACGACAGCCCGGGCCATGCATCCGAACCGCATTTTAACCGTCTTCGGCTGCGGCGGCGACCGCGACCGGACGAAGCGCCCCATCATGGGCAAGATTGCGGCGGAACACGCCGACATTCCCATCGTCACGTCGGACAATCCCCGTTCGGAAGATCCGGACGCTATTGTCGCTGAAGTGGAAGCCGGCGTAAAGCAGGGTCTTAAGCCGGGCCAGCATCATGAAGTCATCGTCGACCGCCGTTCGGCTATCCAGAGAGCCGTCGAACTGGCGCAGACCGGCGATATCATCGTCATTGCCGGAAAAGGCCATGAAACGTATCAGATTTTAAAAGACGGCACGATTCACTTCGACGATCGCGAAGAAGCGCGCAAGGCTGTGCTGGCGTTAAAGGGGCGATAAGAAAATGGCTTCCTTTACGAAGACAGAAATACAAGAGGCGACGGGAGCGTCCGTCGCCGTCAGCGGCGAAAAGACCTTATTTTCCGGCGTGGAAACAGATACGCGGGTTATCGGCAGGGACGCTTTATTCGTAGCCCTCAAGGGCGAGCGGTTCGACGGCCATGATTTTGTCGGCAAAGCCGTGCAGCAGGGCGCGGCCGGCGCCATCGTATCCGAAATGCGGGATGAATACAGAGAGTATGGCATTGCTGTTTTTGTCGCAGACGATACGCTGAAGGCCTATCAGGATTTGGCCCGTTTCCATCGCCGCCGGTTTTCCATTCCCGTCGTAGCCGTAACAGGCTCTGTCGGCAAGACGTCGACGCGCAATATGATTGCCTCCGTCCTGTCTCAGAAATACGACGTGCTGCAGACGGAAAAAAATTTCAACAACGAAATTGGCCTGCCGCGCACTCTGCTGCAGCTGACGGAACGGCACGAAGCCTGCGTCGTCGAAATGGGGATGCGCGGCTTGGGACAGATTGCCGAACTGGCGGCTATTGCCGAGCCGACTGTCGGCGTCATAACGAACGTAGGCAAGAGCCATATTGAGCTTCTGGGGTCGCAGGAAAACATCGCCAAGGCGAAAAGCGAGCTTGTCCTGGCCCTTGATGAAAAGGGTACGGCCGTATTGAATACCGATGATCCCTTTGTAGCCCCGATGGCCGCCCTATGCCGCGGCAGCGTGCTGACTTACGGCACTGAGGCGAGCGACGATATCTGGGCCGAGCAGATAGCCGTAAGCGAGCAGGGCGTGACCTTCACCTGCCACTGCGGCGGCGATGTCTTCGCGGCGCAGATTCCGGCGATCAGCCGCCACCACGCCTATAACGGGTTGGCCGCGGCTGCCGTCGGCCGCTTGACAGGCCTTTCGGCCGAAGAAATCCAGCGCGGCCTGGCGGCGTATAAAGGCGTGCCCATGCGGGAAGAGCTGATTTCCTTGGCGCCGTATACGTTTATCAACGACGCTTATAACGCTAATCCGGCTTCTATGGGCGCAGCTGTCCGCTCTCTGGACGCCTTGACGACGGGGCGGAAAATCGCCGTACTGGGCGGCATGCTGGAATTAGGCGACTGGGCACGGGAGGAGCATGAAGCCATAGGCCGTGATATCGCCTCGTCGGGTATCGACGTCCTCATCACCATGGGCGAGCTGGCCGGATATATTGCCGGCGCGGCGAGAGAAGGCGGCATGAAGCAGGTTTACACGACTGCAACGCACGACGAATGCGCCGCCTGTCTGAAAGAACTGCTGCAGCCGGGAGATACGGTGCTGCTGAAGGGGTCCCGCGGGTTTGCCATGGAAAAAATACTGTCATATTTCGAAAGGAAGTCATGTGAATGTTAAATACGCTGATATTTGGATTCGCCGTCAGCCTGGTCATCGCCTTAGCGCTGGGCAAGCCGGTTATCGGGCAGTTAAAGAAATTCCATGCCCGCCAGTCTGAACGGGAAGAAGGCCCGCAGAGCCATAAGTATAAAGCGGGAACGCCGACGATGGGCGGCATCTTGATTTTAGTTGCCCTGGTCGTTTCCTGTCTGGTATTCAATCCGTCGGATCTGCGCAAGGGCCTGGCTTTGTTCCTGACGTTCGGACACGGCGTTATCGGATTTCTCGACGACAGCATCAAGGCGGTGAAACGGCGTAATCTGGGGCTGACAGCCAAGCAGAAATTGCTCGGCCAGTTCGTTATGGCAGCCGTATTTTGCTTCATTTTAAAGGAATTCCTTCAATTTCCTACGACTCTTTGGATTCCCTTCACATCGGTTACGATTGATTTGGGATTTTTCTATTATATTTTTGTATTTGTCATGATCGTCGGCGCCAGCAATGCCGTCAACCTGACGGACGGTCTGGACGGCCTGGCGGCCGGTTCCTGCGCGATTACGTCCGTGGCCTACGTCGTCATTGCCGTAGCGCTGGGATACGTCAATTTCGCCGTGTTCAGCGCGGCCTTGACCGGCGCCTGCCTGGGCTTTCTGTTTTATAACCAGCACCCGGCCAAGATGTTCATGGGTGATACGGGTTCGCTGGCTCTGGGCGGCGCGTTGGCGGCGATGGCTATCTTGACGAAGACGGAGCTGCTTCTTATTCTGGCAGGCGGCTTGTATGTCATTGAAGCCTTATCGGTTATCATTCAGGTTCTTTCCTTTAAGACGCGAGGCGTGCGCGTATTCAAAATGAGTCCTATTCATCATCATTTTGAATTGTCCGGCTGGAGCGAAGTAAAGGTAGTTACCGTTTTTTGGAGTTTTTCCGCCCTCATGGCGATATTGGCGATTATCGTTGTCTTATCGTGTAAATAAGGGGTATTCATATTATCTGAACAAAGCAGGTGTTGGCAAATGAGCATAATGGATTTTTCCGGAAAAAAAATATTGGTCATCGGCGCAGGTATCAGCGGCCGGGCCGCATCGATGGCCTTGGCCCGTCATGGCGGCGCAGTTATTCTCAATGACAAAAAGGACATCGACTGTACGGAAGAGCCGTGGCCGGCGCTGCAGCGTGCCGGCGTCAAGCTCGTATTCGGCAGTCAGGAAAACTCGCTGCTGGACGGCGTGGACATCGTCGTGCCGTCGCCGGTTATTTCTCCGGAAATTCCCATTATGAAAGAAGCGCTGTCGCGCCGTTTGCCCGTTTGGAGTGAAGTGGAAACAGCCTGCCGCGTAACCGATGCCGATATATTGGGCGTGACGGGTACAAACGGAAAGACGACGACGACGACCCTGCTGGGGGAAATCATGAAGGCCTCAGGCCGTCAGACCGTCGTCGGCGGCAATATCGGCATCGGCCTTTCCGAGCAGGCGGCAGATTTGCCGAAGGAGGCCGTCGTCGTAGCGGAATTGTCCAGCTTCCAGCTGGAATTTACGCAGACGATGAAGGCTAAAGCGGCCGTCGTCCTGAATATTACGCCGGATCACCTGGACCGCCATCATACGATGGAAGCCTATGCTGAAGCGAAGAAACGCATTTTCCGCAATCAAGATGGAAGCGATACGGCTGTACTGAACTACGATGACCCTCTGGTCAGAGCCATGGCTCCGGACATGACGGGCCGCGTCGTCTGGTTTTCTACGCAGGGCGAAGTGCCTGTCGGCGCGTTTTATCAGGACGGGCGGCTGATCCTGCGCATGGACAGCCAGGATACGCCCATTTGCCGGGAAGACGAGCTTCATTTATTCGGCAAGCACAATATTCAAAATTGTTTGGCCGCGTCGCTGCTGGCTTATGCCGCCGGCGTGCCTCTCGATGTGATTGCCGGCGTATTGAAATCGTTCCGGGGCGTAGAGCACCGTCTGGAAAAAGTACGTACGATTCACGGCGTTACCTATTACAACGATTCGAAGGGCACGAACACCGACGCGTCTATCAAAGCGCTGGAAGCCTTTTCAGGACATTTGGTCTTGATTGCCGGCGGCTACGATAAGATGACACCTCTCGACGAGTTTATGCATTTGGCCGCTGAAAAGGTCGATACGCTCATATTGATCGGCGCGGCGGCAGATAGATTTGAACAGGAAGCGAAGAAGGCCGGCGTCAAGGATATTCGCCGGGCCGGATACAGCATGGAACGGGCGATTATGATGGCCCGCAAGATTGCTAAAGCGCCGCAGGCCGTATTGCTGTCTCCGGCATGCTCGAGCTTTGACATGTATGATAATTTTGAACAGCGCGGACGGGTCTTCAAGGGAATCGTCAACGCTATATAGCCATATAATTTATTTTTGACTGGTAGGGGGCAAAAACATGGGTCGAGTAATTATTTCAGGAGGCGGAACAGGCGGCCATATCTATCCGGCAATAACAATTGCCCGCGCTATTGCCGATATCGAGCCGACGGAGTTTCTCTACGTAGGCTCGAAGATAGGGTTGGAAAATACGCTGATTCCTAAAGAGGGACTGCCTTTTGTGACGATAGACGTACGGGGATTGGAGCGCCGTATTTCCTTCCGCAACGTAGTGACGCTGGGAAAGACGGCAGGAAGCGTATTTAAAGCCGAACGCATTATTCATCGGTTTAAGCCGGAAGTTGTCATCGGTACAGGCGGATTTGTCTGCGGCCCCGTGCTGCTGGCTGCCAGCCTGAGCGGTATTCCGACGCTCGTGCAGGAGCAAAACGTCATTCCCGGCGTGACCAATTTGATTTTGAGCAAGTTTGCCAACCGCGTCGCCCTGGGATATAGGGAAGCAGCCGGCCGGTTTAAGAAAAAAGAAAATCTCGTATATACGGGAAATCCTGTCCGCAAGGATATTTTGACGGTAAGCAAGGAAGAAGGACGCAGCCTGCTGGGGCTGGACCCGCATAAATTCACGCTCCTCGTCGCCGGCGGCAGCCGCGGGGCGCGCAGCATCAACTCGGCCATGATTGAAGTGCATCGGTATTTTAAGGATGTCAGGGATATACAGATTCTTCATATTACAGGGGATCACGAGTACGACCGCGTTGTCAAACAGCTTGAAGGCATCGACGGCAAAGGGCGGTACGGTGAAGGAAGCCGTATTATCCCATATCTGCATCAGATGCCGGAAGCCTTGGCGGCGGCTGATTTGGCCGTATATCGGGCCGGCGCCGTCGGTTTGGCTGAATTGACCGTGCGGGGCGTTCCTTCGATTTTGATTCCCTATCCCTACGCGGCGGAAGATCATCAGCGGTACAACGCGCAGGCCCTGGTCATGTGCGGCGCGGCCAAGATGATCTTGGACAAGATGCTGACTGGTAAGGATTTGCTGGAAGAAATTCTTCATTTAAAAGAAGATCCGGAAGCTTTGGCTTCCATGGCCAAGGCCAGCAGGGCTCTGGGCCGGCCTCAGGCTGCTCACGATATTGCGAAGCTGGCGTTATCGATTGCGCGCCGACGCAAGGGAAGCGGCGCAAAGAAGGATGTGTAAGACCATGGTCAATCTCAACGACGTACGAAAGGTACATTTTGTCGGTATTGCCGGAGCAGGCATGCGGGCAATAGCCAATGTTTTTATAGAAAAAGGATATATCGTATCGGGGTCGGACCTCAAGCGGTCGGCTATTACGGATAAATTTGCCGAACAGGGCGCGCGCATCTGCATCGGCCAGAAGGCGGAAAATTTGCAGGATGCCGAAGTCGTCGTCATCTCTTCGGCAATCCGTGAAACGAACGCGGAAGTAGTAGAAGCGCGACGGAGGCATATCCCGGTGATCCACCGGTCCGATGCGCTGGTACATATCATGACATGGGGCAAGGGCATATCCGTCGCCGGAGCGCACGGCAAGACGACGACATCGTCCATGCTCGGTCAGGTCTTTGAAGAAAGCCATATGGAACCGACTATTGTCATCGGCGGCGAAGTCGATTACCTGCACAGCAATTCGATTTTAGGCAAGGGAGAATACGTCATTGCCGAAGCCGACGAAAGCGACGGGACCTTCCTGAAGCAGTCGCCGTATATTGCTGTCGTAACCAACATCGACGCCGATCACATGGATCATTACGGCTCCATGGACAACGTCGTCGAAGCCTTTAAGGAGTTTATACAGAAGCTGGATGCCGAGCAGGGGATGGCTGTCCTGTGCTTTGAAAACGAGTACATCCGCCGTCTGGCCCCGTCTCTGCATCGCCGGTATTTGACGTACGGCATCGAAGCCGAGGCGGACTATCAGGCCCGGAACCTCCATTATGCCCAGGGCAAGCTGTACTTTGACGTGCTGTGTCACGGCGAGGCGCTGGGCGAACTGATGCTGAACGTGCCGGGACGGCACAATGTCCTCAATGCGCTGGCTACGACGGCCGTGGCTTTGCGCTGTGGCATTTCCTTTAGTCAGGTGGCTTCGGCGTTGTCCCATTTTCACGGCGCAAAGCGGCGCTTTCAGACGAAGGGCTTTGCCGGCGACGTATGGGTCGTCGACGATTATGCCCATCACCCGACGGAAATCAACGCCACTCTTACGGCGGCCCGCGACATGGGCACGCACCGCGTCGTCTGCTTGTTTCAGCCGCACCGCTATACGCGGACGCAGCTCCTTCTCGAAGATTACGGCTCAGCTTTTGCTAAAGCCGACGTCCTCATTGTGACCGACGTATACAGCGCCGGCGAAGATCCTATTCCGGGCGTGACGGGCCGGCTTATCGCCGATAAGGTACGCGAAAAGACCGGTCAGGACGTCATCTACATTCCCCGCACGGAAGACGTCGTCACATATTTGAAAGAACATGCCCGGCCGCTGGATTTAATCATCACGATGGGAGCCGGAGACATTTATAAAGTAGGAGAACAATACTTGGCAGAAGCAAAAGGATAAGATTAGAATCATGAATATTACTATAGAAACAATGAAACAGAAAAAAATTGCCGTTATCGTCGGCGGCCCGTCGTCGGAAGCTGAAGTATCGCGCAATACCGGCGCGGCTATTGCCAAAGCCTTGACGGCGAAGGGGTATGCTGTAGAGACGATCGAACTGGTGCCGGAGCGGCTTGTAGAGACGCTTAAGGAAAAAGGTATTGACGTCGTATTTAACGCCCTGCATGGCCGGTACGGCGAAGACGGCGTGCTGCAGGGGCTTTGCGAAATGATGGGTTTTCCCTATACGGGGCCCGGCGTCATGGCCAGCGCCGTCGGCATGAGCAAGGTCGTGAGCAAATGCGCCTTTCAGGGCGCCGGTATTCCGACGGCTCCCTTCGCCTATTATTTCTCGGCCCAGGGCTTGGATTATATAGCCGATGATATTGGGCGGCGCTTTTCTCTGCCCGTGGTCATCAAATCGTCGGCTCAGGGGTCGACGATCGGGACGGTCATCGTCAGCGACGCGTCGGATATTCGGGCGGCTCTGGATGAAGCCTTCCGTTACGGTCCAGCCATCATTGCCGAAGCGTTCCTCGACGGGGAAGAATTTACCGTCGCCGTTATGGACGACATGGCTATGCCGGTGATTCAAATCGTTCCCAGTACGGGACGATACGATTATTATTCGAAATATACTCCCGGCGTGACGAAGCACCTCTGTCCGGCGCCGATTTCGCCGGAACTGACAAAGAAAATGCAGGACTTAGCCTTGCAGGTTTTCCATCTGTGCCAGTGCAGCGGCGTCGCCCGCGTCGACATCATGACGAACAGCCAGGGAGAACCGTTTGTCCTGGAAATCAACACCGTGCCCGGCATGACGGCGACGAGCCTCGTGCCCGACGCGGCTATCGCGATGGGATTGTCCTTTGAAGACTTGTGCGAAAAAATTTTATTGGAAGCCTCTGTCGGCAAGTTTTAACCGCACAGTACGTTAGGATGCAGCATGAAGAAAGAAAACTATCGTAATTACCAATTTACATCAGATACAACTTCGCGGCGGAAGCCCGATGGCGCAGCGGCGCTTAAGCATACGAGCGACGTGTTCGTGCCGCCTCATTTGGCGCACGATCCGCTGGATGATCTGTATGGAAACCGGCGCGAAGCCGAACGGCGGCAGCAGCTTCAGGAAGAGGAAACGCGTCGTCGGAAGCGGCGTATAAAGCGCGAGAAGATAAAGAAAAAGCGGAAGCAGAAGCGCAAGGGGCGCCTGACGGCTGTCGGCGCCGTCCTGTTCGTCCTGCTGCTGTGGGTCTTTCTGCGCTTCGCCGCTGTTCCCTTCGGCACGCTGGTCATTCAGGGAAATGAAACGCTGACAACGGACGATGTATACCGGGCCGGCGGCATTCCGGGCTACGTCAACGTCGTGCAGCTGTCGCCGGACGAGCTGAAGGATCGGCTGGAAAAAGATCTGCGCATCAGCAGCGCCGTCGTAGAACGGCAGTTCCCGGCGACGATACAGGTGACGCTGACCGAGCGGAAGGCGGCAGCCATCGTCATGACGATGTACGGCTTTGCCTATGTAGATAAGGACGGCGTCGTCATAGAGTTAGAGCCGCAGATACAGGGCGTATCCGTACCGATTATGACCGGGAAAAAGGTCGATACGCTGCTGCTGGGAGATACCATAGCCGATCCCGCCCTGCGCGCCGGCTTAGAGTATTTGCAGAATTTGCCGCCGGACGTATTGAAGCATATGGCTGAAATCAACGTAGGCAATCCGGACAATATCATTGCCTATACGACGGACTCGCTGCCCGTTCACCTAGGCAAGGGCGATAAGCCCGTCGAACGGGCGGCCATTACTGACGAGCTGCTGAGGGAAGTAGACAGCAACCATTTGCTGGTTCAATATATTGACACGACGCCCGGCGCTCCGGCTGTTAAGAGTAAGTAATCAGATGCCGGACCGCTCCGACAAAGGGGCTGACGACAGGCGAAAGCCCGTAACTGAGCCGTTGAGCGGTCCGAAAGATTTAAAAAAAGATGTAGATAATTTTTCCGATATAGTGTAAAATAATATAGAATCCTATCTATATATAGCAGTGCTGACGAATTTGAAGGAGGAAACAGAAGTATGGCAGAGTTTGCAAATATAAAAGTAATTGGTGTCGGCGGCGGCGGAAACAACGCCGTCAACCGTATGATAGAAAGCGGTCTGCAGGGCGTGCAGTTCATTTCCGTGAATACGGAAGATCAGGTATTGGAAGTATCGCAGGCCGATGTTAAGCTCCAGATCGGCGAAAAATTGACGCGCGGCCTCGGCGCCGGCGCCAATCCTCAGGTCGGCGAACAGGCCGCTTTGGAAAGCAAGGAAGAAATCATCAAAGCCCTTCAGGGCGCCGATATGGTCTTCATCACGGCAGGCATGGGCGGCGGCACCGGCACGGGCGCGGCTCCTATCGTAGCGGAATGCGCCAAGGAAATGGGCGCGCTGACCGTCGCTGTCGTAACGAAGCCCTTTGCTTTCGAAGGCAAGCGCCGTAAGGAACAGGCCGAAAAGGGCGCGGCTTATCTGAAGGAAAAGGTCGACACGATCATTACGATTCCGAACGATAAGCTGCTCCAGATTATCGATAAAAAGACGCCGCTCAAAGACGCGTTCCTCGTAGCCGACGACGTTCTCCGCCAGGGCGTGCAGGGCATTTCCGATTTGATTACGACGACGGGCCTCATCAACCTCGACTTTGCCGACGTCAAGACGATCATGTCCGATCAGGGCGAAGCGATCATGGGCATCGGCGTAGGCTCCGGCGAAAACAGAGCCGTCGAAGCCGTCGACAGCGCGATCCACAGCCCGCTCCTGGAAATGGGCATCGACGGCGCGCAGAGCATCCTGCTCAACGTCACGGGCGGCCCGGATATCAGCTTATATGAAATCAATGAAGCGGCGGAAAAAGTTGCTGAAGCTGTTGATCCTGATGCCAATATCATCTTCGGTTCCGTTATTGACCCGGATATGGAAGATTCGATTCGCATTACTGTCGTTGCGACTGGATTTGGCAAAGAACCGTCTTCGATTCCTTCCTTCGGACAGGCGGGCGGACTTAAAGCCGGAGATTCCAAAGATGCCGGCGGCGTAGAAATTCCTACGTGGATGAGATAAGCAGTACAGTAAAAAGCGGATCCTTAGGGACCCGCTTTTTTTCAAAATTCCCCGCGCAGCGCGCGCGTTAGGAGGAATACATCATGAAATGTCCTTTTTGCAAGCATGACGATACAAAAGTAACCGATTCGCGGGCCACGGACGACGGCAGAGCCATTCGCCGCCGCCGGGAATGCCAGAGCTGCGGCCGGCGGTTTACGACGTACGAGATGGTGGAAGAATCGCCTCTCATCGTCATTAAGCGCAACGGCAGCCGCGAGCTCTTCGACCGCAGCAAGATATTGAACGGCCTGCTGCGGGCCAGCAATAAGCGGATGATTACGCGGCAGCAGCTGGAAGACATCGTTTCTCACGTAGAACGGGATATACGGAATTCCCTGGCTCAGGAAGTCACGAGCGAGAAAATCGGCGAAATGGTCTTGGACGAACTCAGGTCTATTGATGAAGTCGCTTATATCCGGTTCGCGTCGGTATATCGGAAATTTGCCGATTTGGAAAGCTTTATGGCTGAGCTGGAGCATTTGATGGGAACGAAAAAGAAGGAAAACGCAGAAGAACAGCATGACATCGAGGAGTAAGTATGACTGAAGGATATATTGACAACTTTTTAAACGACGCGTTGCCGAAGCTGCGCATCGCCGTCGTCGGCGATATCATGGTCGACCGTTACGTCTTCGGCAGCGTGGACCGCATTTCTCCGGAAGCGCCCGTGCCGGTCAATAAGGTCAACCGCATTTCATCGGTCCTGGGCGGCGCGGCGAACGTAGCCGCCAACCTGGCGAATTTAGACTGCCGCGTATATTTGGCCGGCTTAGTCGGCGACGATGAAAACGCCGCTCTTTTGCGCGGTCTGCTGGACGAAGCCGGTATCGACGGTACGGGGATGGTCGTACGCAAGGGTCATGTGACGACGACGAAGGTACGGGTCCTCGGCTCGCGTCAGCAAATGGTACGGCTGGATTTTGAAGACGCCGTCCCCTTTGAACGAGAAGAAGAAGACGCCTTGGCGGCCTGGCTGGACCAGCGCATTGCTCAGGGCTTAGACGGCATGATTTTGTCGGATTATAAAAAAGGCGTTCTGACGGACCGCATGTCCCAGCTGTTCATTGAACGGGCCCGCAGGGCGGGAATTCCTGTCCTCGTTGACCCGAAGGGCAGCGACTGGCACAAGTACAACGGCGCAGACTTCGTGACGCCTAATATTAAGGAGCTGGGAGACTGCTGCGGCGAGAAGATCCCTAACGAAGGCCAGGCCGTCGTGGATGCGGCGCGCAGGCTCCATGAGCAGTATGATTTCGCCCATATCATGGTCACGCGGTCGGAAAAGGGGATTACGGTCATCCGCAAGGACGGCAAGGTATGGAACAATCCGGCGACGGCGCAGGAAGTGTTCGACGTATCCGGCGCAGGCGATACCGTCGCCGCGGCGTTTTTGGCGGCCATCGCCAGTCATTTGTCGATCCGCACGAGCCTGCAGGTTGCCAATGCGGCGGCAGGCATCGTCGTAACGAAGGTCGGGACCTATCCGATTCACCGCAGCGAGCTGCTGAAGCTGTGGCAGGAATGGCATCCTAATCGCTGGGCTCCGTACAAGGCCTTGAGTAGGGAAGAAACGGCGGAAAAAATACGGCAGTGGCAGAAGCAGGGCGAAACGGTTGTCTTTACGAACGGCTGCTTCGATATCCTGCACCGCGGCCACGTCCTGTATCTGCAGCAGGCGGCCATGCTGGGACAGCATCTCGTCGTCGGCTTGAATTCCGATGCATCGGTGCGGCGGCTGAAAGGCGAAACGCGCCCTCTCGTTCACGAGGAGGACCGGGCCGTGCTGCTGAGCGCCCTCGGCTGCGTCGACGAAGTCGTCATTTTTACGGAAGATACGCCGGCAGAGCTGCTCAGCGTGCTGCGGCCGGATATCCTCGTAAAGGGCGGCGACTATAAGGCCGAAGAGGTCGTCGGCAGGGAATATGTAAAGCGCGTAGAAATCATATCCTTTGAAGAAGGATATTCTACGACGGGATTAGTACAGAAAATCGCCTCTTTGGCGAAGGAGGGTAAACTATGAAAATCGTAACAGGCGGCGCCGGATTTATCGGCAGCAATATAGTAAAACAACTGAATAACCGGGGAATCGACGATATCCTCATCGTCGACGATTTGACGGACGGACGCAAATGCCGCAATCTTCAGGGCCTTTCGTTCTACGATTACATGGACTATGAAGATTTCGACATGCAGATGGCCGACGATACCTTTGACTGCGGCTATATTGACGTCGTATTCCATGAAGGAGCCTGCTCCGATACGATGAACTACGACGGCCGCTACATGATGAAGAACAATTACGAAGGCAGCAAGAACCTGTTGCGCTATTGCATGCAGCGCAAGATTCCCTTCCTATACGCATCGTCGGCGTCGACCTACGGCAGCGGCAAGAACGGCTTCCGCGAAGAACCGCAGTGCGAGCAGGCTCTCAATCCCTACGCCTATTCCAAGCTGCAGTTCGACCGCTTCGTCCGTCGCGTCATGCCCTTGGCGAAGAGCCAGATCGTAGGCTTCCGGTACTTCAACGTCTTTGGGCCTCAGGAAAATCACAAGGACCGCATGGCGTCCCTCATTTTCCAAAAATACAACGAGCTGCAGGAAACGGGCAAAATCACCTTGTTTGCCGGTACGGCGGGCTATGAGGACGGCGGCCAGATTCGCGATTTTATCTACGTCAAAGACGTCGTCAACGTCGTATTTTATTTCTGGGAACATCCGGAGCTGTCGGGCATTTACAACTGCGGCACCGGCGTAGGTCATACGTTCAATGAATTTGTTCAGGGCATTATCGATTACTGCGGCAAAGGGCATATCGAGTACGTCCCCTTCCCGGAAGTCCTTAAGGGAAAATATCAGAGCTATACCCAGGCTGATACGCAGAAGCTGATGAAGGCCGGATACGACCGTGGCTTTACCCTTCTCAATGAAGCGGTAAAGGAATACTGCAGCATCCTGGAAAAGAGCGGCGGGTATTACGAATGAGAAAGGCCGTGTTTTTTGACCGCGACGGCGTCCTCAACGTCGACAAGGGCTATTTAAGCCGTATAGAAGATTTTGAATGGATAGACGGGGCGAAGGAAGCCGTCGCCTGGCTGACGAAGGAAGGCTACGACGTCGTCGTCGTGACGAATCAGAGCGGTGTTGCCCGCGGCTATTATACGGAAGAAGACGTGCGGCGCCTTCACGACTGGATGTGCCGGCAGATTGAAGAAGCCGGCGGCAAGGTCATGGCGGTGTATTACTGCCCGTATTTAGAAGGCGCGCCTGTCAAGGCGTACGATAAAAAGAGCGATTGGCGCAAGCCTGCGCCGGGCATGATTTTGCAGGCGGCAGCCGATTGGGATATTGACCTGGCTTCGTCGGTTATGATCGGCGATATGTCCCGCGACGTGGAGTGCGGCGAACGGGCCGGCGTGCCGTCGTATTTATTTGAAGGCGGTTCTCTGCTCGATTTTGTCCGAAAGATCGTAAAAGAAGGGAAATGCCGTGAAACCATATAAGAATATCCTCATCGTCAAAATGAGTTCTCTCGGCGACGTGCTGCACGCGCTGCCGACGCTGTACGCCCTGAGGGAAAACTGCCCCGACGCGCGCATCGTCTGGGCTGTGCACAAGCAGTTTTCCGCCGTTTTGCCGGGCAAACCTTATATCGACGACATCGTATATATTGATAAGAAGGGGCTGAAATCGCTGTCCTATTTGAAAGAGCTGCGCCGGACCTTGCACGAGTATCATTTCGATATGTGCCTCGATTTGCAGGGGCTGGCCAAAAGCGCGATCGTCGCCTTCTGCAGCGGCGCGAAGGAAAAGTACGGCTACTGGGAAATGCGCGAAGGCAGCTTTCTGGTCAGCAAAGGGCTGACGGGGACGCATAAATTCGATCACGTCATCGAACGGTATTTGGATACGGTACGCGCTTTAGGCGGCGCCGTAGACGGCGTCGAATTTCCTCTTCCGTCTGTCGACGCGGAAAAAGCGTCGTTTGCAGGGCGATTTGCTGCCGATGGCATGACGGGCCCTTATATTGCCGTCGTGCCCGGCGCGCGGTGGGACGTAAAGGAATGGCCTGTTCCGTATTGGCAGGAGTTTCTGCGCCGCGTTGTCCAAGGTGGCATGAACGTCGTCCTATTGGGCAGCGGCGACGATGTGCCGAAGGGGAGGGCCATTGTCGAAGGCGTTGCGTCGCCGCGTCTGTTTGATTATACAGGAAAGACCAGTTTACGCGAGCTCATGGCGGCTATCGCCATGTCCCGCCTGTACATCAGTGCCGATACGGGGCCGCTGCATATTGCCAATGCCCTGAAGAAGGAGCTGATTGCTCTGTTTGGCCCGACCTGTCCGGACCGGACGGGGCCGTACGGCGGCGCCTGCAGCGAGTACATCCATATGATTATTTCGCCTACGTCGACGGCGACGCAGGAGCAGCCCCTCGTAGACGACCCGGACTGCATGAAGCAGATATCCGTCGACAAGGTCTGGAAGACATATACGGACATCGTAAAGGAGGCAGATAATGATTAACTTGCGGCACAAACGAATTATCGTAACCTTCCTGATGCATTTAGGCGATTTAGTGCTGATTACGCCTTTTCTGCAAGTGTTGCGCCGTCATGCCCACGGCTCGGATATCACTATCGTTGTCGACGAAAAGGTAGCCGACGTCGTGCGCTACAATCCGAACGTGGATCATGTCGTGACTGTCGACAAAAAAGGCAAGGACAATTCAGTCGGCGCACTGTGGCGTATTGGGCGGGAGCTGCACAAAAATCATTACGACATTTTGATAAATCTTCATCCTAATGAACGGACATCGTTTTTAGCGGCGGCCATCCAGGCGAAGCAGTTCGTCGGCATGAGTCATTTTTTGATTCGGCCTTTTATGGACACGTATACGCGGCTGGATCGCCTCCATTTTCACGCCGCCGATATGTATCTCAACGTGCTGGTTCAGCTGGGCATCGACGATTACCGAAACGACGGCCTGCAGCTGGTTACCTGCCCCGCATGGGATAAAACGGCCGATGATTTCTACGCGTCTCAAGGCGTAGGGCCGAATGATAAGCTCGTCGGCTTCAACATCGGCAGCGCCGTGCCCCAGAAACGCTGGCCTCCCGACCGGTTCGCCGCCGTCGCCGATTACTTTGCCGATAAAGGCTATACGTGCGTATTCTTTGGCGGTACGATGGACGAAGAGATGGTCGGCGAAGCCGTATCGCTGATGCGGCATAAACCTGTCGTAGGGACGGGAAAATTTTCGATCGGCGAGCTGGCCGCTGCGATTAGGCGCTGCTCCCTGTTTATTACGAACGACAGCGGTCCTATGCACATTGCCGTAAGCCAGCGCGTGCCCCTCGTCGCTTTGTACGGGCCGAGCAATCCCAAATTTTACGGGCCTTATACGGACCGGGCTATCGTATTGGAATCGACGACCCATTACGAAGTGGGCAAGAGCATGAAAAAAATCATTAAAGAAGGCAAATACAAAGGCATTTCCGTCATTCCTCTGAGCCAGGTAATACAGGCTGGAGAAGAATTGCTGGAGCGCTATAAAGCAGAATGAGAATTTCTCTTTCTTCTATTTGCCTTTTCGCGGCAAATAGAGTATAATGTAAGTAATATGACATATGATGAAATAAGTAGTGCATGATTACACGATGGAGGTGTTTCCCGTGAAAAAGATAGTGTTGGCCAGCGTATTAGCGGCCCTTGTTTCTGTCAGCGCCGTTTCGTTCGCCGCGCCTATACGAAATCCTGAAGCCGGCGATTTTAAGGTAAACGTCAACTATGGATTCGACCAGGAAGAAGGCGGCCGCAGTGCGGAAAGCCGCTTTGCCGGCGGCGACCTGACGTACGTCCTGAACGACAACTGGGACATCCAGTACGTCAACAATTATACGGAAGGCGACAACGGCAATGAGATTGACGAACATTACCTGCTCGGCAGCTACCGCGTTGCGCCGTATCTTTCGTTGTATGCCGGCGGTTCTTATATTAAGACGGATACCTGGCGGTCTGATAAGAGCGCGTACGGCTATCAATTCGGCGTAAAAGGCCAGCTTCCCTTGGGCAGCCGCCTGCAGGGGTTTGCGTCTTTGGGGTTCGGCGATGACGTCAGCTCCTATGAAGTCGGCGTCGGCTACGACATCACGCCGAGCTGGGATGCTCATGTCAAATACCGCAGCGCCAACGTCGACGTAGATAACTACGACGACGAAGTAGAAGGCTGGCAGGTCGGTATGGGCTACAAATTCTAAATTTCATTTCATCAACAAAAGCGCTGCGTCGGACTGACGCGGCGCTTTTTAGTGCGCGCCGCAGGGCCGCATCTTGGCGTATCCATTG
>ENA-OQHN01000246-OQHN01000246.1-human-gut-metagenome-genome-assembly--contig:-NODE-246-length-20387-cov-3.431293_pt1 | contig 20387 bp, 17 predicted proteins | sample MGYA00242564_ERZ504721 | MGnify/ENA primary metagenome ERZ504721 (study PRJEB26092, sample SAMD00036212) | human gut metagenome | host: Homo sapiens | study: EMG produced TPA metagenomics assembly of...
GGATAGTTCAAAATATCCGCCGCATTTTTGTCCCCTATTATCTGGCTGAGCAGCAGACTTTCATCCTTGCCCGCTTTGTCGTAATGAGCCAGCACGGAGAAATTTTCATCCAAAACAAAAATGCCGGTCAAATACTGAAATTTCGCATAACGCTGTAAGCGGTTTTCGTTTAAAAGCGCATCTTCCTCTTCGTAACGGTACACCGTCAGTGTTTTGACTTTGGTCAAAACATCCTGCAGCGCTTCGGTGGTATTGGCCAAGCGGTAGTTGTCGTACTTGCGGCAGCTCGTCTGCATAAAAGCGAGTACCTCCTCAACATCCGCTTTCGCCTTGTTCTGTTCATACTGTGTTACGCCTGCAAATACCGGCAGCAGCACAACAAAGCCGAGAAGAAGCGTGATCATCCACCGCATGACCGTTTCCATGCTCGGCTTATGGAGCTTCGGTTTTGTTTTTCCCTTGAACTTCGGCATCATTCGGTACCTCCGTTCACATTTTTTCGGCATCTAACCCATATTTTTCACAATAGCGGCCATTGTGCCGTCTTCGCGCATTTCAAGCAGCGTCTGCGTCAGCTTTTCCGCCAGTACTGCATCGCCGTCCGGTTTAAATGCCACGCCCACGGCGTCGCTGTACATGTTCATGTTGAGGTAGCGGTAGCCGTCCGGGTATTCGTCCGTATATAATCTCAGCGAGCTTTCATGCCCGATGGCCGCATCCGCATAGCCCTTGCGCAGCGAAGTAAACACCTCGCCCATCGTGCTGAATGTGGAAAGGTCCGTAATCTCCGGCAAATTCGGGTTCAGCCCTTTTAAAATGATCTCCTCGCTTATAGAGCCGGCCTGCACCGCCACGCACTTTCCGGCAAGGTCTTCAAGTGTTTCAATCTCGCTGTCCGCCGGCACCACGACCACGCGCTGCGTGTACATATACGGCCCTGCCCAAATAAACTTATCTTCGTTGCCTTCCATCGTCAGGCAACACCAAAGGCAATCCACATAGTCTTCATTCAAAAGCTCAAAGCCCTTGTCGATATCGAGCTCCACGAAGATCGGCTCATACCCGATACGCGCACAGGCTTCCTCGGCAATCTCCACGTCGATGCCGGTATAGTGGCCGCCGATATTGCGGTAAAAATACGGCGCATACGTTGTGCCGCCGATACGTATTTTCGGTTTTTCCGTCTCCGGTTGCTGTGCCGTATCGCTGCATGCGCAAAGCAGCGCCATAAGCGTGGCAAAAAGCAAAAGGATCCAAGCCTTTTTTCGCATATTTTTTCCTCTGTTTTCTATGTGATGTGATTTGAATACGGCACTCCAAAACCGCTGTTTTTCGGGGCTGAGCCACCGTTGCTTTTCTCAAAATACGCTCTGCTTTATAGATTTAGTATAGCGTACTTTCCGCTGATTTTCAATTATTTTTTGTGTTCTGTGCATAAATAACTTGTTTTTCTGCATTTTCGACGCGACGTGTGCGTAAAGACAATTCCAATGTGTAAAAAGCCGGAAGAATCTGTGCGTTTTATCTTGTTTTCCGTACCTTATTATGCTAAAATCAAGTCAAAAACACCAGTCTTTACGAACCCCCAAACCGCTATAGAAAAGGAGTTGCAACTATGAGGTATCTCGCTAAACGTGTGGAGCGCATTTGTGATGAGCTTTACCGTCTGCGCATCGTGCAGCGCATTCCGCTGACCGACCTTATCTGCAAAAAGGGCACGTATATCCGCCCCGAAGCAGCAGATGCCGCTACGCCGCCGTGGACGTCGTTTGACAGCCGCACCATGCACTGGTACGGCCCGGACGAGCACTATTGGTTCCGCACGGAATTCACCGTGCCGAAAGCGCTTAACGGCAAGGCAATGTGGCTGAATGTGCGCACGCAGATCGAAGGGGACGACGGCAAAAACCCGCAGTTTTTGCTGTTTGTGAACAACGTGCCCGTGCAGGGCATGGACATGAATCACCGTGACGTGCTGCTTTCCCCGAAAGCGATTTCCGGCGAAAAGCTTGTGTTCGACTTGCAAGCGTACACCGGCACCATCCACAACGAATTCAATCTCTTTATGGAAATTCAGGAGATTGACCCGGAGATTGAAGCGCTGTATTATGACTTGAAAGTGCCGGTCGAGGCGTTTTCGCGCATGGAAAAGGAAGACCGAAACCGCATGCTGCTGGAAAACGCGCTGAACGAAGGCATAAACCTGCTCGACCTGCGCACGCCATACAGCGAGGAATTTTACGCTTCCGTGCGCGCGGCTTCCGCATATCTAAAAAAAGCGGTCTACACCGACCTTGCGGGACACGACGACGTGATTGCGAGCTGCATCGGCCACACGCACATCGACGTGGCATGGCTGTGGACGGTCGCCCAGACGCGTGAAAAGACCGCGCGCAGCTTTGCAACGGTTTTGAAGCTTATGGATGAATACCCGAATTATCACTTCATGTCCAGTCAGCCGCAGCTTTATTATTTCTTAAAAGAGCGTTATCCGGAGCTGTATGCGCGCCTGAAAGAGCGCGTGAAGGAAAAGCGTTGGGAGCCGGAGGGCGGCATGTGGCTGGAAGCCGACTGCAACCTGACGAGCGGCGAAAGCCTTGTGCGCCAGTTCATTCACGGCAAGCGCTTCTTCCGCGAGGAATTCGGCGTGGATAACCGCATTTTGTGGCTGCCGGATGTGTTCGGCTACTCCGGCGCGCTGCCGCAGATCATGAAAAAGAGCGGCATCGATTACTTTATGACGACGAAGCTTTCGTGGAACCAGTTCAACGAAGTGCCGTTCGATACATTTGAGTGGCGCGGCATTGACGGCAGCGAAGTGCTGACGCATTTCATCACCACGCTCAGCATCGGCCAAAACGTGCAGAACTTCTTCACCACCTACAACGGCATGCTGCACCCGGATGCCATTATGGGCGGCTGGGAACGCTACCAAAACAAAGACATCAACAACGATATTCTCATCGCTTACGGCTACGGTGACGGCGGCGGCGGCCCGACCCGCGATATGCTGGAGACGAGCAAACGCATGGAAAAAGGCGTTTTGGGCATCCCGAAGGTGCGGCAGGTCTTCGCGCGGCAATATTTTGACGAGCTGAACGAGCGCGTAAAAGACAGCAACCGTCTGCCCACGTGGGAGGGCGAGCTCTACCTCGAGTATCACCGCGGCACGTACACCTCCATGGCGCGCAACAAGCGCGGCAACCGCAAAACAGAGCTGGGACTCATGGACTTGGAGCTTTTGAGCGTACTGGCAGCACCGCAGCTCCCCTACCCCGTGGAAGCGCTCGACAGCTTGTGGAAAAATACGCTTTTGAATCAATTCCATGATATTCTGCCCGGCACCGCCATTCACGAGGTCTACGAGCAGACGAAAAAGGAATACGATGCGATGGCGGAGACGATCTCTGCGCTTTCTGCCGACCGCATGCAGGTGCTTGCGCCGCAGGGAGAAGGCATCACGGTGTTCAATACGACGGGTAAAACGCGCAGCGATATCGTTGTACTTGAAAATTGCACCGCAAATGCACTTTCCGACGGCAAAAATACTTATCCCGTGCAGCAGACCGAAAACGGTGCTGTGGCGTTCCTGCCCGACTTGCCGCCGAAGGGCTACAAGTGCTTTGCGCCGGTCGAAGCAGGCAGCTTTGAAAACACGCTGCACATTGACGGCAGCACGATCACGACGCCGTTCTACACGGTTGAATTTGATGAAAGCGGGCTCATCACGCGCCTTTATGACCGCAAAAACGACCGCGAGACCGTGCAGCCCGGCAAATATGCGAACCTGATGCGCATGTACGAGGACAAGCCGATGCACTACGACAACTGGGACATCGACTGCTACTATACGGAGAAATTCTGGGACGTCACCGACGTGCAGCGCATGGAATGGACGGAACGCGGCCCCGTGCGCGCAACTCTCGAGATTGAGCGCAAGGTCAGCCGTTCGGTCATCTGCCAGAAAATTCACTTCTACGCCGCGTGCCCGCGCATCGACTTTGAGACGACGGTCGACTGGAAAGAGCACCAGCACCTCCTGAAAGCCCACTTCCCGATGGACGTACACACGGACGAAGCAACATTTGAGATTCAGTTCGGCAACGTGACGCGCAAAACACATCAGAACACGAGCTGGGATCAGGCACGCTTTGAGAGCTGCGGCCAAAAGTGGATCGATGTTTCCGAGGGTCACTACGGCATCAGCCTGTTAAACGACTGCAAATACGGTCACTCCGTGCACAACGGCGAAATGGCGTTGACGCTCATCAAATCCGGCACAGAGCCGAACCCTGTCGCCGATCAGGAGATGCACGTATTCACCTACGCGCTCTACCCACACGCCGAAACATGGCGCAGCGCGGAGACCGTAGCGCAGGCGTACTTCCTGAATCAGCCTGTGCGCGCCACCGCAGGCGGCATAGCAGGCGAAGCGTACTCTCTCGCGAGTGTGGACGCCAAAAACGTCATTTTGGAAACCGTCAAGCAGGCGGAAGACGGCGACGGCGTGATCGTGCGTCTGTACGAATGTGAAAACGCCCGCACAACGACAAAACTGCATTGGAACCGCCCCATCGCTTCCGTTACGGAGTGTGACTTGCAGGAGAATGCGCTCACGGATGTCCCGGTCGAAGGCGGTACATTCAAATTCACCATCAAGCCGTATGAGATCAAGACGTTCCGCATCCGTTAATCAAAAATAAAGCACCGGCGGCTGTACCCGAGCTGGGCGCAGCCGCCGGCTTATTTTATGAGGTGATATGTTTTGAGAAGCGCCACGCGCCGCTTGCCGATCTCGACACTTTTTCTAAGACTCGTACGGTTTTGAAGGCTTTCCTTACCGTAGCGTATAAGCCGCCTTCCCCATGCGGCAGGCAAGCTATGCGGCGCGCAATGCAGCGCTTTTGCAGAGGGGAATGCCGCACGCAGCACGGAAAAGCGCTCGCGTTTTCCTGTATGTTGCACAGCCGCCGCGTGCAGCGTCATGTTCGCACCGTGCAAGCGGCTCTTTTCTGCCGCACCGTGCACGCCGCCTGCCAAAATATCCTCTAAAAGCGCAGTCTCATCCGGCGCGGGGTGCACGCGAAGCAGCGCTAAGCTTTCCGTTTTCTCAAAGCCGAGATATTTCTCGCCGATTTCAAAGAGCGCCGTCAAAAATTCGAGTGCCGAAAGCTTTTCGCAGCAGCGGCGCAAATACAGTTTGTCAAGCTCCTTTTCATGCTTTTCGGCAAACAACAGCAAATCACACACCGCGCGGATGCCGCACCCACCGTGCAGAAAGTGCTTTAAGCTGTGGCACAAAAGGTACAAAAACGTCTCGTTCGCGCCAAATGTATAAATTTCTTCGCCCTGCACGGAAACGGTTTCCGTGCGCAGCTTTTCATGCGCAAAAAGGCGTCATGTGCCCATACGCATTGTTTTCCGGGAACGCCGCGCCGTGCAGTTCTAAAACGAGCGGACTGCCGGGCAGGTAAAATGTCTGTTCAAGCGGATTGACACTCTCCCCCGCTGTGCGGCAGCCGAGCCGCAATAAAGCATCTTGTATGCGGTCAAATTCACCCGAAACCGCCAGTAAATCGACATCCGAGAACAGCCGCAGCTCCGGCTTCGGGTACAGCGCAGCGCACACCGGGCCTTTCAGCACGAGCGGATGCAATTTCATTTCGCGCAGCTTGCTGTAAAGCTGTAAAAATACCTGCGTTTTCAAAATCTGCTCTGCCGTTTTGGCAGAACGCCATTTGCCGCGCAGCTTTCAGTGCATTGCCGCACGCATCAAGAACAAGCGGCAGCACGCCGTGGCGCACCGCCTGGCGCAAAAGCTCCGTCTGTGTTTCCTGCGGCAGCACACCGAGCATCGCTTTTTCGTTATGTATCGCTGCTTTCAACGCGTTTAAAAGCAAACTATCCGCCTGTTTCATCGCCTGCTCCTTTTACTCTCCGATATGCCCAAAGTATAGCAGGACAAAACCGCGCAATAAAACGAAAAAAGGCGCCCGCCGTAAAAAATCACAAGCGAGCACCTCTTATGTTATCTCAAGCTAAAGTTCGTTTTATGTACGAATTACATCGTAACAAAGATGAACTTAATGACGAAGAGCGCAGCAATAATGGTGATACCGATGTCGTTCTTCTTGTACTTACCGGTGAAGAGCGTGATGAGCACATAAGCGATCGCGCCGATACCGATACCGTTGGAGATAGAGTAGGTCAGCGGCATCATGATGAGAGCGAGGAACGCCGGAACAGCGCTGCGCAGGTCGGACATGTCAACCTTTGCGAAGCCCTTCAACATCAGAACGCCGACATAAATGAGTGCCGGAGCCGTAGCGCAGGTCGGAACAAGAGAAGCGACCGGGCTGAGGAACAGGCAAACCGCGAAGCAAATTGCAACAACAAGGCTCGTAAGGCCGGTTCTGCCGCCGGCGCACGCAGCAGCGACTCAGACGTGACAGTGAGTAGCAGCACAAGCGCCCGCAACCGTTGCAACGGAGTCGCTGGTCATGCACTGGTTAACGTTGATCGGATCGCCGTTCTTATCCAGCATGTTTGCCTGAGAAGCGGTGCCGTACAGGGTGCCGATGGTGTCGAACATATCGACGAGGCAGAACGTAACGATGAGCATGATTGCGGAGAAGATGCCGCCGAGCTCAGAGCCTGTGAACGCACGCTTCCAAGCGTCAGCCTGGAACACACCGGTGATGCCGATGGAGCCGAAATCCTTAAAGGTCTGGCCGATCTGGCTCATGTCGAAGGTCGGGGTCGTGCCGGAAAGAAGATAGTACAGAACGGAAATGCCTGCGATGCTGATGAGCACGCCGCCCTTGACGTTGTGCTTTTCAAGAATTGCAATGACGAGCAGACCGAGGAATGCGAGGATAGCCGGCATAAATGCCTTTGCACCTTCAACATCCGCAAAGAATGCGCCTGCCTTCAGTGCGCCGTGGATATCGACGAACTGAACGAGCGTGTACTGGTTAGTCTGGATGATGCCGACATTCTGGAAGCCGAGGAAAGCGATGAACAGACCGATACCGGCCGGGATTGCTTTCTTGAGGCAGTCCGGAAGAGCCTTTGCGACCTTGACGCGGAGACCCGTGACAGAGAACAGCAGGAAGACAAAACCGGAAACCAGAATGATGACGAGGCCTGCATGGTAACCCTTGATGATGTCGCCGCCGGAGATGATTTCTGGCAGAATGAAGGATACGAAGAAGAAGGAGTTCAGACCCATGCCGCAAGCCTGTGCAAACGGCATCTTCGCATACAGAGCCATCAGCAGCGTACCGATGATTGCTGCCAGAATGGATGCGACATACACAGCGTTCCAAATCTGCTGGAAGGCCGGGTCGGCATCCGGAGCCAGATGGTTGAAGCTAACAATCTGGTTCGGGTTCGTGACTACGATGTAAGCCATCGCGAAGAACGTCGTGAGACCGGCAATGATCTCTGTGCGGACGTTCGAGCCACGCTCGGAAATTTTGAAGAATTTTGTCCAAGGATGTTCACTCTCCTATAAAATTAAAGAATTTCCTGTTCTTCGATTTTTTTGACCAGTTATGGTTTGCACACATCGGAAAAACAGGAATTGTTACCTATAGTATAGCCTCTAATTTTGCGAAAATCAATGAGAAAACCGAATAAAAAGTCACATTTTGTTCATAAGCTGTTTATGATTTGGAAAAAAGAGTTTTTTGTGCATTTCGGCTAAGGCTATCCTGTATTTTGCTGTTTTTCTCGAATTGCACTGCCGTTTTTGCGTTTTAAAATGCGCTTCTTTTTGATCACCTATAAAGTTTTCATGAATATGCCCCTATCGCTTGCTTTTTTATGCTGTTCCATGCTATACTGATTTATATGCCGCGCGCGGGGAATCCGCGCGAAAGAAAGGAAAGTGTTCCCGAACCATGAACCTACTCACAAAGCTGTTCGGCAGCTACAGCAAGAAAGAATTAAAGCGCATTGAACCGCTTAAGCAAGCGGTGCTCGCGCTCGATGACAAATACACAAAAATGACAGATGAGGAGCTGAAGGGCCAGACCGCCGTGTTGAAAGAGCGCCTCTCCCTCGGCTCTTCCCTTGACGACATCCTGCCCGAAGCGTTTGCAACGTGCCGCGAAGCCATGTGGCGCGTGCTCTCCATCAAGCCGTTCCCGGTACAGATTATCGGCGGCATCATTTTGCATCAGGGTCGCATCGCCGAGATGAAGACCGGCGAAGGCAAGACGTTCACCGCTGCCCTCCCGGCGTACCTCAACGCTTTAAGCGGCAAGGGTGTGCACATCGTCACCGTCAATGATTACCTTGCAAAATATCAGGGCGAAATGATGGCGCGTGTGTTCAACTACCTCGGTCTCACCGTAGGCCTTGCCATCCCCGGCATGGAGCCGGACGAAAAGAAAAAAGCCTACGCCTGCGACATCACATACGCAACGAACAATGAGATCGGCTTTGACTACCTGCGTGACAACATGGTCACCTACAAGGAGCGCAAGGTGCAGCGCGGCCATAACTTCGCCATCGTGGACGAGGTGGACTCCATCCTCATCGATGAGGCGCGTACCCCGCTCATCATTTCCGGTCAGGGCGAGCAGTCCACGGAGCTTTACAACGTCGCCGACCGCTTTGCCAAAACGCTGCGCCCCATCCGCGTGGCGGAGACGAACGAAAAGGAAGACAATGACGAGATCTACGAGGATTACGATTATATCATCAATGAAAAGCAGAAGACCGCAACGCTCACCAAGCGCGGCGTAAAAAAAGCCGAGCAGTTCTTCAGCTTGGAAAACCTCACGGACCCGGACAACATCACCATTCAGCACCACATCAATCAGGCGATCAAGGCAAACGGCATCATGCAGCGCGATATCGATTACGTCGTGCGCGACGGCGAAGTCATCATCGTTGATGAATTCACCGGCCGTCTGATGTACGGCAGACGCTACAACGAAGGTCTGCATCAGGCCATTGAAGCGAAGGAAGGCGTGAAAATCGCGCGCGAAAGCAAAACGCTTGCAACCATCACGTTCCAGAATTTCTTCCGCCTTTACAACAAGCTCTCCGGCATGACCGGCACGGCTATGACCGAGGAATCCGAGTTCAGCGAAATTTACAAACTGGACGTTGTAGAGATTCCGACAAACAAGCCGATGATTCGTGAAGACTGCCCGGACGTTGTTTACAAGACCGAAAAGGGCAAGTTCAATGCCGTTATCAACGACATCATTGAGCACCACGAAAAAGGCCAGCCGGTGCTGGTCGGTACCATCACGATTGAAAAATCCGAGCAGCTCAGCGCCATGCTGAAGCGCCGCGGCATCAAACACGAAGTGCTGAACGCAAAGTACCATGAAAAAGAAGCCGAAATCGTCGCACAGGCAGGCCGTAAGGGCGCCGTGACCATCGCAACGAACATGGCCGGCCGTGGTACGGATATTCTGCTCGGCGGTAACGCAGAGTTCATGGCGCGTGCCGAAATGCGCCGCATGCAGTTCTCCGAGGAGCTCATCGGCGAGGCTTCCGCCTACGGCTACACGGACGATGAAGAGATTTTGAATGCCCGCAAGACATTTGCGGAGCTCAACAAAAATACAAAGCGGAGATTGCGCCGGAGGCAGAGGAAGTTCGCAAGCTCGGCGGCCTGTACATCATCGGCACGGAGCGCCACGAATCTCGCCGTATCGATAACCAGCTGCGCGGCCGTGCGGGCCGTCAGGGCGATCCCGGTAAGAGCCGCTTCTACATCTCTCTTGAAGACGACCTCATGCGTCTGTTCGGCGGCGACCGCATCCAAACCATTATGGACCGCCTGAATGTGGACGAGGACATGCCGATCGAAGCGTCTATCCTCTCCAACACCATCGAAAACGCACAGAAGAAGGTCGAGGGCAGAAACTTTGCCATTCGCAAGAACGTTCTGCAGTATGACGACGTGATGAACCGCCAGCGCGAGATCATCTATGAGCAGCGTGACCGTGTGCTGAACGGCGACAACGTGAAGCCGCAGATTATGTCCATGATCGATCAGGCCATCGAAGCGAACGTCAAGCGCTTCTTGCCGGAGAACACCCTGCACGACGACTGGGATCTCCGCGGTCTGCGCGACCACTACCTCGGCTGGATGGTCAATCCGGATGAGCTGCACTATGAGGGTCAGGCGTTTGAGGATCTCGAGCAGCAAACGGTCATCGATTTTCTCAAGGAGCGTGCACACAAGCTTTACGACCTGCGTGAAAAGGCGTTCACCCCGCCGATCATGCGTGAAGTGGAGCGCGTGGTGCTGCTGAAGAACGTCGATACGCAGTGGATGGATCACATTGATGCGATGGATGAGCTCCAGAAGGGTATCCGTCTGCGCGCCTACGGCCAGCAAGACCCGGTCATTGCATACCGCGAAGAGGGCTTTGACATGTTTGACGCGATGATCGACACGATCCGCGAAAACACCGCCCGCATGATTCTGACTGTGCGCCTGAAGACGCCGGAAGCACCGAAGCGTGAAGCCGTCGCCAAGGAGACTGGCACAACGTCCTCCGATACGCCGGCCGTCAAGCAGCCTGTGCGCAACAACGGCAAAAAGCCCGGCAGAAACGACCCGTGCCCGTGCGGCAGCGGCAAAAAATACAAGAAATGCTGCGGCAGAAATGAATCCTGATTTATCATTAAGCTTATGAAAGACTTAGCTTCTTTACATTTAGATAACCACGACAGCCGTTTGAAGTACTACCACCTGTTCATGACCATGCCGGCGGAAACGGAAATTCCACATTACGATCTGCCCGCGGGGTATTCGTTCACGACCTATGCCCCCGGCGACCGCGATACGTGGATCGAGATCGAAAAATCTGCAAAAGAGTTTTCGACCTTCGAGGAAGGCGTGGACGCATGGCAGCGCTACTACGGCAAACACGAAGACGTTCTGCCCGACAGAATGTTCTTCATCGTCGACCCGAATGGCAAGAAAGTCGCGACCGCAACGGCGTTTTTCGATGAAAAGCTGCCCGGCGGCTGGCTGCACTGGGTTTCCGTGCGGCGTGATGCGCAAGGCAAGGGGCTTTCCCGACCGCTCATCGCCCATACGCTGCACCGCCTGCAGGCACTCGGCTACAAAGAGCTGTTCGTGCCCACCCAGACGACCACATGGGTCGCCGCAAAACTGTATCTTGATTTCGGCTTCCGTCCCGTGCCGGAGAATTTGGAAGAAAATTACTTCGGCTGGCGCATGCTGAAAACGCTGACCGACCACCCGGCATTAAAAGAGCTGGAACCCGTCGAGGTTGACGAATTACTGAATAAATAAGCAAGCGACCGCTTTTCGAGTATTCGGAGAGCGGCCGTTTTGTATTCTTAAAATTGAGTACACATTGTAAATTCTTATTAGTTTTGTTAATAATTCAAGTTCGCATCATTTTTCTTGAAAATTTCAACAATTATTATTGACGCATAAATTTTAAAATGTTAATATTTTATTGAAAAATAAAAAAGGTGTGATTTCAACGTATGAATAAGCGCTCTGTTTTTTTCCTCAGTATTTTGCTCTTGCTTTCCGGCTGCGCAGCGCACAAGGTCAATGTGCCCGCACTCGAATTCGGCGGCACAGAGGGCGACGTTTCCGTGCTGCGGCTCTATTTTGACGGCGACTCCCCTGTTTTTCTTGAAAACGGGTTCACCGACCTCAGCGCTCTGTACGTCACCGGGCAGTACAGGCACGTATTTGACCTTGAGGTGCTCGAAATGACGGATACGGAGACCATTTACGAGTTGCCGCGAAGCTACGACCCGCTCGACAATGTGACGGGCATTTTGATTTACAGTGATTACGCTTATGCCGCCGTGCGTGAGGACAGCAATTTGCGCCTGCATCCGCTTTCCCCCGGTGCGCCGGAGAAAACTTGGGAGGATTTTTGCACCGCCGCGCAGAGCTATGCCAAAACGCACTCCGAGCTTTCGGGTGTGGAAAACTACGGGTTCGATTAAATTTAACTTAAGCATGACAAAAGCCCTACCGGGAATTTTCTCGGCAGGGCTTTGCTGTTGCTGTTTACTTTTCCAGTGCCTCGCAGCGCTCGTAAATTTCAAACGCGGCTCTGGCATTGTGGTACGGGCACTTCCACGGGCCGCACAGCAGGTGCGAATTTTCCTCGTCCGGGGAATTTTTGCCGCTTGCAAACCACTCGCCCAGCGAGTGGTTTTCTAGGTAACAAAAAGAACAGTTGCTTGTAAAAAGCAACTGTTCGACAAATTAGGCTGTATTTATTTTCTCACTTGTTTTGATAAATGAAGTTCATTATCATCTACATATCCAAGTTTATTATATACAGTTTGTGCAACAAGATTTTCTTGTCCTGTTAGAAGTTCATATTGTCAAGTGGATAATTCTTACTACAATAAGCCTTCTGCAAAAGTAATCATCTCACTCGCTAAGCCTCTTTTTCTGTATGCTGGTTTAACTATACACTTCTAGTAATTCTAGGCATATATTCATCATAGCAGAACGATTTTTTAAGCTGAACACAAACAAATCCAACTAACATATCATCTTCATCAGCAACGATAACAACTTCCTGTTTATTATTCATAAGGGAATTTCTAATATTGTCTATGCTTGTGTCGCTCTCACCATTAAATTCAACATTTAAGATGTTTAATTGCTCTGCATCATTTATAGTTGCTGTTCTTACCATAACAACCTCCACAAATTTAAGTTTGTCTAATTCTTTCTACGCTCATTATAAGGGATTTTCTAATAGACTTCAAGTGTTATTATACTTCTTGGTGGGAGCGGGTATGTTCTTATTCTTCCTCTGTGTCCTCTTGTTCTTCTTCGCTCTTAAAGTAATCCGTATAGTATTCCTACATACATCGGGTCTTTTGGATTATAGTCACGATGCAAAGCGGCTAATACATCATCCATTTGTTCTTTGGTTTATCTGCGCCGTACTTTCCGAGCACTTCGGCAGCTTCCGTCAACAGCCAGGAGCCCTCAATGTCATGGCCGAACGAAACTTCGCCCGGCAGCGGCTCCAGAATGTGGATATGCGTGTTCATGGAAAGGTTGCCCGCCTCTGTAATGGCGCCGTTGCTGCTGCCCGTGCCGCGTGCGTTTTCAAGGTAATAGTTGCCCTCTTTGCACTCGTTTTCGATGTAATCATACGTCATATCGGCATATCTGCGTGCTTCTTCGCTACCCGTTGCGCGGACGTACTCGGAGAACGCATACAGCAAAAAGCCCTGGCCGTAGGTCATTTTCGTGCCGTCTTCCACAGAGCCGTCTGCGTGCAGCAAATCCTCTTTCATTTCATCGCGCAGCTTTAAAATGTTTTTTCATCACTTTCACCCTTCCAAATCACTATAAATTTAAAGCAGCGACCCGGCTGAACGGAGCCAAAAAGGCCGCTGCTTTACAATCAATATTTGTCCAAAAATACAGTCCAGAACACTGACTCTTTGCCGTTTTTTCAGGTAGACGCGTGTGACGCGCTTTTGAGATGTCGCACACCACTTCATAGTGGATTGTCTCCATGATGCCGGCAATTTCCGCCGCGGTGATCTCATCCTCGCCGTCGCGGCCGATGAGCGTTACGGTGTCCCCTACCTTCGCCTGCGGCACGGCGGAAACATCCACCATGCACTGGTCCATGCAGACTTTACCTAAAATCGGGCAGCGCGTGCCGTGAATGAGCACACTGCCGCGGTTCGAAAGCCTGCGGGAGTAGCCGTCCGCGTAGCCGACCGGAATGGTCGCGACGCGCATGCGTTCCTTTGCGGTGAATGTGCGGTCGTAACTGATGTCCGATCCGGGCTCAATCTCCTTCACGTGCGAAATGACGGAGTGCAGGCTGAGCACCGGGCGGAAATCCGCGTGATGCTCCACGCAGAGCGACGGTTCCATGCCGTATAAAATCACGCCCGCACGCACCATATCGAGGTGCATCTCGGGGTAATCGAGGATTGCACCGCTGTTCGCGCAGTGGTGAATTTTAAACGTGACGCCCTGCTTTTCAAGCTCCGCGATGAGCGCCATAAAGCACGAGAACTGCTTCAAGGTAAATGCCTTGCCATTCTCGCCACCATCTGCCACGGCAAAATGCGTGAAGATGCCCTCCGGGATAAGCCCCGGGCGGCGGCACGCTTCTGCCACAACGCTTACGGCCTCTTTGTCGCGCTCAATGTCCTGAAAATAGAATCCGAGGCGGCTCATGCCGGTATCAACCTTGACGTGAATCTTCACCTTAACGCCGCTTTTTACGGCGTTTTCGGAGAGCGCCGCGCAGTATTCTGCAGAATACGCGCACTGCGCAATGTCGTTTTCGGCAAGCACGTCTGCGGCTTCCGCCGGGGTATAGCCCAGCACGAGCAGCGGCAGCTTGATGCCCGCACGACGCACCTGCAAGGCTTCCTCAATGTTGGAAAGCGCCAGCCAGTCTGCGCCGAGGGCTTCGTATTCCTCTGCCATGCGCACCGCGCCGTGCCCGTAGGCATCCGCCTTAATCACACAGCAGACCACCGACCGGTTGCCGACATAGCGGCGAATTTCCTTAAAATTGTGCGCCGCCGCGTCGAGGTCGATCTGCGCCCATGTTCTTTTCTGTAAAATGTCCATAACCAAATTGTCCTTATACGCGGCTGCGCGGGCAGCATTTTGCCCGCGCATACCGGAATTTTATAAGGCGTTTCTGCCTTTTATTACTTGAAGTAACGCACGCCGCTCTCAAAGATCTGCTGATCCTTTTCGCCCGGCACGTTAAAGTAGAGGTTTTCGCCCTTGCGTTCGCTGTGGCCCATCTTGCCGAAGACGCGGCCGTCCGGGCTTGTGATGCCCTCAATGCCGCACACGGAGCCGTTCGGGTTCCATGTGATGTCGCCGCTCACCTTGCCGCACGGCGTGGTGTACTGCGTGGCAATCTGGCCGTTTTCGATGAGCTTTTTCAGCGCTGCGTCATCCGCTACAAAGCGGCCCTCACCGTGGGAGACCGGGATGGCGAAGACATCACCTGCGTTGACGCCGGAGAGCCACGGAGACTTCGTGTTTGTCACGCGCGTGTAGACCATGCGGGAAACGTGGCGGCCGAGCGTGTTAAACGTCAAGGTCGGGTCGTCGTCCTTGAGGTCCACGATCTTGCCGTAGGTGACAAGACCGAGCTTGATGAGCGCCTGGAAGCCGTTGCAGATGCCGAGCACAAGACCGTCGCGCATGTCGAGCAAGTCCGTGACCGCCTGTGCAATCTTCGGATTGCGGAACGTTGTCGCGATGAACTTGCCGGAGCCCTCCGGCTCGTCGCCGCCGGAGAATCCGCCCGGGATCATGATGATCTGGGAGGAGCGGATTGCCTTTTCCATGCGGTCGATGGTGTATTCGATGTCCTTTGCGCAGAGGTTCTGCACAACAAGGATCTCGGTCTCTGCGCCCGCCTTTTCAAACGCACGCTTCGTGTCGATCTCGCAGTTGGTGCCCGGGAATACCGGGATAAATACCTTCGGCTTTGCGACGCGGATGACCGGGGAGCCGGTGTACTTGTGGTTATCGAGCGGCACATCATATTCTACGGCGACGGTCTCCGCTTTATTCGCGAAGATTTTTTCGAGCTTGCCGTTCCAGGTCTCAATGAGGTCGTCCAAGTCGAGTGCTTTGCCGTTCAGCTCAATCTTTGCCGTATCGGTAACGGTGCCGAGCACAACAGCGTCGAATGTATTCTTGACGCTCTCAAGCGCATCTGCCGGAACTTCCACGACGAGTGCGCCGGCCTTCGGGGCAAAAGCAGCTCTGCGTTTTCGGCAGTCTTCTCGAACTTGAAGCCGAGCTTGTTGCCGAACGCCATCTTCGCAACGGCAGCAGCCGCGCCGCCTTCCTTGACGACGTGTGCGGAAAGAACAGAGCCGTCCGCGATTTTTGCAAGCACGTTCTTGTAGTACGCCTTCAAAGCTTCCCAGTTCGGGAGCTCGGTTTCCTTGTCCTCCGGAATCGGCAGCAGTACGGCGTAGTTGCCGGCGTTCTTGAACGCGCCGGAGATCGTCTTGCTGGCCTTCGTCATCGTCACCGCAAAGCTGACAAGCGTCGGCGGGACATCGAGGTCTTCAAAGGAGCCGGACATACTGTCCTTGCCGCCGATGGACGGCAGACCGAGGTTCAGCTGCGCGGTAAGCGCGCCGAGCAGGGCTGCGGCAGGCTTGCCCCAGCGCTCCGGCTTATCGTGCAGGCGCTCGAAGTACTCCTGGAACGTCAAACGGGACTTCATCGGATCTGCGCCGACAGCTGCGAGCTTCGAGAGGCTCTCCACAACGGCGTACGCTGCGCCGTGGAACGGCGAGAAGCGTGCAATACCCGGAATATAGCCGTAAGCCATAGCGGTGGCGTCATCGGTCTCACCCGTGAGCAGCGGAATCTTCGCAACCATGGCGTCTTCCGGCGTCAGCTGATACTTACCGGCAAACGGCATCAAAACGGTGCCTGCGCCGATGGAAGCATCGAAACGCTCGGAAAGGCCCTTCTGGCCGCAGACCTCGAGGCGGGAGAGGTTCTCTGCGAACGCCTCGTCCAGCGATTTATTTTCAAGGCAAGCCGGTACGGCGTTGCGGTAGTTTTTCGTTTCATCCGGTGCGGTGATGAACGCGTCTGCGTTCTGGGTCACACCGTTCGTATCGAGGAATGCACGGCTCAGGTCGACTACGCGGTCGCCGCGCCACTCCATCTTGAGTCTCGGCTCTTCGGTGACGATGGCCACGACCTGCGCGTCGAGGTTTTCCTCCTGCGCCTTGGCGCGGAATTTCTCCACATCCTTCGGGTCGAGCACGACTGCCATACGCTCCTGCGATTCGGAAATCGCAAGCTCGGTGCCGTCGAGGCCCTCGTACTTCTTCGGGACTTTGTTCAAATCAATCTCAAGGCCCGGTGCAAGCTCGCCGATGGCGACGCACACGCCGCCCGCGCCGAAGTCGTTGCAGCGCTTGATGAGCGTGGAAACCTCCGGGTCACGGAACAGACGCTGAATTTTGCGTTCGGTCGGCGGGTTGCCCTTCTGCACCTCTGCGCCGCAAACCTCGATGGATTCGAGCGTATGTGCCTTGGAGGAACCCGTTGCGCCGCCGCAGCCGTCACGGCCCGTTGCGCCGCCGAGCAGCACAATGATATCGCCGGGCTTCGGCTCGAAGCGCTTGACGTTCGCCTTCGGAGATGCGCCGATGACCGCGCCGATCTCCATGCGCTTTGCAACATAACCGGGGTCATAAAGCTCCGTGACCTGACCGGTCGCAAGGCCGATCTGGTTGCCGTAGGAGGAATAGCCCGCCGCAGCGCCGGTGGTAATCTTTCTTGTGGGCAGCTTACCCTTCATCGTATCCTTAAACGGAACAGTCGGGTCGCCGCTGCCGGTAACGCGCATCGCCTGATAAACATACGCTCTGCCGGAGAGCGGGTCGCGGATCGCGCCGCCAAGGCATGTTGCCGCGCCGCCGAACGGCTCGATCTCGGTCGGGTGGTTGTGGGTCTCATTCTTGAACTGCACGAGCCACTGCTCGGTCTTACCGTCGATCGTGACCGGCACTTCAATGGAACAGGCGTTGATCTCGTCGCTTTCGTCCAGATCGTCTACCATGCCGTGCTTTTTGAGGTATTTCGCGCCGATGACCGCCATGTCCATGAGAGAAACGGGCTTGTCCTTGCCCTTATACAGCTCTTCGCGGGCTGCAAAATACTCGCCGAGTGCCTTTTCGATGGCGCCGCTCAGCTTGCCCTTTTCGATCTCGATGTTGTTGAGACGCGTAAGGAATGTGGTGTGGCGGCAGTGGTCGCTCCAGTAGGTATCAATCACGCGCAGCTCCGTCACGCTCGGGTCACGGTGCTCTTCGTCGCGGAAATAATCGCGGCAGAACGCGAGGTCTTCAAACGTCATGGCAAAGCCCATGGTGCCGTAATATTTTCTAAGCTCCTCGTCGCTCCAGGAGATCATGCCCGTGACGCGCTTAACGTCTGCCGGCACATCGATCTTCATGTCAAGCGTCTCCGGCTTTTCCATCGATGCCAAACGGGATTCGACCGGGTTCACGATATAGTTCTTAATCTTGTCCATTTCCTCTTCGGAAAGGTCGCCCTTAACGGCGATCACTTTTGCATAAGCGACCTGCGGGCGCTCGCCCTGCGTCAAGAGCTGTACGCACTGGGAAGCGGAATCCGCACGCTGGTCGTACTGACCGGGCAAAAACTCCGTTGCGAAGACGTGATATTCGCTGCTGATCTTGTAGTTTTCGTCGTACACGTTGTCCACATTCGGCTCGGAAAGGATCGTGCGGGCTGCCGCCTCGAACTCCTCGCCGGAAAGACCGGAAACATCATAGCGGTTCAAAATACGCAGGTCCTCAATAGCCTTGAGGCCGAGATTCTGACGAAGATCCGCCATCATGTGGCGTGCTTCAACATCGAATCCCTTTCTTTTCTCCACAAATACGCGTGTGACCATGTTTGTGACCATTCCTTTCTTCTGGGGAAAAATCAGGATTTGTACTGCCGCAAAAAACGGCACTTGTGACAAAGTAATCTCTTACTATTTTATCACAGGTGCCGTTTATAAGCAAATATAGATTATAGCAAATCACGCCCTGTTTTTGAGTGCAATTTTGTGCTATTTTTTGGTAGTGTCGTTCAGGTCTTCCACACTAAGCGCCACTTTGTGCTGAATGGGCTTCCATTCAATGTTCGTAAACACCGCGTAAACCATTGCAATCGCATAGGTGAAAATAAACAGCGGGAACAACAGCCAACCGAAGAACATCGCTTTTTTCGATGCACGGATGCGCTTTCTCTGCGTGATGCACGTAATGCCGCCGACGAACCACAGCGTCAGTATAGAACCGAAAATACCGCTGCACACGGAAAGCACACAAACGCCCATATCCGGCGTGCGCGTCACAATGCCCGCCGCGACCATAATCGCGTTAAACACGATTGAAGCGCAGGTCAAGACAAGGCACGGAATGTTGTTCATAATCATATCGAAGCAGGCAAAACTGCCATCCACAACGGTTTTTTTCAGCATTTGAAGCCGTATCGGCTGAAAACCTGCAAATAGCCCTTAATCCAGCGGGCACGTTGTGTAAAGGACTGCCCAAGCCGCGTGGGCTGCTCGTCATAAATAATGGCGTTTTCGCAGTAACCGACCGTGTCGTCCTTTAAAATGCGGTCCACGGTGAACTCAAAGTCCTCCGTCAGCAGGAAATGCTTCCAACCACCGTTTTCGCGTGCAATCTCGCTGCTGAACAAAAAGCCGGTGCCGGAAACGCAGCTGCTGGTACCGAACATCATACGGGCGCGATTGAGCTGCGTCGCTTCGCGCAGGAAGAAAATGGAGTAACCCGCGCTGATCCAGTTGTCGCCAAAGTTTTTCGAGTTGCGGTAGGACGTGACAACCTTGTAGCCGTTGTCAAAAACGTGATTCATCTCGGAGATAAAATTCTCATCCAGAATATTATCCGCGTCAAAGACGAAAAAACCGTCGTAGGCATATTCGCCGAAATTCTTAAAAATGTTTTCTAATAAGAAACGCAGCGCATAGCCCTTGCCCACGGCATACGTATTGTGGCGCTCGTAAACGACCGCACCGGCTTCGCGCGCCGCCTGCGCGGTGTTGTCCGTGCAGTTATCCGCCACAACAAAAATATCGATAAGCTCCTCGGGATACTTCTGCGCGCGCACACTGCGGATGAGCTGCGCAATGACGGCTTCCTCATTGCGCGCGGCAATCAGCACACCGTAGCGGTGCAGCTTCTTCGCTTTGAAGACTTTCTGCTTTTTTAAAAGCGCCGCCACAAGGTAGACCGCCTGGTACGCGTAGCAAGCCATAAATAAAATAGAAATGATAAAGTTCACATATGACAGTGTTTTCATGGTTTCTCCTTTTCCGGCCTTGGTGCAGGACCAACGTCATCGTCTGTTTTCAGATTTCCGCTTCTGTCTAAATCTCCGTATTCAAAGCGCAATGCGCAACCGCCATCCGCTTTCATTCACATTCTATTCACAGTTTTCAGTATTTTCATTATACGGCATAGAAAAGGAATAAACAATAGAAATGTGCGATTCTTATGAGTTTTGTAAGAAACCTTAAATTTCTGCGAACAGTGCACCAAATTTTACGCACTTTTTCGTGATATTCACGAAAGAAAAATTAATTTTAACTTTTTCGCAAAAAAGACTTGCATTTTTCGGGGACTTGCTATATAATAATCGAGCAACAGAAAATTGGGCGCTTAGCTCAGCTGGCTAGAGCACCTGCTTGACGTGCAGGGGGTCAGCGGTTCAAGTCCGTTAGCGCCCACCATATTTTGTTCTAATGTATACGCACAACTGTTACTTACGTTTCGGTTGTGCGTATCGATTAAAACAAAGTATTTCGTTTTAATAA
>ENA-OQHN01000248-OQHN01000248.1-human-gut-metagenome-genome-assembly--contig:-NODE-248-length-20333-cov-15.007819_pt1 | contig 20333 bp, 17 predicted proteins | sample MGYA00242564_ERZ504721 | MGnify/ENA primary metagenome ERZ504721 (study PRJEB26092, sample SAMD00036212) | human gut metagenome | host: Homo sapiens | study: EMG produced TPA metagenomics assembly of...
TCGTGCCCTCCTCGCACAGCTCGATGGTGCCGTGGAAGAACTCGGCGGCGTGGATGGACTTGGTCTTGATCCACTGCATCTCCTCGAGGATGCACATGGCGTAGTCGTAGGCCTCGCCCCAGAGCATTCAACCTTACAAATAGTTTGTTGTCGACTACTCCCGCCCTTGTTCAAATCGGAACCCGTATATAACTTACTAATTGCCGCACACACATCAGAACTCGATCCCAGACTACTGAACCACTCAGCAAGTAGGGGAGTGCGCCACCTGATCCGAATCGCAGATTACTACGTTCGCCTTCCAAGCGCATCTTCAGAACACACCTACTTTCATCGCCCGTAACCTCTTTGCTAGACCTATTCCCTATCTGTTTCATTGTCGGACATATATCACGAATCTTATGCCCTGTCAGACATTTAAGCTCCCCGTCTGTAGGATTGTCAGACATTTACCGGGCAAGTGATAGCAACCTGTCAGACATTTCCCAACGTCCCGACCACGGGCCACGGGATAGCAGAATTCGCCCCAAGCAGGGGCCGATCACCCCGCGGCGCGGCCGCCTGCCCTGCGGTCAGGCGGCAGGTGCAAAACGGCCTTGCCAATTGTGGATGCCGCTGCGGCAACACCTGAGCCAACCTAAAAACGTGCCCCAAACTACCCATAAGGCCATTTTGCACGCCAGCTTCGTTCAATGTCAGACATTAGGAATGTCAGACATTGAACCTGCGGCAAAGCCGCAGCTGGGGCCGCTAGCGGCCTGTAATCGTGTCGCTCCGCTCGCTCCCGCCAAGCGAAATGTCCGACAGGCTGTCAGACATTTAGATCCGCTTGACGGACGGCCTGCTCGCGAAGCTCACCATCGGCCGTAGTTAAGGAGATACGAAATGTCAGACATTTCGACAGATGAAAATGAATCCCAGACCGCCACACCTAATTTGTCAGGCAATAGTCCCGGTGCATCCCAAATGTCTGATATTTTGCAGCCCCAAACGCCGACCTCCATGTCGCCCCAAGCGCAGCCCAGCCAGCCACACGAAATGCCTACGGCCAGCCTGTCCGACATTTTGCCGCCTCCAAACGCCTCACAACCCGCCACCCGCCGCGTCACAGTCCGCCTCCCGACTGCCGACCTGACAGCCCTCGACGCCCGCGCCGATGCCCTCAATGCCAGCCGTAGCGACTACCTACGCACCCTCATCGCGCTACCCGTCACGCTTGACCTGTCCTCCATCCGTCACGCCACGCCGGGCACCGAATCGCTCACTCGTCCGCTCGGTCCAGACCTCACCCTCACGCAGTCCGCCGACCAAACGGATAGTTTGGAAATCCAAACCATCACCGACAGCGCCTTGGAATCCATCTCGAATGAGGTTCGCGCCATCGGTGTCAATTACAACCAAGCGGTCCGCGCCCTCAACCGCATCCTCAAGAAGTACGGCAACCACCGCGCCCTCTCCCAAGAGGAGCGCACCGAGATCATCGAACTCTACGAGCGCCTCTCAAAGCAGAACAAGGCAATCTACGAACGACTCAAGGCCCTCGCCGACCAGGTGGAGGCCCTGTCCGAGACCCCGTCCGTCAACCTGACCGCCATCGGTCTCGCTCTATCTGAGGCCCCTATCAATAAAATCGAACCCGAACGCCGTCGCCGAGTCCGCGGCAAAAAACACACCGCGACGCGTCCCGGTCAATTCAAGGACGGCGATGACTCATGACCTATATGAAGCCCCTCTCTGGTCATAGCTCAGTCAAATGGATTCGCTACTATCTGTTCAAGAACGACCGCGCCCTAGACAAGGATTTCCTGAACCTCACCGATCGCGACTGGAAAGGCCGCGACTGGGCGAAAGTGATGGACCGAACCCGCGAGATTTTCGGAAACAACGTGCCGGTCAAAAAGGACACCAAGGTTCGTACTTACGAGCACATGATCATCTCGCTCGACGAAAAGGACAATGGCGTAGAGCTCGATGACTTCCGCGACTTCGTGAACGAGTGGACTTCCAAATGGTTCGACTCGCGCGGCCCTGAAGGGGAGGGCATCGGGCGCTTCGAGGTGGCCATCGCCTATCACGATGACAACACCGCCCGCGAGGCCGAAGGAAAACAGGGCATCCTGCACGCGCACATCGTTATCAACAACACTGAGCTCGAGACCAAGCGCCGCATCTCTGGTCTTCTTACGACTAAGGTTGTCCAGGCGATGCGAGCTGACTTGCAAACCATGTCGCTTGAACGAGGCTGGCACGCCTTCGCCACCGATGGCAAGTCATACACTCAGGCCGAAATGGACGAAAAGGGCTTGAAAGTTTCCCGCGGCAAGAGGCTCGACCGAGCTATGGCGGCGCTCGATAACGTCCTTGCAAACGAGGCGAAGGGTGCAAAAGTTGAAGACTTTGGCGAGGCCATGCAGCAGCAGTTGGATGAGTGTCGTTCGGTCGAAAAATTGATTCCCGAGACATATACGGACAGCCTGACCGCCAGCCGACAGCCAAGTGACGGTAAGCCCGACTCAACCAATTCCGACAAGTTCACCGGTCTTTCGTACACAACCATGAGAACCGATGACGGCCGCGCCATGCGTCTTGTCGTCCCTCGTGGATTCGGAGACTCCGATACCATGGCGGAGCGGCAAATCGGAACTCGTGAAGGCTGGTCTTGGAAGGATGATATCCGAGACCGCGTGGACGTCGCGATGCGCGTTTCCAAAGGCCCTGTCGATTTCGCATCGAAGCTCGCTGAACTTGGCATCAAGGTCAACTACAACCGTAACGGTGACATCGTCTATCACCATCCAAGTGACCCCGAATCCAGAAAAGTCAAAGGCTCAACGTTGGGCAAGCAGTATTCCGCAATATCGATAGAGCAGACGATGGCAGAAAAATACGCTAGCCAACGCCAAAAAGCTCAAGGACTCGTCAGTCGCGAGCGCTGGATGAACGAGGACGAGCGCTTCGCTGCGATAGCCATCGCCAAGGCGGCAACACCATGCACCCGTGAGGGAGCGGAACTCATGGGACGCCTGAAAACAACCATTGAGCAAAATGATGCTGCTCCGCGAGACCGCACAGTTCGCGGTTCTAACGTTGAGTATCCATCTTCCCTTGCCAGCTCGCTCGGCATCGAGTATCCCAAGTCTTCCGCGACCGGTGATGGCCGTCGCAAGAAGATGACCGAGGAGGAGATCCTTGATGCGATGGCGGATGTACGCGACGAGAAGGGCTACGGCGGTCTTGCTGCAAACAATCCGACGAGCACTTCCTCCAATTCCGGCAATTCTCAGCATCAGGAAGATGCGACCGAGATTCAGAAAACCAAACATCACTAAGGAGTAGGCATGATTATTGCTATCGAGTACAAGAACGGACGCATGAAGGAGTTCGACACGAGCGCCTTCACCGCCACCAACGCCATGAGTGCGGGCGACAAGACGGCCCGAAACGTCATGACCGAGCTTGACCTACGGCTCGACCTCGTAAACGAGGTTGGTCTGAGACTTGATTTCTATTGGTATGACGCAACGCCCCAGGGACAGCGGGTCGATATTCCAGGTCTCACGGATTCGAAAGGGGACCCCGTCAGCCTCACCTCTGCATCAAGGCGCTTGGGGACCTCCGTGCTTCTCTGCTCCCGAGAAGGCATCAAACAGATTTCCCGCATCATCGTACAGCGTGCGAACGGGACGGTGGATGCCCTTTGGCGGCAGGGTACGGGCGATTGGCTCATCAACGGGGCGAGGTTCGAGGCTCAGCGCGTGCTTTCCTACACGGACAGCAACGTCACTTCGATGAATTCCCAAGCGGTGTTCGTCTTCAAGTATATGAAGAAGGCTAACCCCTTGATGAGCGAAGAAGAGATTTGCGACCTTATTGGCTACCCGCTCGACGCATACAAGGAAATTCAGCTGGACGAGGCGAAGAACGCCGAGGGAATAGTTGGCGCAGAACTCATCGAATCGGATGACGGAGAGGACTCGGAATATCCTTCCGATTCCGCCGCCCCCAACCCTTCCGATTCTCCCGCCAACTCCTCCCTCGGAAAGCATTTCGCCGTGGACGATGATGATGACGGATTCGATGACGATGAGGACTCTCTGTTTGATGTCTGACATTTGCCACGACCGTCGGATTCATGATATTTTGAATGTGTTGGCGTAACCCCAAGCGCCATGAAACAGGAGAGACAAATATACCGCCCGACCGTGCGAGGCACGGCTATCTATTCCAATTTGATTACGCTTGACTGACTCGGTATGACTCGGACCGTCTCTCCGCACGTTCTGACAGGAGATGACAGGTTTGCGGAAGCGTAACGACACCCAGACGGAAAACCAGATGAGCGCTTGGTCGAGGTGGTCTCGATGAAGGCGGCGGTCAAGGTAAGCGAGGCAATCTCTCGGCTTCGCAGGCAGATCGACACGACGGAGCTCGAGGAAGCCGTCGATGATTTTCTCGCGGCTTACGGAGAGCTCCGCAGCCAGTACTACTACGAGGACTCCGAGGCGAAGGCGAACGCAAAGACCGCCTCGACGCTTCTGGAAGCCGTTGACCGCGGATTGATTGAGTTGCCCCAGACCGACGATGGAATCGTGATTGTCCCAGACATGAAGCTGCGCCTCCCCGACGGGGCGAAGCTGCTCGTCAACTCCATCGAAATCGAATCCACCGCGACTGGCCGCGCACCGCTAGTCCACTTCGAGGACGGCTCGTCCGTCCGCTGCCGGCGCGGCTCCGGCGTCCAGATTGTCCGAATGCCCCTGGAGGAGGAGCAGAATGACAACTGAAAGTGAAGCCCCGCTCGCTTGGCCGTTCCGCATTCCCGTTCTGCGTGTCTTCCTGCTGCCTTTCGTGCAAGACGGGAAGCGCGACCGCCTGTTCCTCATTCTGCTTGCCTGCGTCATGTCTACCGCAGGCTTCCTCATGCAGGGGAACGGATCGTATGACTCCGATGGCTGGTTCCTGCTTGCAACGGGAAAGCAAATCGTCGAGAACGGCATCCCGTACGCCAACCCCTGGTCACTGGCGTCCTACAGGCCGATTGTCGTCCAGCAGTGGCTCCATGATGTACTGCTTTACGGTTCGTATACCCTGGCAGGATATGCCGGCACGATACTCTATCAGATCCTCCTCGCCGCCGTCGTTGCCCTCGCGCTGGCCTTTGCAATCCAAGGATTCGGCGATAAACGCCTGACTTTGCCCCGCCTGTTGTTCTGCATCGGCCTAGCCCTTTTCGGGGCGGGAATCTACATCTCAGTCCGTCCTACGGCATGGTCGATGGCATGCATGGCACTGACCGTCGGTGTCTGCACTCGTTGGAAGCGTACCGGCGACTGGCGCTATCTCATCGCCCTGCCCGCGATCACCATACTGCACGTAAACATGCAGTCAGCCATGTGGCTCCTAGATGTCTTCCTCGCTGGGTGCTTCCTTTTGCCCCGTGACCTATCCGAATTCAAAACCACCACTCCCGATGAGATGCTGGCCGAGATCTTCCCGCTAACCATCGCCCTGCCTGCGATGCTTCTCGCCGCTTTCGTGAACCCGTACGGCGTCGATGGCGTCCGCTACGTGATCGACTCGATGGGTGCTGCATCTTACGGAAATGTGATATCAGAGATGAAGCCCGCCTTCGAGGCGACGAACGGGTTCTGCGTCGTTTTCTTCGCGGTCGGCTTCATTCCCACAGCACTTGCCGCCGCCATCGGGCGCAAACGGATCGATGCCCCGCTGCTGGTCATCCTCATCGCCGCCTTGGTCGCGACGATGCTCCATTGGCGAAACGTCTGGATCTTCTCGGTTGCATCCGCCCTCGCCTTCGCGAGCCTGCTGACGGGAACCGAAGACCCTTCCGCATCTAAATCGCACCATGCGGCAAAAACTGCTGCCTTGATTGCCCTCCTTGCCGCAATCGGCCCGCTTGTTGCGAACTGCTGTGTCTGTGCCGCGAACGGCGGACAGTCCTGCTGGCAGACCTCCGAACGCTCGGCAAATTCCCTTGTGAAGGAGATTGCCGAAAGCGGCATCTACGACCCCGTCGTATACGCCGAGGATCCCGTCATATACAACTACCTGGAGTGGAAGGGAATGAAAGTCCCCTTCGACCTGCGACCTGAGCTCTGGGACGATAAGGGTGCGGCGGGAGTCGTCTCCCCATACCGTGACTACGTGGACGGCATGCAATCCAAGAAAGCAAGGCTGTCCTACCTCGCTTCCGGCGATTTCGACTATTACATCGTCTCGACTGAATCGGCACCTTGGTACGCAGCCAAATTAAACCTGGAACTCGTTGACTCCACCGACGCCCTGACACTGCTGAAGGATGCGAGGTAGGGAAGTGGAGATCAAAGTCTGGACTTACTCGGAGGGCGATGAATTTCCGAATCGCAGGCCCTCTTTTTTTCCGCAGGCATTGGAAAGCATTTCTGATTGCTTTCGTGGCGATTGCCCTCGCCGCTGCGGCGTGGTCATCTATTGCGGCAAGGTCTGCGAGCCAGCCGTCTTTCACGCCCGATTCACCCTATGTGTACGATGGTGCCGATGTCCTGGACTCCTCTGTTGTCGACACCCTGACGCAGCTAAACGAGACGCTGGAGAGCCAAGCAGATGGCGCACAGCTCTACGTAGTGACTATCGACAGCCTGCCGCTAGGTCAGACTATCGAGGACTATTCGATTGAGCAGGCGCAGCGTATCGGCGCGGGTGATTCCGAAAAGGACAACGGCGTGCTCTACACATTCGTGAAAAGCACCCGCCAAGATAGGCTGGAGGTCGGATACGGCCTCGAGGACAGGCTGACGGATGCGACCTGCGCAAAGATTCTCGACGGCGCCCACAGCTATTACCGAGACGGCGACATCAAAGCCGGCGTGAAAGACCTCGCGCGGGACGTGGCAAATGTAATTCAACCCGACACCGATATCGATACCTATTTCAGCGATAGCGTGCAAGATGAGAGACAGCCTGATTTAGTCACAAGTGTGCTTGTGTGGGTCTTCTTTATCGGCATCATCGCGCTGGCTGTCGTGTTGCCGGATCCACGCTCCTCGAATTTTGACGGCTCATCCTACCATAGCCATCACTCCCACAGCTCGCCTTCCCGCCGCTCATCCCACCGCTCAGGCGGCGGCCATTTCGGCGGCGGTGGCGCTTCGGGTGGCTGGTAGTCATGCGTCCTGCATTGCAGCTGTAACCGATAGAACAGGAGACACGAAATGGAATTCAAAGACAATCAACCCGGAACACCGAAGCTGAAGCCGTGGATGGCGGCGATATTTGTCATCGTGCTTATTCTCTTTCTGGGAATGGCAATCGGCGGCGGGATGTATAACTCCCTGAATGCCTCAAGGCAGACCGTCGATGCCGACTGGGCGCAAGTCGAGAACGTGATGCAGCGCCGCGCCGACCTTATCCCGAACCTCGTCGCATCCGTTAAGGGCGAAATGCAAAACGAGAAGGAGATCTTCAAGTCGATCGCCGAAAGCCGCAAGCAGTTCGAGACATCCAACACCCAGGCGGAAAAACTCGCCGCAGACGACGAGCTGAACGCGCAGACAACCGTTCTTCTGAACGCCGTCAAGGAGAACTATCCCGAAATTGCCTCCTCCGAGCAGGTGAAGACCCTGATGACGCAACTCGAGGGTTCGGAGAACCGAATCTCGGTCGAGCGCAAGCGCTACATCGATGACGTTGCGGGCTACAACAGGAAGGTGACCTCTTTCCCGATGAACCTCGTCGCCACACCTTTCGGCTTCGACAGCGTTACCCAATACAAAGCCGCACCGTCCGCGGCAAACGTCCCCGTCGTCGATTTCAATTGATATTCGGCCGTAAAACCTTTCCTTGATATAGCCTTCCGCCGTTACGGGAGGCTATACTATTATTGATGTACCGGCAAGCGTTCCCCAAGCGCTTCAAGAAGACAGGAAGTGAATATGGCAGCATTCGAAAATCCCCGCGAGAGCGGATTCGACCCCGAGCTCGTCAAGACAGCCCTGATGTCGCGCGAGCAGTTCTGCAGCAAACCCCGTAAATTGATTCTCGGCATCGACATGGGAATCGCCGATATCGGAATCTGCCTCATGGACGAGTTGAACCATGAGATTGTTCTCATGGTTCAACTCATCTGTTCGATTGCCCGAGAAATCCGAAAGACCAGACGAGTCTTGCATCTACGAGGCGTCAGGCACGCTCGCAGCGCCGCAACATCGCTCGCCGCGCCGCCAGGAAGAAACACATCCGCACGATTCTCATGGCGCACGGCGTCATTCCCGAGGGTACGACCGCCGATTGGTTCTCCGTGCGCAGGGGCGAACAGGACAACATCCAGCTGCGCGTGAAGGGCTTGAGCGAGGTCCTCACAGATCGTGAGCTCGCCCGCGTCCTCTATGCGTTCGCCTCCCGCCGCGGCTATATCGACCACGGCAAGGCCGACAACGACAAGGATGCCGGCAAGGTGAAGAAGGCCCTGAAGGCCAATGCCGAGATTATGGAGGCAAACGGCTACGAGACGTTCGCCCAGTACCTCGTGACGCAGCCTAGGATCCGCAATCGCCAAAACGACTACACCCATTGCATCGATATCGATATGGTGGTGGACGAGGTCCACGCGATTTTCCGCCATCAACGCGAGCTGGGAAACGAACTTGCCACCGAATCGCTTGAAGGGGAGTATCTTGCCGCCCTGCGTTGGCTTACAGATACGACCAGGCGCGACCGAATCATCTACTCCAAGGTGGGCTACTGCACCTATCTCGGCGAGCCGGTCAAACGCGCTCCGAAATCATCTATCTCCTCCGAGATGGTCCGTGCCTACCAGACGCTCGCGAACGTCAAGATTGAACATATCGGCGGCCCTGCTACCCAGATTGCGCCTGCGGTGCGCAACCAGATCGTCCACGAGCTGTTCAAGGTCTCCAAGAACCCGAAACCGCTGAAGTGGTCCCAGCTGCGCAAGAAACTCGACCTCGCCGACACCGCCACGTTCGCCGGCATCCGCCAATCGGATGAGAAGAACGATGCCTGCGTGACAGCTCCCGCATGGAACGCACTCTGCTCAACGCTCCTCGACTTGAATCCGACCCTTCTCAATCGCCTCCATGATGATATCGACCTCGCCGACGCGGTATGCGCCGCCGCGACGTTCGCATCCTCATCGGAGGCCTTCGCCACGCGAATTGCCGAACTTACCGATGGGCTCTCAAAGGAGGACGTGGAGGCGCTTCTCGAGCTGCCATATGGCTCGAAGCTCTTCACGGGATACGGTTCGACGAGCCTGAAGGCGCTCCAGATGCTACGCGATGCATTCGAGGACGCGAAGATCGAGCGCCTTTACGATGCCGAGGTCGCAACGGGGCTGTATGACGCACGTGAGGCACTCGCAGCCAGGCGCAACGCACCTGATAATGGTTTCCTGAAACCCTATTCGAGCTATTCCCCAATCTGCACCAACCCAGTTGTCCTGCGTTCCTGCGCCCAGCTGCGCCGAATCATCAACTCGATTATCAGGCATTATGGTCTACCCGATACGATTCGAGTAGAGGTGGCGAACGACCTGAAACACACGAAGCGAGAGAAGAAGCTCATCACGAGTGGCAATATCTATAACCGCAAGGTAAACGAGAAGGCAAAAGACGATATCGTAGAATTTCTCGGCCTTGCCAATGCTGACCGCGTAAGGGGTCGAGACCTTGAGAAGGTACGGCTCTACAACGAGCAGGGCGGAAAGGACCCCTACACGGGACAGGGGATTGATTTTGGTCGCATGCTGACGGAGAAGAGCTATGTCGAGGTCGATCATGTCCTTCCTTTCTCCCGTTCCTGCGACAACTCGAAAACCAACAAGGTTCTCGTCCTGACGAAATCGAACCGCGACAAGGCGAATCGAACGCCCTACGAGTGGATGACCTCGGGCGAGCCCACCGCACCCAACTGGGACGAGTTCTGCATCCGCATGGATGTCTGGGCCAGCGGCAAGGAGCCGAAGCATTACTATTCCTCGAAGCTCGCAAAGCTGAAGGAAGACAACTTCACGAATAACATCGACTCCTTCATCAGCCGAAACCTGAACGATACCCGTTACATGTCCAAGGATGTCGCGAAATGGCTCGCCGACTGCCTTCCGTTCCCAAAGGACGGACGCAGGCACGTATTCTGCGTCTCCGGCGCAGCCACAGGTCTCATGCGTCGTGTTTGGCGTATCGGAATTCTCGACGAGAATGGTAAGAAGGATCGAGAGGATGATCGCCACCATGCTGTCGATGCCGCGGTGATTGCCGCCTGCACGCCCTCGGTCGTCAAGAGCATTGCCCTCATCAGCGAGGAACATGCCACGCACCGCGATGCCGATCGTCTACTGAACCGCTCACTGCCCTATCCCGAGTTCAAAGATCAGGTCGATGCGTGGATTCCGTGCATCGTGCCTACCTATTCACCGACCCGCACCGCCACGGGAGCGCTATTCAAGGAGAATGCCTATTCATATAAGGGAATCGACGAGAGGGGCAAGGATCTCATAAAGAAGAAAAAGGGCGAGGCAGGGCCATGTACTACCGCATGGAATGACGGCAAAGGCACTGCCAGAGCCTACGACGGGCAGTACGGCCTTCTCGCCGTTTATAACGAATCGACCTCACGTTGGCTTCTAGACCCCCTTTACTACATCGATGTACAAAGGCGAAAGGCTGAAAAACCGTTCATCAGGAAGTTCTCAAAAGACCTCTCAATCGACTACTGGGAGAAGATTCCACTGACTGGAGACGAACAGACACTATTTTTGAAGCCGGGAGACGTTTTGGCACAGGACGGCCTGGTGGGTCGTTTGCATTCCTACGACATGACCCGCCGGCGGAAGGTTTTTCCTAAGCTGCTCCGCATGGGCTTCCGCAGATGCCCTGCTGAGGAGATTCCGCGAGTAGATGCTGTTCTGCTCCCTGATATAGCCATCATCTTCCAGAAATCGCCTGAACTTGATATAGGCATCCTTGTTGGATTTCGTCTTCGTGGGGAGATCGAACATCACCAAGAGTCTCATGATTCTCATAGCCTGCCTCTCGTTCTCAGACTGTCCGGTGTAGCCATTTCCAAACCGATGAGCGTGGGCAGCAGGAGCTGATCCGAATCCTTCAGCTCGACCGCCCTTCTCAGGGATTCGCAATAGACGTCGATAGCCGTCTGAATGGGCATCTCCTTACTGTCTACCAAAACGAGAACCGACGTGATCTTCGTCAGAGCATCCTTGTTCATCCTCGATAGAGGGGCCAAGATGTTCTCCTTGACCACCAGAAGATCGACGGCGGCTCGGAACGGTTCGATAAGGTCATCGACCAGATTGAAAGCGTTTTCGGCGCTATGGTGATGAATGCCGCGCGATACAAGCCATCCGTGCGACACCGCGCACTGCGCGATACCAGACCTCAAGATTGCATAGCCGAAATCCAGTGGCGCGGTCATGAGTCCCGTTCTTCGTGAACCATAGGGGAGCAGTTTGGGAAAGTATGCGCCAGCCGCCGCACTCTCCATATTGGTCTTGTCGTTGCTCTGTACATCGCTGGCGTACTTGAAGAGTTTCTTGACATCGACCGCATCGCCACCACAAAGTTCTAGGCAACGCGCCTGATTCTCAATTTTCCTGCGGACGATTTTTGCCCAGAGCTGGTTTCTGAGCGGTTTCGAGATGGTGAGCTGATGCTCCACGATTTCCGCATGCCTTGAATGTGCGCCTATCGGGAGTGCCAGACCGTTGGGCATATGGTTGGAGCCGCAGAAAAGAATGCCAATACCTTCATCATTGACTTGCCCCATAAGAGAAGCCGTGATCGAAACTTGGGGGTTATCGATTATGATGACCCAGATGTCGGATAGGGGTATTTTATCGAGGACTTTATCCTCATGGCGTTCCTTGATGACAAGGTTATTGTCCTGAACGCAAAGGTACTTTGGAGTGCTGATCGTAACTGTCAATAACATAGGTGGCTCCGTTTTCTTGTATCTTATGAGATATGGACGGGGTCTTTACGTATGTAGACAACTAATCGATAATGTTATTGCCGAATTGGCAGGTTTTATTCACCAATGCACCATATTTGATTGAGTATTTTCCAAAAACAGGGAAGGAAGGCCGGAGCGGAATGGTGATTAACATCCGAAAAAAACGATAAATCGAAGCTGTATTCCGCTGATATTTCCCTGAAAAACGGCCTTCTTGAAAGGCATTTATGGGTGCCAAATACCGTTTTACAAAATTTGAAAATGAAAAAGCCCCTGCTAAAGGGGCTTTTTCGGCAGAGGGTATTCTAGCATCTCAATGAATGGCACTCTGCTAGGGCAAGTGCTGTGCCCTGGATACGGAAGTCGTTATTCTAGCACCCCAATGAATGGCACTCTGCTAGGGCAAACCAGGGCGTTGCATGGGTGAACGAATTATTCTAGCATCTCAATGAATGGCACTCTGCTAGGGCAAGTGCTGTGCCCTGGATACGGAAGTCGTTATTCTAGCACCCCAATGAATGGCACTCTGCTAGGGCTGCAGAATCATTTGAGTACCTTTCTACTCTATTCTAGCATCTCAATGAATGGCACTCTGCTAGGGCCGGCCTGTCGCGAGAACTTGCAGTTTTGGCATTCTAGCATCTCAATGAATGGCACTCCGCTAGGGCGGGCCATGACGGTCGGTGCTGCTGCTATTCTAGCATCTCAGCAAATGGCACTTCACAAGGATTTTGTCCTAAGCAATGGGTATAATCATCGTACTACGCCGTAATACGTTGATTGGAGTAGCCATGGCAATGAGCGCAACGGCCATCAGATTCGAAGAGAGCGAGAAGGACTGGATCCAGTCCTATGCGAGCGTTCTCGGTATGTCCTTTTCCGAATTTGTGAGGAGCGCCGCCCTCGATAAGGTCGAGGAGGCGGCCGACATCAAGGCATACAACGAGGCGCTAATGGAAGATGACGGCACCCGCTACTCGATGGATGAAGTCATGCGCATGGCCATGGAGGCCGAATGAGCTTCAGCGTCGTGTGGTCAAAGGCGGCGACCAAGCAACTTCTCAACATCCCGAAGAAACAGCGCCTCATTATCTTGTCTTGGGTTCAGGAGAACCTAGACGGGTGCGACGACCCGCGCCGCGCACCGAACGGAAAACAGCTTCAGGGAACCGATTCCGGTTGGCGCTGGCGCGTCGGCGTCTACCGCATCCTAGGAAGGATTGAAGACGGAAAGGCCGTCATCGAGGTCGTGAGAGTCGGCCACCGCCAGGGTGTCTACAAGAACATGCCGCGGCTGTAACCATCGCGAGGCCAAGACAACCGCAAGCGGTGCCAAACTGCCCGCTTGCGGTTGTCTGAGACATCTCTCCGCACAACAAAAAGGGGAGCCCCTAAAGAACTCCCCAGCACGGCACGGCACCGATATTCCTAACCTCTATCCTGCTCGCCAGAAATCTCCTCGCAGTCCTCCTGCTCGAACTCCGCCTCGGCACTCTTCGCATCGCAGATTTCATCGAGCGACTCGCCGGCCTCCTGTGATTCCGCATTGCCGACCGCCCAGCCATAGACCTCGCAAATTGCAGGCACGATGTCCTGCAAATGACCTTGCTTTTCCGCAAGGGCTACGATTACATCACTGATCGCGGTCTTCGTGCTGAACCCGTTTTCGCAGTAGAGATTGTCCACCTCATCGCCACTGAGATTTTCGATCTCGTTTACGAAATTCGCATCGACGAGCTTGACGATATGGTCTTCCATCGCTCCGACGTATCCCACGGACTCGCTTACGATCAATTCTCCGTCCTTGACCGACAACTCGATAGTGTCTCCGTTCATCTTTTTATAGAGAGCCTCAATCAGATCGCCGGCGTCGTTGATAGCTCCAATTATTTGATATGGGTTGTACTCATCGAGAAATCTGTACCCATCGTCACCGTCTTTGATGAGAGGAATGGACTTATATATATCGATACCGGAAAGGTTTGCAACCTCGCAGTCTCGCCAGTCGGAATTGTCCTCATAGACCCGCTCGTCCAACTCGTCATAGAACCGCTCATCTATGATTTCCTCGATATTCTCCTCTTGGGCGAAGTCACGATATGCCTCGATGAAATTGATGGTTTCCTCATCGCGACCGACTGCCTTTTCGATGGCGGCATCGATGGCCGCCTCTTTGACGGCATCAACAAGGCTCGATGGAACCCAAGTCTCATTCGAGTCGCCCAAACCGAGTTTAGCGCGGACTTCATTGATCCAGTCACCCTTAATGTACTTCTCCTCGCTTTCTCGAGTCGAAGAATCGTTCGTCCAGATGACGTGCTTGTCTTTTCCCATGGCGCCTCCTAAAGCTGTCTTGCCTGCCTATCAGTTTGTCGGGCAGACGGCTCGCGAAGAGACCGTGGGACAGAAATAGAATTGGCCGGGCATGTTGACCGCTCAATGGCAGGACGCTCAGTATCCTGCCGAAACATAGACTAAAAGATAGATTGATAGTTTGCGAAGATGGCTAATCGAATGCTACTATCAGGTTGTGCCGAGAAACCCGCTCCTCAGGTAGTCACACTTTCGGAACGCGGGCAACGCAGGTGCATTCGAATTGATAGCCCGGTGCCCGCCGGGCTATTTCTTTTTTCCATCGCTACCCGAACGCATATGTTTTGAGAAGATATACCCTGACCGACAAGCCGTACGCCTTCGGCTCGATACCCGACTGAACCATCTAAGGGGTATAGAAACGGTATAGACTCAATTCCACCTCTGGGTTTTCAGGAATTTCCGAAAAATTCTCCAAAAGAAAAGGGGACCGACGCATCAGCCCCTTTCAGATTTCGCCCGAGGGCTTCCACCACAATTGATTTCCTTTTAGGTATGCTGCTTTCCGACTCAATGCCCGAAGGCAGGGGAGTGCTCTCCCTTCCCAAACCGAATGAGGGCCAATTTAAGCCGCCTTTTTAGGCTCCTGCCACTCCTTTATCGCTCCAAGGCAATATCGCCCCGCATTAACACCCACAGCGAGCCGGACAAGGCCTTCGAACACATTCCATAGTCCTCGGGCTTCGGTACTTTCAGTAGAACTCGGACAGCAGGTTGGTTCCGCGGCGACTGCACAACATGAAGGAAGCTGTGAAGCGCTTGCAAAAGAGCCGTTCCAGTGAGTAGAATCTTCAATGAAAGAAGCGGACCCCGCGCAGATTACTAGCCAGTTACGCGGGCGATGCGGACTTCAACTTGCAAAGGCCGGGCTCCAACCCCGGCCTTATTTTTTGTCTCAGCTCAACGGAGTGGTTTCCCTCATTCTTCTTCTCCTTCTTATTCTTCTTATTATCCTCATCCGCCTAAATTTCATAGGCTACCGAGCTACACGCCCACACGTCTACAAACAAAGCTCCCCGCCAATCACCAAGCAAAACAAACGGGGCGCCCCGAATGGCACCCCGCAGCAAAACACCTTGTTATCATCCTTCTTCTTATTCTTATCCTTCTCATCCGGCACTCATGCGCCGCAATCAAACCGCCTATTCCTCAAAATCAAATTATTTTCAATTTTGAGGAATAGTCCTCCTGCCCTGCCGTTCCCGCTGCTAAGGATCCGTTCTCCCCGATTGAGCCTCAAAGCCCAGCCGCCCCCTCGGGTCACGAATTGTCGCCAACTTATGAATCGTAGAATCCCATTACGCATATGTGGAATCACGCCTATTATGGGAACCACCGAACGAGTAGGGGATTCTAGCACCCCAATGAATGGCACTCTGTTTGGGTAAGAGGATTCATCCCATAGGATGGATCACTCGCGGAGTATATCCTCCCGGTTGGTTTTGAACGCCAACCGGGAGGTGATCTCCTTTTCAAATCGCAATTCCAAAATCAAAATCCCCAGGCGCTTTCACTGAAAGCACCTTTTTTTACTACACTATCCATGACCTCCTTTCGGTGCGCCGTTATTCCTTTTTTGGATTAACGGCGCGTTATCTTTCTGCTATACTTAATAGCGACCGAGGCGTACCCCAAGCGCCTTGTAGAGCAGGAAGATGAACAACATGCCCCAGAATCTAAACGGTTCGCGTGCATCCCGTTTCCAAAATGGTGCGCGTCATGCCGACTGAACCGAAAATCGCAGAAACCCAATCCGCAAGCACGATCGTCGCCCCTCGGCAGGAAACGATTGTCCTAACCGCTTGCATGCGTTCGAAGGACGTTCGCGAGGACGTTCTCCCGATGCTGCTCGAGGATGATTTCGTCAAGTCTGACCATCGTGCGCTGTTCCGCGCCATCCGCGCCATGCACGAGGCGAACTACCCGATTGACGACGTATCCCTGCTCGACTACCTGAGATCTAACCGTGAGCTGGATGCCGCGGGCGGAGAGCAAGCCGTCGAGCGCATGTTCGAGTCTGACATGCCTCTGCTGTCCTGGCAGACCGCCTACGACGAGCTGATCGATGCCTCGAGGCGCAGGTCGCTCGTGACGGCGATGAACGAGATTGAGGCCGAGGCCTACGAGACCCCGACCGATATGAAGGCATTCGTCTCGAAGGTCGAGGGCTCGATCGCACAGGTGGCCGAACGCCGCGATATGCGCCCCTATCGGCACATCTCATCGTTCCTCGCCGCAGCCGTGGACGAGGCCAGAAACCTCGATAGCGTCCCCTTGGACTCCACCGTCGTGAACACGGGCTTTGCAACCCTGGACGAGATGCTGGCAGGGCTGCGAGCAGGGCAGCTCATCGTAGTCGGCGCGAGACCCGCCGTCGGCAAGACCTCTTTTGCCCTCACCCTCGCGCTGAACGCCGCCCGCCAGGGGGTGAAGGTCGGCATCTTCTCGCTCGAGATGTCAGGCAAGGAACTTGCCCAGAGAATCATCTGCGCTGAATCAGGCGTCTCGATTTCCCATTTCCGTATGGGAACCATTCCCAAGGCTTCATGGGATGCCATCGCGGCCGCCTGCTGCGATATCCCCGGCAACGGCATCGAGATCGAGGACAAGGCGAGCGTGACGATAGGGGATATCCGCGCGACAGCTGCCCGCATGATGCGCGGAGCCGAGCGCGGGCTGATTGTGATCGATTACCTCCAGCTCATCTCGTCCGCGTCCGATGGCTCTAATTTCCAGAACCGAGCGGTCGAGGTCGGCGAAATCAGCCGCCGGCTCAAGGTGCTCGCCAAGGAGCTCGGAGTCCCCGTCGTGACGTTGGCGCAGCTGAGCCGCCAGGCGGAAAGCCGCTTAGGCACCCCGCGCCTATCCGACCTTCGCGAGTCCGGTTCCATCGAACAGGACGCGGATACCGTCCTGTTCCTGTCGCGCGACCCGGACGAGATTCAAGACGAGAAATCGGGTTCAAGGCAGGTCATCCTGTCGGTCGCGAAAAACCGCAGCGGCCCCACAGGCGAGATCGACATGCTCTTCGTCCCCACGAGCACGAAATTTTACGAGGTTGGACCCAGAAAGGAGACCAGCGATGAGTAGGAAAAAGGCCAAGTGCGCATCGAACAAGATTGTCGGGCGCTGCCTTGAATCGGATGCCCAATCACAGACCATCGACGAGGGCTTTGCATTTCTCGACCGTCCGATTCTCAAACCGCGCGAGGCTCTCGCGTATCAGTGGGCGCTGCGCAACATCGCGCTTCAGAACCTGCGGATTAAATCGGAAAGCACGCGCGATGCGATAGACAACGGCACGAGCTATTATTCCGACGGGGCGATTAAGGTGAAGGCCCATATCTTGAGCGGCATCGCCACCGATGTCCGCTTCGCCACCGATGACCCGGATGCCCCCATCGACCGGATTATGATGTCGTTCGTAAAGGTTTACAACGAACAGCAGCACAGATGGTGTCCCGTGGATTCCCACCTCTGGCTATTCGCAGACAAGCTGACCGTGCGCCTAGGAGAGGGCTGGGAAGAGCGGAAGGATGGCGAGGGCTTCGGAGTAGCGTTAGGCGACCGCGTCGTATTCCTCGCCGAGGATAGGCTCTATGACGGACCAAAGGGCATGCGCCGACATGGGGCAGGGGAGTGGTCGGTGTTGTCGTCTCAGCTGATGTACGGGACGAACAACAAGAGGAAAGCCCGCATCTGCGAGGTTCCCCGCAAAGTGGTAACCGATGGCTACCTGATGTTTCTCACGAAACGAGGCGAGCAGGTCGGTATCGCACTCATGAATAACGAGGAATGGGCGGAATGTCAGGAGCGCTGTCAAACGGCGGCAATGAAAGAGCCTTGGAGTCTCGTTGCCTACCTCGAGCAGGCCAAACGGCCCTTAAAGATATAAAGGAGATACATGATGATTCAAAAGAATACGCCGCGTTGTTCCCGAGTGGTCCTAGTTGAACCGACTAGAACCATCTATGGGCACATGGTTTTCAAGTTCACGGGTAAAGCCGAGCGGGTAACCACCGGTTTCATCGAGAGGGAAAATCGGGAAGATGGTTCCGTTGTGTGGCGTCCGTATATCCGCTCATCGACGCAATCGGGCTACTGGAACGCCGGTCCGATGAAACAGTTCGTCGATGGGTACAAGTCGGAGGAGGATGCCATGACGGCGCTTCTGGGCGAGGCTCAGGAGGTTCTTTGGAGTAGCTAATGGTCGAAATTGAACCCAACCGGCTGCACAGGCGCTTGAAACGCGCCTTGACGGCCAAAGGCATCTCTCAGCGCGAGCTGGGCAGAAGGATTGAGGCGACGCAGGCGAGCGTCTCGCACTACGTGAAGGGAAAGCGCCTGCCGGGAACGGTCGTCCTGTACAAGATCTGTAAGGAATTGGATGTCTCAGCGGACTGGCTGCTGGGGCTGAAGCGAAAGGAATCGGACATGAACGATGGCAATTGGATTGATGACGGGATTGTGCCCTACCGCACAGCCGACGATTGCTCCCTGGTCGCCCGCATCGAGCAGGCGGAAGACGGCTCATTCGAACTGGGAATCCTCGAGGGCGACACCGCCTGCGAGCTGTTCGCCCAGCGGTTCGACTCGATGGATGCCGCCAAAAAGTATGCCGATGGGATTCTTGACCAGAAGCTGCAAAGGGACAAGGCGGTCACGCTTATCGAGGACGAACTGGACGGCGTACTGGGTCCCAACCTGTCAGACGAGGACTATCTCGCCAGCGCATCGCTCGACCGCGAGACGATGCGTACGCTGGTCGTACGCATCATGCCGACTTGCACGGGTCCCGCCAATCAGGAGGTTGCCGTGGCGTTCTCCATTTCAGGCCCCGACGGCATCGAGATGGAGACGGAGCAGGAGCAGGCCGCCTTCGACCTCGCGACCGAGCGAGCCGTGTTCCTCTCCGGTGTCTGGTCGGTCTACGCAACGCCGGCGGCTGCGATTGAAGCCGTGAAGGGGCTCATCGCCAAACTTGAAAAAGTCTATCCATCCCTGAACCGTTAGATAAAACGCACTACCTGTCGGCAGTTTCTCTATCTGTAGCCTCCCTTGTAGCGGCACCTGCCGCCATGAGGGAGGCCTCTTCGTTCTTGCCGCCCATCATCTCATCAAGAGATTCTTCCTTTTTCTCATTATTCTTATTATTCTCATTGTCCTCGTGCGCGGTGTTCGACTTCTCACGGAGCGCTTTGGCAAACTCCCCGATCTTGTCTCGTCCGATGGTCACATAGGTATTCTTACCGCCATCTTCACGGGACAGCTTCAAGTCATACCTTCCATTGAGCATAATTTGGAGAGAACCCTCATCCGCGGCGCGGTCGAGATATTTGTCTACTACGACCACCTTGGCGGTAAAGCCGCCGAGACCGTAGCCATCGACCGCGACGCCCTTAGGCACCGAGAAGGTAACCGAATTGAGCACCTGACCGTATTGATTGGTTTTCGTCTTACCGTCCTTATCGGTCATAGTCTCGCTGTCGACGATGTTGCCGTACGGGATGATGACCTTCGGATTGTCGAACGTGACATCCTTATCGATCTTCCTGGTTCCGAGATATTGCCCGTTAAAGGGTGTCTTGCCCAGATCAGTCTTCTTCTCATCGGCCCGGTTCGCACCCGATGCGGTCGCGACCGCCAGCTTTTCAGGTTTCCGACTCGCCGAGATCGCCGGCACAGCGGCATCTCTATCAAATGTCTTTGCATCCTTGCCCTTCGGGATGTTGATGAGCTCTTCGCAGCATTTCTCGAGGTTTGAGACGAATTCCCCGATTTTATCCTGTCCCACGGTCAGCTCGATGGCGCGACCGTCCTTGAAGCCGCTGAGCTTCAAGGGTCGCGAGTCGTTGAAGGAGGCCTGGAGGATACCCGTCTTCTTCGCACGTTCGAGGTACTTGTCGGGATTGATGATCTCGACCCGAAGCCCGTCCATGCTGTAGCCATCCAGCTCCATCTTGCGCGGCAGGCGG
>ENA-OQHN01000249-OQHN01000249.1-human-gut-metagenome-genome-assembly--contig:-NODE-249-length-20317-cov-7.107776_pt1 | contig 20317 bp, 16 predicted proteins | sample MGYA00242564_ERZ504721 | MGnify/ENA primary metagenome ERZ504721 (study PRJEB26092, sample SAMD00036212) | human gut metagenome | host: Homo sapiens | study: EMG produced TPA metagenomics assembly of...
CCGGGGAACCACCCGCCGAGCGGCAGCAAGAGATAAACCTACAGCACAATCCCATTCCACGCAAATCGGGCATGACGAAACAAGACGCGAACCCTTGCAAACACTGGAAAACGTCGGCGTGTCGAAATCCGTCTTTCTTACACCATAAATCGCAAAACCAACTCCAACACAACCCAAAAATCGTCAGAAAAAGCTGATTGCCGCGTGTCACACAACGCAACAACACGGCAATCAGCAGATCAACAGCGCATCACAGCAAGTCACAGACGATCGGAAAGCCAATCGAACACCAAACGCAATGCGCGAGCGCTACGGAATCCGTAACAGGCATGGCAGGCGTTATCGAGCTTGTAGAACGTCACATCCTTGCCAAGCGCTTTCAACGTGGCATACAGGCGACAACTCTGATTGAACGGCACCAACTGATCGCGGCCACCATGCATGATCAGCGTTGACGGAGTGGGCATATCGGCACTCAGATAAGTCATAGGCGAAGCCGGGGCGCTCAAATCCGGATGTTCAAGCACGTCAACGCCACCAATCACCACACCTTCCGGGCACTGCGGATCACTGTGGTTCTGCGAACTCGGATAAAAGTTCATCTTCGCGAAATCAGTAGGGCCATGCCAATCCACGATCGCGTTCACTTCGGCGCTTTCCTCGGCATAGGCATCCGTATCAGGCGCGCGATTGCCAGTGAACCCAGCCATCAGCACCGTATGACCGCCCGAAGAATCGCCCCACAGCGCAATACGATCCTTGTTGCAATGGGAGCGTTCGGCATTCTTGCGCATGAAACGCACCGCAGTCTTGCAATCCTGCATCTGCGCGGGGAACGGCGCAATATCGCTGTGACGATACTTCAGCGCAGCCACCACATACCCCTGCTCGGCAATACGCACGAAATAATTCGAGTAATCGGTCACATTCTGCTCGTGGAATGCCGAACCGCGCACAAACACAATCACCGGCCAACCACCTTCCGGCATTGCGCCCTCGGGCATATTGTCAACGCCAGGCGTGAATACCCACATCGGCAAATCAACACTGCTGTCATCAGCCAGCTGACGGGTCACGTATGTAACCTGCTCGATATTCACGGGATATCCGAAATCATCCTGGTCCAAGTCGGAAATCACTTGGCAGCCTTCCGGAAACTCATCAGTGTGCGGGAAGAACTTAGTCTGCTCGCGGCGTCGGAATCGGGGCAAGCCGTGTCGGCGACGGCGGCGCCACCATCGATTCGATATCGATTGCCCCGATCGCCGTAACCGTCTCGGTCGTTTCGGCAGTCTCGGCCGCATCAGCGCCATCATCTGCAATGTTTTGTGCAATATCAGTAGTCATAATGCACCTCTCATTCCTTTTCCATGCATGATTATTAAGATTGCTTTTCTCGAATTTGATTGCCCGATGTTCCCTGTTTCACGTGAAACATCAGAAGTTACGTCGTGCGGCTATACCTAAGATATGAGCAAAAAGATCGCAGTATTGACGGGGGCGGGGATTTCCACGTCCGCAGGTATTCCCGACTTCCGTGGACCGGACGGCGTCTGGACTAAGCACCCTGAACAAACGAAAGTGTATGACATCGAAGCATTCCTTTGCCACGAGGAAGATCGCAAGTATTCCTGGCGTTGGCAGAAGGAATCACCCGTGTGGACCGCACAGCCGGGCACCGCACATAAAGCGCTCGTCAAACTGGAACAGGCTGGCATGCTGACGCTGCTCGCCACACAAAACTTCGACGCATTGCATGAAAAAGCAGGCAATAGCAGCGACGTCATCGTCAATCTGCATGGCACCATCGGTACCTCGCACTGCATGAAGTGCCATGCAAAATATGACACCGCCGACATCATGGCGAATCTCGACAACGAACCCGATCCGCACTGCCATCGCAGACTGCCCTACAGCGGCAACATGCCATGCAACGGACTCATCAAAACCGACGTGGTCTACTTCGGCGAGGCGCTGCCGGACGGCGCGCTCGAAAAATCGTATCGACTCGCAACGCAGGCCGACGAACTGTGGGTCATCGGATCCACGCTGGAAGTCATGCCCGCGGCAAGCATCGTGCCCATAGCCGCAGAGGCGGGCGTGCCGATCACCATTATGAACATGGGACGCACGCAATACGATCGGTTGGCCGACCGGCTTATCCACGACGATATCGCCGTCGCCCTGCCGCAGCTCGTCGACGAAACCATCACCGCCGAGCAGTAAGCCGCACAGTAAATACGTTTTCTCGTACGTCTTGCAGTACCGGCACAAATCGTTGGAATTACACCGGTTTTGGTTGGTCGTTACCAAAATCCGAATTTTTCAACGACAAAAATCCGAATGACGTAACGGCTAGTCAAGCAATATAAACAACAAAAGGGTCTTGGATTGCTTTGCGACAATCAGAAATCATCGCAAGGCTTTCCAAGACCCTTATTGGTTATCAAATACTGAAAAACGGTACTGAAATCAGTAAATGCGCTTCGGCTGGAAACCGGCTTCCCGCAATGCCTCGAGCACACGATCAATGTGGTCGGGACCATTCGTTTCAACCGTCACGCCCAAAGCCACGGCATTCGCGTAATGGCTGGACGCCTTGAACTGGTCGTGATCCAGCGCGATAACGTTCGCACGCTGCTCGGCCAGCAATGTGGCGACCTTCACCAGCTGTCCCGGGGTATCGGGCAGCTCGACCTCGAAATGCATGATGCGGCCACGCGTGATCATACCCTTCTGAATCACAGCGCCAATGGACACAGTGTCTTCATTACCGCCAGACATGATCGGCACCACCACATGCGGACCCTTCGCCTCGGCGAACTTGCGCGAGCGCAGGTTGAGGTGCTCGAGCGCAGCCAGAGACACAGCGCCGGCAGCCTCAACCACCAGCTTGTGCTTTTCGAGCATGAGCAGGATCATCTCGTTGATGTCACGCTCGGTCACGGTGACGATGTCGTCAAGGAATTCGTTGAGCAGCGCGAACGTGAGATCGCCCGGACGCTTCACGGCGACACCCTCGGCGGACGTGCGCACCTGGTCGGCGGCAACCACATGACCTGCGGCCAGCGAATTCTTCCATGCTGGGCTACCCTCCGGAATCGCGCCGATCACGCGCACTTCCGGCTTGAACGTCTTGATGGCGAGCGCCACACCGGCACCAAGACCGCCACCGCCCAGCGGCACGACCACGTCGGTGACGTTCGGCACGTCTTCGAGGATTTCAAGGCCGATGGTGCCCTGACCGCACAGCACCTCGTAATCGTCGAATGGCGGCACGTAGATCATGCCTTCGGTGTCGCTCAATTCCTGGGCGCGGGCTGCGGATTCGTCGAACACCTCGCCGTACAGCACCACGTCTGCGCCGTACGCCTTGGTGGCGTCAACCTTCAGCGGCGGAGTGATCTGCGGCATGCAGATCGTTGCCTTCGCACCACGTTCGCGAGCCGCATAGGCCACGCCCTGCGCATGGTTGCCCGCGGAAGCGGTGACAATGCCGCGAGCCAGCTGCTCATCACTCAGGGATGCGATCTTGTTGTAGGCGCCGCGAATCTTGAACGATCCGGTGACCTGGAGATTCTCAGGCTTGAGCAGAATCTCATGTCCGGTCATGTCGGACAGCACCTTGGACGGAATGATTTCCGTGTGGCGCGCAGTGCCCTTGAGTCGTTCGGCGGCTAGTTTCAGTTCAGCTGCGTGATCGCGCTGCAATGCTTTGAGAACCTCGTTTTGTTCCATGAGCGTTATTGTAAGCGTACGTCTGCCGAAACTGCCTTATCATGCGGCTTTCGCGATGAAAAGTGAGATTGCTTGCGAAAAGTAATCACAAGCAATCAGGAATAATCGCAATACATAATCTGATAAATCACAATACAAATAAAGAAAAAGCGTTCGTACGATCCCGTGATGAATCGCACGAACGCTTTTTGCAGAGAGTTTATAGGAAAGATCGATCAGAGCTGGATCACGACCCCCTCCCAGCGAGCAAGCTCGCCGCGAGCGACCGACTTCACGCTATGCACGGCATCATAGGTGCTGAGCAGTACCTGCGACTCGCCCACGCCATCCTCAAGCAGTTGCGCGACCTCAGCAGGCACCTGCGCCGTCCTATCAGTGAGATTGACGATGACGAGAATCGTGTCGTCGCCGCTGGTACGGGTGAAGGAATACACCTGCTCGCTGTCTGCCGCGACCAGATTCCATTCGCCCGTCGCGATGGTCGCGTTGTTGTGGCGCATGGCGATGAGCTTCTTGTAGAAGCTGTACACGGATCCGGGATCGTCGAATTCCTCGGCTGCGTTGATCTCGACATGATTCGGATTGACGCCGATCCACGGTTCCGTCGCCGCGTCCGGCGCGGTGAAGCCGGCATACCTGGAGGCGTCCCACTGCATCGGCGTGCGTGCGTTGTCGCGGCCGATGAGCGCGAGCGCCGCCATCATCGATTCTGCGGACTGGCATTTTGCTTCTTCCACGCGCTGGCGGTAGCCGTTGATGGATTCCAGGTCGCGATACTGCTCGAGCGTGGTGAAGTGTGCGTTGGTCATGCCCAGCTCTTCGCCCTCGTAAATGTAAGGGGTGCCGCGGTGCATGTGCAGCAGCATGCCGAACGCCTTGGCGCTCAGCTCGCGCGACTCACGGTCCGTGTCATTGCCCCAACGGGAGACGACGCGCGGCTGATCATGGTTGCAGAAGAACAGGCTGGCCCAGCCGGCGTTCTTCACAGCCTCCTGCTGGTCGGCGAGGCGGGCGCGCAGATTCTTGACTTCGAACGGCACGGTGTTCCACTTGGAACCTTCCTGGTCGATGCCCACGTGGTCGAAGAGGAACAGCATGTCAAGTTCGCCGTTCTTCGGATCGGTGACATGCTCGTTGCGTGCCGGAGTGATGCCCGGCGCTTCGCCGACGTTCATGTAGCCTTCGCGGCCTTCGAACACTTCGCGGCGCATTTCGGCAAGGAACTCGTCGATGCGCGGACCGTCGGAGCACCATGGGAACGGGCTGGAATAGCCTTCCTCACCAACCGGATAATCCTCAATCTCGCAGCCGTCTTCTCCCGGCAGCTTGCCGTTCTTATCAACAGTCTTCGAAACCTGCGTGATCACATCCATACGGAAGCCGTCAATGCCGCGATCCATCCACCAATTCATCATCTTGTAAACGGCCTTGCGCACTTCCGGATTCTCCCAATTCAAATCCGGCTGCTTCTTGGAATACTGGTGGAAGAAATACTCGCCGCGCTTCGGATCGTACTCCCAAGCGGAACCGCCGAAATAGGAACCCCACTGGTTCGGCTCGGCACCCGGAGTGCCCGGCTCATGCCCCGGCCTGGCTGGACGCCACCAATACCAGTCGGCATGCGGATCGTCCTTGTCGCGGGAAGCCTGGAACCAAGCATGCTCGTCGGACGTGTGGTTGACCACCAAATCCATCACGATCTTCAGACCGCGCTTGTGCGCCTCGGCGAGCAGCTCGTCCATGTCCTCGAGCGTGCCGAACAGCGGATCGATGTCCTGATAGTCGGAAATGTCGTAACCGTTGTCGTCCTGGGGCGACTTGTAGACCGGGGAGAGCCACACCACGTCCACGCCGAGGTCGGCGAGGTAGTCGAGACGGCTGGTGATGCCCTTCAGGTCGCCGACGCCGTCGCCGTTCGTGTCTTGGAAGGAACGAGGATACACCTGATACACCACCGCGTTGGCCCACCACGGGTTCGGGGTCGCGCCGTTGGAACGCACGGTGTCGGGAAGGGTGGAACGATTGAAATTCGTCATGTCGTGGAGCTCCTTTGCTTGACGTTTGTTAGATTTTCGTTCGATCTTTCGTGACTGACTCTGCCCGTTTTCAGCTCATGTCAGCTTCATGCAGAAGATCGATTTTGCCTACTCCCCTATGGTATGCAAACCCTGTTTTTCTTTCTTTCCCGCGGCGAGTTGTGCAAAGCAAGAAAAGAATACGCTTCTTACGGACGCGAAAAACCAATACCGCAAAAATAAAAACGCGGGACGTTCCAGAAAGGGAAATGGAACGTCCCGCGCTGGGGAGTGGGATAGGCCAGTCCCGCTCAGAGCGGTGAAGTGTTACTTCCTGAACGGACGGCCTACGGCCGCGTTGTCCCTGCCTTCACTCGCCTATCGGCTCGCTCAGGGAGAGCCTATGAACAGACCACTGAGCTGTTCACTTAACGGCTCCCCTCATCACTCCACCGACGACCCACTTTTGGGCGAAGATGTAGACGATGAGAACCGGAGCCATGGCCATCAGATAGGACGCGAAGGCCATCGGATAGTTCGACGTGAACTGGCTCTGGAACACGTACTGCGCCAGCGGAATCGTCTGATTGCTCTGATCAGTCAGCGTGATCAACGGCAGCAGGAAGTCGTTCCAAGCCCACAGTGCGGTCAAAATCGCAATCGTGGCATTAATCGGACCCATCAGCGGGAAAATGATTGTCCAGAAAATACGCCAGGTGGAAGCACCGTCGATACGAGCCGCCTCTTCCAACGAAATCGGAATCGAACGAATAAAACCAATCGCAATAAACAGGTTGGTGCCGATGCCAAGAATCGTGTACAGAACAATCAAACCAAGCTGATTATCAAGATGCAACGTACCCATTTCCTTCGCGACCGGCAGCATGATCACCGTGAACGGCACGAACATCATCGCAAGGAAGAAGTAATACAGGAAGCGGAAGAATCGCTTATCCATATTTCGTGCCACAGCATACGCGACGAACGTGTTCGTCAGCAGCGTCAACACCACCGCGCACACGGTGATGATCGCGGAGTTAAGTGCGGCCTTCGGATAGTTCACCTTATTCCATGCGTCGGCGAAATTATGCCATTCCCACGTGGTCGGCAAGCTGAACGTGCCAGCCTCGCCCGGCGTCTTCAACGCGGTGACCACAGCGAAATACAACGGCACGAGCACGGTAAGGCTCAACACCGTCACAACCGCGGTCAGCCACCAGTTGACCTTATGATCCCTGCGGATTTTCTCCGGCTTTGCTTGCGCTTGAACGCCAGTCTTTGCAGTCTTTGCAACAGTTGCGCTAGTCATGATATTTCCTCTTTACCTTCAGACTTTCAGACCCTTGCTCAGACCTTTTCCTTGCCGCTGAAGAACTTCAGCTGCACGAAGGCCAGGATTGCCAGCACGATGAAGAACGTGACCGCGTTCGCCATCTGGTAGGAGTATTCGCCGTTGCCCAGGCCGTTCTGGAAGATCAGATACGAGACGGTTTCGGTCTTGGAATCCGGACCGCCCTTGGTCAATGCCATGACCTGGTCGAACGCGCCGAGCGAGTTCTTGAGGCTCACACCATGTTGATGGTGAAGAACGGGCCAATCAGCGGGAACGTGATCTGCCAGAAGTTCTGCCAAGCGTTCACACCGTCGATCGCGGCCGCCTCGTAAATCTCGTTGTCGATGGTCTGTAGGCCAGCCAAGTACAGCAGTGTGGAGTAGGCAACGCCCTGCCAGATCGACAGGAACACAATCGGGAACCATGCCAAATCCGGATTGGAAATCATCGACGTCGACAGCCAATCAATATGCAGCGCCTGGCCGAGGGCCGGCAGCGGGGTCATGAAGATGTACTTGAACACGTAGCCGATGACCAGCACCGACAGGGTGTACGGAATGAAGAAGATGGCTCGGAAGCCGTTCTTGAAGGCGATTTTGGAGTTCAGCAGCACCGCCAGGAACATGCCGAGAATATTCGTGCCGAGCGTAATCAAAACTGCGATGAGAATAGTGAACAGGTACGCGTGACCGACGCGAGAATCCTGGAACATCGCAATATAATTCTTCAATCCGATGAATTTAAAATCACCGTAACCCTGCGAATTAGTGAACGAGTATGCCGCGCCCTGCAGGAACGGCCAATACAGGAAGATGGACACCAGAATCGCAGCCGGAACGGTCATCCAATAAAATGCCGGATCGACCTTGCGCTTGGAATATTTCGAAACCTTATTCTTGGAAGTTTTTGCAGATTTCTTCGCAGTATTTGCAGTATGTGCGGTAGTCATGTCCGTTCCTCCTCTCACCTGAAGTTTCTGGCTTCGATCTTGTCGTATTCGGATTGCATGCTGTTCAGGAATTTTTCGGTGTTGCCCGACTGAACCAGCGTCTGCAGGAAGCCTGCGATGTTGATGCTGGCTGGCACGTAATGGTCGCAGAAGTCGGCCAGTTTGCCCGCCTGGTAGAAGTCAAGCACGCCGTTCAGCGCTTCATCTCCCACATACGTGTCTTTGTAGGGGGTAAAGGCGGACTGCTGCTTGGAGTAGTCCTTGATGTTTTCGTCGTTCATCAGGAAGTCGATGAATTCGCGCGCTTCCTTCTCATGCTTGGTGTGTGCGCCCATGGTCAGGATCACGTCATCGCCTGCGGTGAGTTGCTGTTCGCTGGCATCGTCGGTTGCCGGCATTTGCGCAAAACGCAAGTTGGCATCGCTGTTGATGAGTCGGATCTGCGGAATCGCGTAGGTGCCGAGTGGCAGAATCGCGGCTTTGCCTGCGGCCAGATCCTGCGTGGCCTGCTGGTAAGTGACGGCCGGATTCTTCTGCGTGTAGTTCTGGTAGATCTCGACCAGCTGATCGCTGACAGTGCCCCACAGGTCGGAGAATTTCTTCGATCCGTCTTTGAGGGAAAGATATTCGGATTCCGGTACCAGTGTGGAGTTGAGTGACGCCAGCGGCGCCTGGAGTGTCCACGGATCAGCGGTGCTCGCTTCGATCGGTACAATGCCCTTGCTCTTGAAGCGTTGCAGCAGGTCGATGAATTCGCTCCACGTCTGCGGTGGATTGTCGGGATCCTCGCCCGCTTCTTCCCACACGTCAGCGTTGATGATGTAGCCGGACGCGTTGCCCGCATACGGCAGGCCGTACAGGCGCTTCTTGGATTCGTCGTTGGTTTGTACAAGGCTCTTGGCGATGTTCACCATGCCTGGATTGAGTTCGTCGACGATGTCATCGTCGGTGAAATCGTGGAAAACACCCGCTTCGGCGAGCATGCCGAAATTAATGTCGCCATTGATGGTGATGACGTCGGGTTCACGATTTTTCACGAGTCGCGTACGCAAATCAGTGGTTGCGTCGGACGAATTGTTGACGTTGACTTTGATGCTGGGATGGGTTTTCTCAAATTCCTTTGCTTTTGCGGTGAACCAGTCCGCTGCTTCGGCTTTGAATTGGAAGAAATCCAAAGTGACGGTTCCAGCGGTGCTGTTGCCGCAACCTGCAAGGCCGGCCGTCAACGCGATTGCGCATGTGGCCGTGAGAGCGCGGTATACAATCCTCCTGAATTTACCTACACTAGTGGTGGAATCAGGTTTCATTCTCGACTCCTTTGTATTTTTTCTCTATTACGGTGGAGCGGCTTCCTTACCACACCACCGTTACTGAGAATTATAGAGGGGGGCGGTTTTCATTCCCAACTCAGCGCGCCTGTGCGGGGCGGAAAACAAAAACGACGAGATTTTGTTACTCTGAGAAAGTAATTTGACGCACGATGTGCGCGAACGGGAGCACGAAGGATGGTTCAGATGGCGGTTTCACCTCTGCCACAGTGGTTTGAAGGCTCGGAATATACCCATAAAGTCGCGGCTTGCATCATGAAATATGGTCCGATTTCACGTATTACGTTGGCGCAGATTTTAGGACTTTCGCAGGGTGCTGTTTCCCGAATTACCAGCGATCTGATTTATGCGGGCGTGATTGAGGAGACGCCAATGCCGTCCGGCAAGGCCGGCAAACTGCCGAAAGGTTTCGTGCAGAAAGAAAATACGGAACGTCGCGGCCGCCCGCAAACCGGATTGCAGGTGATTGCGAATGCGCGATCTTTCGTTGGCATGAAAATCAACGCGACGCATATTTCGGCAGTTGCGGTCAACGCAATCGGGCAGATCATCACCGGATGCCATGATCTGGAAATCGAAGACGCTTCCCCGCAGACCGTGGTCGCGCTGATCAAACAACTGACGACCGACTGTTCCGACGAGGCGGAGATGGCGGGCTGGCCGAAACCGTGCGCTGTGGGAATCTCGCTTGGCGGGCATATTGTCGACGGTACCGTGGTGACGTTCGCACCGTTCATGCACTGGTCGCAGCCCGTGGAACTTTCCGTCATGGTTCGTGAGGCGACCGGATTGCCTACCGGAATTTACAACGATATCGATTCGTTGGTGGTTGACGCCTGCCTGTTTGGACCGGGCGTTGGATTGGATAGCTTCGCGGTGCTGACGTTCGGCGCTGGCGTCGGCTATTCGTTGACGTTCAACGGCGAGCTGGTAAGCTGTCCGGATAAAAGTTACGGTTTGGTCGGGCATATTCTGGTCGATCCGGATGGGCCGCGTTGTGTTTCCGGACACAAGGGATGCGCGCAATGCCTGTCCGACAACTCGATCGCGGCGGAATATTCGCAAATCATCGGACATCCCGCATCATTCGACGATTTCGCACGTGACGCACGCGCGAACAAACCGCAAGCGACGAATCTGGTGAACCGCACCTGCTTCCGTCTCGGCACCCTGGTGGCGACCATCGCCAATCTTGCCATGCCCGACAAAATCATGATCGCCGGCGAATCGTCGTTCATCGCGAAATTCGGCATTGACGACTTGCGTAACGGCATCAACATGTATCGGCATAGCCAGGCCGCGCCAGTGGATTTTGAAATTCCCGACCACGATTGGGCTTTGTGGGCCAAGGCGGCCGCATCACAGGCAATTCGGCAATATGTTGGCTGATTGATTGCGATTGATTGTCTTGCAATACAAAAAATCCTCCCTTTTGTTCAGGGAGGATTTTTGTTATGCGATTACGGCTTATTCGGCGCTCTCGACGGGCGCAAGCACGGCCTTGAAAAGGACTGCTTGCGCCGGGTGCAGTGCCGGCGGGCGGATGCCGTACGTGGCGAGCGCGCGTCCGGTCATCCTCACGCCTTCGGCCTTCCACCAGCCGAGCGGGCTCTGTCCGTTGGCGATGTCTTGCTTGGCGAGGTCGAGGCTCACGTCAAGCGGCGACACCTCATACACCTTGTCAGGGTCGAGTCCGGGCAGGCGTACCGGCGCGGCCGGGTAGGTCTGCGAGGTGGTGAGCTGGGTGAAACGGTAGATGGCGGCCGCTTGGTTAGGCATGACCACACCGTCCAAGCGCACTGCCGGATCGGCTGCGTCGGAATGCACGACTGTGTCGACGGCGAACCATTCGCGATGCTTCTTGAATTCGGCGACCCATTCGGCGAGCTTGTCGATATCTTCCTGCGGTTCCTTGAGCAGGTTCCATTCGATGCCCATGTGTCCGAAGAAGGCCATGGCCATACGCAGTTCCTGCGTGGTGGCGCGGTGCGTGGAGTGCGCCGGGGATGCGCCCACATGTTCGCCGATCATTTCCGGCGGCACGAGCAACGAGGTGTAGCGCTGGATGTCGGCGCGTTCCACCGGGTCGACGCAGTCGGATCCCCAAATGCGGTCGGCCACTTCGAGGATGCCGAGGTCCACGCGGCCACCGCCGGAAGAGCAGCTTTCGATTTCAAGTCCTGGATGCGCGGCCTTCAGATCAGTGAAAATGCGATATACGGCGAGCGTCTGCTGGTGCACTGCCGGGCGTCCGGTGCGTGGGGAGACAGCTTCGGTGACGAGTTTGTTGTGATCCCACTTGATGTAGTCGATGCCGAGTTCGCCGACGAGCTTGTCCATTGCGCCGTAAATGTAGTCGTAGGCGTCCGGATTGGTCAGGTCCACGACCTGCTGGGTACGTCCTTGCATGGGCAGACGGCCTTCGGTGGGCTTCAACACCCAGTCGGGGTGTGCGCGGAACAGGTCGGAATCAGGGTTGACCATTTCCGGTTCGAACCACAGACCGAATTCGAGTCCCTTGCCGTGCACGTAATCGGCAAGCGCCTTGAGCGACTTGTCGCCGTCGGGCCACACGTCCTGCGAAATCTGCCAATCTCCGAGGCCGGAGGTGTCGTCGCGGCGGGAGCCGAACCAGCCATCGTCCACGACGAAGCGTTCCACACCACTTTCCACGGCCTTGTCGGCGAGTGCGGTGAGGGTGTCATAATCGTGGTTGAAGTAGACGGCTTCCCATGTGTTGAGAATGACCGGGCGCGGCTTGGGCGCGATGTTGTGTTCAGCAAGCCAGTCGCGGTGCACGCGGCGAATGTAGCTGTGGAAGCGGGCTGCGACTTCGTTGAGGCCTTCGCCGTAGGAGCCGATGAGCCATGGGGTGGTGTAGGACTCTCCATTGGCGAGGCTGATTTCGCCGCCGAACAGTACTTCGCCGCCGCCGATCACGCCGCTGGTGTATGGCAGGCGTTCCGCGGAGAGCACGCTGTTACCGCTCCATGCCACGTGTGCGGAGTAGACGTTGCCGTGCGTGAAGCCGAAGCCTTTTTCGCCGACACTGAGCAGCAGGGTGGCATCGAAGTCTGGGCGTCCGGCCATGGATGCTTTGGCGAAGCGGCCGAGGGTGAAGTCCTGGCGCTGCGGGGAGCGTTCGCGCAGATGGTGGCCGGTGGTGGTGAGGATTTCGTTGGCGTCGGCCGGCACGGTGAATGCGAGTTCGATCTTGCCGACTTCGAGCTGGCCTTCGCCGGTGTTCACGACTTCGGCGTTCTGGCGGATGAGGCCGGTTTCGTCGAATTCGCAGGTCCAGATGAGTTTCACATGCTGTTCCTCGTCTTCGGCGGTGACGGTGACGGTTGGGGTCTGCTTGGGTTCGTCGGCCACGCTCCAGTTCGGGTATCCGTCTTTTTCGCCCATGACGTAGGTTTTGCCAGCCGCCACGGTTTCGGCGGTGATGTTGCTGACTGCGAACTTGCAGAACAGTTCCACGCCGTCGCGACGCACATCAAAGCGGGTTGCGCCGATCCAGGATTCGGATTGCGTGGGCAGCACGCTCGGCCATGAGGTGTAGTCGAGTGCGCCAGAAACACGCTGTGGCATTTGCGCGTCGAACATGTCGATCACGGTTGCCGGGGCTGCGAGCGGGCGACCCCAATGCACGAGTCGCGGCAGATCATTGCCGGGGAATACGAGCGCGAACGCCACGTTTGCGGCTGGCTGTTCGGCGTAGACCGCAGTGAGTTCGGTACCGTTGGTAGCGTTGCCATGGAAGGTCTGAATGAGCGTCATTGCAGCATCCTTTACATATTGCGATTGCCTTGTACTGTCACCTTCGATGGTATGACAAGCTTCATTTGTTGACGTCGCCGAGCGTGTTTCTTTCTGTCGGAAAGTATTTCTTGCGACCATAGAATCGCAAGAAATATTATTACGTAAACATTACCGTTGAAATCGCAATCATCTTTACCAAGATTTACTTGGCATTTCAATATTCCTTACGTTTTTGCGACTACAAAATCGCAATTATCGTTTTCCAGCGAAAAAATCAGTCATCAATCGTGCGCATTCCGATTCACGAACGCCGCCGATAACTTCCGGAACATGACCGACATGCGGGTCGCGAGGAATGTCCCAAATCGAACCGCATGCACCCAACTTGGCATCCCACGCGCCGAACACGATTCGTCCGACATGCGTTTGCAGGCACGCGCCGGCGCACATCGGGCACGGCTCCAAGGTAACAATCAACGTGCAATCGGCAAGATTCCACGTACCAAGCGACCGAGCGGCCTGCGTCATGGCCTTGACCTCGGCGTGCGCCAACGGATCGGCGTGCGCCTCGCGCAGATTACGGCCACTGCCGATCACCGCTCCCCCAGCGTCAAGCACGACGGCACCGACCGGTACCTCGCCTTCCGCGGCGGCCTCGCGGGCCAATTCAATCGCCAGCTCCATGTCGTCACTCCACTGCATACCCGCCACTATACGGTTCCGCTCGCGTGAAGCGAAAGACGAAACACGCCCATAAATACCTCTTGGTAGGCTGGAAGAGATTGAAGAAAACGCGCAAAAAGGAGGCACGTTGGCGGCATTCGAGTTGATTGTATGTATTATCGCCGCCGTCGTACTATCTTCATTCCTCAGCCGTTTCATTCCCAAGGTTTCCACACCGCTCGTGCAGATCGCGTTGGGTGCGCTGGCGTCGCAATTGCCGTTTTTCCCGAACGTCACGCTCGATCCGGAACTGTTCATGGTGCTGTTCATCGCGCCGCTGCTGTATTTGGAAGCGCATGAAATCGATAAAAGCGAGCTGCTGAAATCCGTTAAATTGTCGCTTTCATTGGCAATTGGACTAGCGATCGCAACCATGGTGGCCGTTGGTTTCGCACTGCATGCCGTATGGCCCGCAATTCCCCTTGCCGCGGCACTGGCGCTCGGCGCCGCGCTTGGACCGACCGACGCGGTCGCCGTATCGTCGCTCGGCAAAGAAGCCGCGCTTACGCAACGTCAAACCAGCGTGCTTAAAGGCGAATCGCTATTCAACGACGCGTCCGGCATCGTCGGCTTCCAGTTCGCGATCGCGGCGGCCGTCAGTGGCGTGTTTACAGTGGGCGATTCGGCCGCACAGTTCGTGTTCTCATTCTTCGGCGGCGCCATTTTCGGCTTGGCAGTAGGCATGGTCGCCGACCTGTTATTTGAATCGTTGCGATCTTTCGGCTGGGAGACGACCACAAGCCGTATTTTGATGGAATTGTTCCTGCCGTTCATTCTGTATTTGGGTGCGGAAGCGGTGCATGTTTCCGGCATTCTTTCGGTGGTGACGGCCGGTTTGATCATCCGTTTCGACCGCACCGGCATCGGCCCGAATGTGGCTCGCACCAACATTGTTTCGTCAAGCGTATGGGGGGTATTCTCGTTCACGCTCAACGGCACGGTGTTCATTCTGCTTGGCATGTTGCTGCCGAATGCGATGAGCGCAAGCTGGGACGATCCGCAAGTCAGCAATTGGCTGCTACTGGTTGCGATTCTTACGGTTTCCGCAGTGGTAATCATCATGCGATTCCTGTGGATTTCATTGATGCTACGTCTCGCGCGAGATACCGTCACCGGCAAGCGACGCAAGATGACGGCGCAACGTTGGCGTTCGGCCGCGGTCATGACGTTCGGCGGGCCGAAAGGCACCATCACCCTGTCATTGATGTTCACGATCCCGTACACCATTACGGGAGGCGCGTGGTTCCCCATGCGTGACGAACTGATCTTCATCGCAGGTGGCGTGATCGTCGTAACCTTGCTGCTCGCCAACTTCCTGCTGCCGCTGCTGGCGCCGAATCGCAATAAAGACACTTCCGTGGAAATGACCGAAATCACCATCGAAGTGCTGCGACGGACCGTGGAGGAACTGACGGGACGAGTCACACCCGACAATCGTCGTGCGGTGCTGATGATCATCGACTCGTATACGAAACGTATCACACGACTGAAGCAGCGCATCGGAGAAATCGATCCGCAAGGGTATATGCAACTGCAGATCGACGCGCTCAACTGGGAGAAGGAATACGTCAAGGCGCGACTGGCGAAAGTCAAGGCGACGCCGAACGACGACAAGGCAGCGCACGATCTGGAAATCGAAGCATGCGAGCGCCTGCTCGACCAGATCATGAGCTCTCTGCGCCATATCGAAACGGAACATAATTCCGGACGCACCATCTGGCGAGTCAAAGGCCGCTTCAGGGCGTTGCAGAGGCGTTTGGGCACGGTGGTGAAGCGTGTGAACAGCCGCATTCGCCGCACTACCCCGCTGTTCAGCGACGACGAGCTGTTCGCGCACACCCGCGCGGTGCAGGTGGATGCCATCGAACATGTGATCGACCGCCTGTATGAGGAGATGGGCCGCGACACGTACAATACGGAACATTGCTCGGCACTGCTGTTGGATTACCGACGAGGCGAGGCTACGCTGAGGTCGCGCCCGAATGTGGGCACGAGCGCGGAGGCGCAGGCGCAGGCGGAAGAGGTGAAGCGCGAAAGTTACGGTATCGAGCTGGGTGTGATCCAAGACATGTACGAGGCGGGTGACATTACGCGCGCGCAATCCAAGCAGCTGCGACGCAACGTGTATGTGATGAGCGTGGACGCCGACGCGCAGATCTAGCATCCAACTGATCTGATGGAATCAGCAAGCTGGCGTGAGCCGGTGATCCGCAGCGAGTTTGTCTGCGGACGAACTGTGGAAACGTGGGGGACGAGACAACTGTAGGAACGGAACACGGCGTGGAAGGCGGCAAACTGGAGGCCATTCCACAATCTAAAACATGAGGGAATTGAAATTCTCAGATATTTCCCAGAAAACACCAGACATGTACTCAGCATCGTCTGTTTATATAGGAGATGTCAGCAAAAGAGCCGACCAGGAACCCACAGCAGTTCCCGACAATTGAACCCTTTCTTCTTCTCTCTCCTTTCTCTCCCCGGTGGTTTTCTCTCCACCGGGGTTTCTTTTTGCCCTCAACGGGTGGATTCCTCCAGCCAGTGGGAGAATCCGCCCGCTGGCAGCTCACTCAAAGTCCAGAAACCGCCACTCACTGGAACAATCACCCCGCTGGCAAGCCGCCCAACGTCCCAATCCTTCCAGTGACTGGGAGGATTGCCCCGCTGGAACGGGTATATTGGAGGCATGAGTGAAATACGCGAGCACGAGACCAGTGATTCCCACGACTCCAGCAACCCAAACACCCCGACCGGTCTGATCGGGCGTGAATCGCAGGTGGTTCCAGGGAGGTTCGGCGAGCCGCTGCAGGTCACGCACGTACAGTATTCGCGCGGGGGCGGCAATGCGGCTCCACGACGCCCGCTGTTCCTCTGCCTGCACGGTTGGGGCTCCAATGAGGCCGATTTGGCCGACATGATGCGTTACGTGGCTCCTTATAACGATTTTGCTTCATTGCGCGCGCCGCTCGTGCTGCAGGAGGCTGGTTCCGGTGAATTCGGTTTCGGTCAGGGCGCGTATTCGTGGTTCCATGATTGCGTACCGTCCGGCAAAGACCTGGATCGAGACGCTTATGCTGCCGCTCAAGCCATTGACGATTGGGTTGCGCGCAATGTTCCCGAAGATCGCGCTGTAGTGCCGATCGGTTTCTCGCAAGGCGGTTTGCTGGCGATTCATTTGTTGCGCGTCCATCCGGAACGGTACGCCGCGTCAATCTCGCTTTCCGGCTTCCTTGCGCCGGGAATCGTCGCCGGTAGCGCGCCGGCCGACAGTCATGTCGCGGAATTGAATATTCCTGTGTTCTACGGCTATGGCAAGAACGATACCGTGATTCCGATGCCGGAGCTTTTCGCAACCGCCGCTTGGCTGGACGAGCATACGTTCCTCACGTCGAAAAGCTACCGTGGACTCGATCATGCGGTCAGTCTCAACGAGTTCAGCGATTTGCGCGACTGGCTTGCCGCGCACGATATCGCGCCGGGAATCCTGTAAGAAATCCTGCGGAAGAATCCCGTAGAAAAATCCTGCAGAAAAATCCGATGCAACGGATTTTGCGTACCAAGCACACGGCAATCGTTACAACCCGATATAAGCCACGATATAGCGATACCGCGTTAGACTAGAGCCAGCTAATAATCATTTCGCAATTGCCGGCATTCGCACGCTCAACCATGCGAACGTTCGAATGTTGGCGAGCGCCATACCGGCACATTCGCGTGCCTGGCAATAAGGAGTTTCGATGCTGCTGTCCGATCGCGACATTCTCGCCGCGCAGGCCGAAGGTCATATTTCACTCGATCCGTGGACCCCGGAAATGGTGCAGCCCGCTTCCATTGACGTGCGTTTGGACCGTTTCTTCCGTCTGTTCAACAATCATGCGTACACGTATGTCGATCCGGCTGAGAATCAGGGCGAGCTGACCGAGCAGTTCGAGGTGGCTCCGGGCGAACCGTGGATTCTGCATCCGGGTGAGTTCGCATTGGGTTCCACGTGGGAGTACGTGAAGCTTGATCCGACGATTGCCGCCCGCCTGGAAGGCAAGAGCTCACTGGGCCGCTTGGGTATTCTCACACATTCCACCGCAGGCTTCATCGACCCTGGTTTCGAGGGTCATATCACGTTGGAATTGTCGAATGTGTCGACATTGCCGGTGAAGTTGTGGCCGGGCATGAAGATCGGCCAGATGTGCTTTTTCCAGCTCAGCTCCCCCGCCGAACATCCGTACGGTTCGCAAGGCACCGGCTCGCATTATCAGGGTCAGCGCGGTCCGACGCCGAGCCGTTCCTACGTGAACTTCTACAAAGCCGACATCACCGACTAATCATCAAATATTCTTGGATTATCGCAATATATTGTCGATATATAGCGATTGATATCGGTAGCAGGCTGCGGACGTTTTCTTGGAGATGATCACGCAGCCATTCCCTGGCTCTGACGGTATTGTACCGGACTCATCCAACCGAGTGACCGTTTGATACGCTCGTGGTTGCGCCAGGCCGTAACGGTCCATGAGATCCAGCCATCCGGGCCGCCGACAGTGGCAGCCGCGGTCGGAATGCACCAGGGACCTCGCCCCTCCGGCAGCGTTTCCACGGCCTTGACGAGCATCCTGTTGGCTAGCTCCGCGTTGGGACCGGACCCGGCCGTGTACGCGACGATCCCGCCATCGTGGCAGTCGACCGGCGGCGAGAGGTACACCTCCCGTCCCGGGCCTTGATCCCGGGTGATGTCCGTCAGCCACTTCTCATTCGGCCGTTCGGCCGTGAAGTCCGCGGTCGGCGAGGTTGTCGGGAGCCGGCGTCGTCTCGCCCCCGTATGAGCCGTACCCACGTCGTTCGGGAACATGCACCGTCGGACCGTCCTCGGCCATGATCCCGCGGATCACCTTCTCCGAGACGCCGGTCCTGAGCATGGCCTTGACCCTGCGGTACCCGTACCCGCCCTTGGAAGCGGCGAACGCCCCGGCCACCCGGACACACGGCCCGGCGTATCTGTCAACCCCGAGCCTGGCGTGGTGGCAGTAGGCGGCTGCTTGGCGCGATGCCGGGCAAGCATGTCATCGAGCTGAGTGAACACGTCGGGCGCAGACGGTCGACCGGAAGCGTCCTCTCCCTGTTCGACAGGCGCCGCAGGTCGGCGCCCGGGTCTTTTTCTGCGAGCCTCCACCACCTCCCGCATCACCGCGTTCCCCAGTTCCGGCTCCTCGATCCGCCGGCGCAGGGCCTCGGCGTCGCCGGCGTCCCGATCCCGTCGCATCGCTGGCTTGCTGGTCTGGCCGACGTTCCTGTTTTTGGGCCGCAACGCGGCCATACCGCCCTCGCGATACGCCTTGACCCAGTTGCGGACCGCGCCGAACCGTCCGGCACCGGTTCGATCGCCTTGGTCCTCGTCTCCAGTGGGATGATGGGTTTCGCCATATGGCCGGCATACCTGGAATCCTTTGCCAGCCAGCGTTCCAGGCACTGCCTGGCCGGATAGCCCAGATGCCTCACCACCCGGGCCGTGGTCATCGGCGTGGCGGAATACAAGTCCACCGCGCGCCGCCGTTCCTCAGGACCGAACATACGATAATCCTTTCGTTCAGTCTCCAAGAAAACGTCCGCAGCCCCTTATCAGAAAGAGAACCACGGAGATAATTCCTTGCCTACTAATTAAGCCATGAAGTGATGTCGGGCCACACGTACGGCCCATCACGATCAATTGGTATAAATCTTTTACAACATTCTCTCGAGCATTGCGAACAACACAAACAATATGATTGCAATGCCAAGATAGACGATAAGAGCGTCGGCGTAGACCTCACTGTACTTAAAGCTTTCTGATCCAATGATGGTCGCCCGGGCCATGATGTCCATCACGGAGATCGTATATAACAATGAAGTGTTCTTCAGCATATCAATCACCGAATTCGAAATGTTCGGCACAGCGTTAATCGCAGCCTGAGGAATGATTATACGAGACACTGCATGTACGGCAGGAAGGTTCAGTGATTTGATTGACTCCCTCTGGCCCTCACCAACCGTGAAGTAAGCGCTTCTGAAAATCTCGCAAAAATACGCACTGGCATAGAGCGTGAACGTGACAATCGCTACAGTGTTCGGATAGATGGTCACGTTACTGACGAACTTCGGATTTTGATGAACGAAGGCCACGATACGGGGCATTCCATAACAGACCACATACAGTTGCACAAGAATCGGAGTAGAACGGATCAGAGACACAAGCAGGCCAACGATCGTATTCAGCACCGGGATCCGTCGCAGACGAACGACACAGAAAAGCATTCCGCCGAACAAACCCAAAAAAGCGGAAACCACTGTGACCAGCACTGCGACTGGTGCCGCCTGAAGAATTTCATAGAAATGATTAAAAGCGTATTGGGAATCGAATGACATATCAAGCAACCTTTTTCAATGAAGCGTCATAGACTACTGAAATCAACTTGTCGATAAGCGCGGCAATTACCCAGTAAAT
>ENA-OQHN01000250-OQHN01000250.1-human-gut-metagenome-genome-assembly--contig:-NODE-250-length-20279-cov-4.374206_pt1 | contig 20279 bp, 14 predicted proteins | sample MGYA00242564_ERZ504721 | MGnify/ENA primary metagenome ERZ504721 (study PRJEB26092, sample SAMD00036212) | human gut metagenome | host: Homo sapiens | study: EMG produced TPA metagenomics assembly of...
GTGTCAGCATCGGCAGAGCTTTCATCTGTCACATTGGCACACGGCTCCCCGTCGCAGGAGGGATACCCATCGCCCGCCGCGAAGCCTTCGTCGCCGCCAACCGCTTCATTATAAACCTTTTCCTTGTCCATATCTGATGTATTATTTGATTTTCCACTCCTCTATTGTCCAAAATATATACCAACCGGCAGAAGCATCAGCCCAAAATGAAAATTGCAGGCCGTTTATCCATTTCCGGCAGCAGGGCCGAGCGCCACTCACGAACCGTCAGCGTGCGGATATACTCCTGCGGCGAGGTAATATCGACGGCCAGCGTAAGCCGCGTATCGGGGGCGCATACCTCGAGCAACTGCCCGAGCAGCTTCGCATTCCGGTAAGGAGCCTCGATAAAAACCTGCGACTGCCTCTCGCCGGTCGCACGCCGTTCCAGCGTCCGGATCGCCCGGGCCCGTTCGGGCGGTTTGACCGGCAGATAGCCGTTGAAGGCGAACGACTGTCCGTTCAACCCCGACGCCATCACTGCCAGGATGATCGACGAAGGACCGATCAAAGGCACCACGCGGATTCCGAGCCGGTGACACCGGGCCACCGCCAGGGCCCCGGGATCGGCCACTCCCGGCACACCCGCCTCGGAGATCACTCCGGCAGAACGCCCCGCAAGAATCGGACGCACCATCTCGTCCACAGCCCGGGCATCGGTCGTATGCTCGTTCAGCTCCCGGAACTCCAGGCTGTCGATCGGACGGCCGAAGCCCGCCTTCGACAGAAAACGCCGCGCCGAGCGGACATTCTCCACGATGAAATAATCCAGCGAGTCGATCACGGCCCGGTTCGCCGCCGGCAGCACGTCCCACACGGGCGTATCCTCGGCGATCGGACACGGAATCAGGTAAAGCGTACCCGGCTGTCCCGGTTTTCGTTCCTGCGACATATCTTCATTCCATTTATCGAAAACCCCGCCTCTGCCACCGCCCCGGCATCCGGCTCCGTCGGGATTCTCTTTTTTACTCTTTGCTGTAAATCCGTTTCACACGGCCCGACACGGAGGTCATCACCTCGTAAGGGATCGTATCGAGTACGCGGGCCATATCTTCGGGCGTATTGCCCGGCACCGCGGAGAAGATCACCACCTCGTCCCCCTCCTCCACGCCGGGAATGTCGGTCACGTCGATCATACAACTGTCCATGCAGACGCGGCCCACGATCGGCGCGGGCCGCCCCGCGACCAGCATCGACCACCGGCCGCACCCCAGATGACGGTCCAGTCCGTCGGCATACCCCATCGGCACGGTGGCCGTCACGCTGTCACGCGTCAGCTTCCCCGCCCGGCCGTAACCGACGGCTTCGCCCGCCGACAGGTGCTTGAGCTGCACGATACGGCTTTTGAGCGTCGAAACGGGTTTCAGCTCGTCGTTATGCTCGAAGCCGAAACCGTAAAGTCCCAACCCCAGACGGCACATGTCGAACTGCGCCTCGGGGAAACGCTCGATCGCCGCCGAATTGGCCGTATGGCGAAGCACCGGATAGGGAAGCGCCGCAGCCAGACGGCCGCTCATACGGTCGAAACGGGCGATCTGCTCCCGCGTATAACGATCCTCCTGGGGCATATCGGAACAGTTCAGGTGCGAAAAGATCGTAGCGACCTTCACCGACGGAGTTTCGCCCAGCGTTTCGGTCAGCATATCCAACTCCCCTTCCATAAAACCCAACCGGTGCATGCCCGTATCGAGCTTGATATGGATCGGGTAACTCTCCTCTCCGACCCGTTCGACGGCTTTCGAAAAAAACGCCAGCGAACGGAAATTGTATATTTCGGGCTCCAGCCGGTGAGCGACCATCAGATCGAAACTGCCCTCGTCGGCATTCAGAACGACGATCGGCATTCTAATTCCCCGCTCGCGGAGCAGCACCCCTTCGTCGGCGAAAGCTACGGCCAGGTAATTGACCCCCTGATGCTGGAGCATCTGGGCCACCTCGAAATCCCCGGCGCCGTAGCTGGCCGCCTTGACCATCGCCACGAGCCGCACCCCGGGACGGAGCCGCGCACGGAAATAATTCAGGTTGTGGATCATGGCATCGAGATCGACCTCCAATACCGTCGTATGGCTCTTGCGTTCGAGCGCATGACTCACCCGCTCGAAGTGGCTGTCACGGCTGCCCTTGATGAGCACCACGCGCCCGGCCACATCGTCGCGGCGCAGGTTGCGCAGCAGCTCGTCGGTCGTGCGGTAAAAGGCGCTGTCGCAGGCGAAATTCGCCCCGGCATTTCGAATACGGTCTCCCACGCCGATCAGACGGCTCACTCCGGCGGCGGCCACCAGACGGGCCACTTCGCCGTAAAGCACTCCGTCCTCGACGCCGCTCTGCTCGATATCCGAAAGAATAAGTGTCATGGGACGGCCGGCGGCCATATTATGCAGGTAGTCGAGCGCAATGGAGAGGGAGTTGATGTCCGAATTGTAAGCGTCGTCGATCAGCAGCGAACCGTTGATTCCCTCCTTCAACTCGAGGCGCATCGCCACGGGCCGAATCCGGCCGAAATCGGGGTCGGGAAAGCCCATCACCCGACAGAACGCCCCGACCAACTGGGCATCGACACGCCCGGCCCCGCTCTCCAGAACCCCTGCGGGCAACTGCTCCGGCAGCGGATATTCCGCAGCGTCCTGCAACTGCCGGCCGCCGTATAACGTGCGGATCATCCGTTCGAGCAGGGAGGAGCCACCATGATAAATAATGGTTCGCGCTCCCTTCGCCAACACCAACTTTTCGGCACTCTTCTCCTCGAGCGAGGTGAAATTTTCCTGGTGCGCCTCGCCGATCGAAGTGAAAATCACCGTATCGGGGCGGATCATCCGCTCCAGACGCACCATCTCCCCGGGACAGGAGATCCCCGCTTCGATCAACGCCAACTCCTCGTCCCCTTCGATCATCAGCAGCGAGAGCGCCACGCCCAACTGCGAATTATAACTTTTCGGCGACCGGAAATATTTGACGCCGGCAGGAATCTGCTGGGCGATCCATTCCTTGACCACGGTCTTCCCGTTCGAACCCGTGATACCGACCACGCGCCCCTTGAACCGAGTCCGGTGATGGGCCGCAAGCTGTTGGAGGGCAGCGATGGCGCTCGGAACCACCACGCAGCCGCAACCGGCCGGAAGTTGCGTCTTCCGCTCCGCAAGAAATGCCTTCACATCCCGGCGAACCATCTCGCCAATAAAGGCGTGGGAGTCGTGATTGGTACCTTTCATGGCCACGAACAGCGGCTCCTCGCCGAACGAACAGTTGCGGCTGTCGGTAAGCACCCGTGCCACCGGCAAATCCTCCCCGATGAGTTCGCCCCCGCAAATGCGGGCGATTTCCGATAACATGTATTTCATGTCGTATCTTTCCTTTACATAACTGCCGTCAATCCATACGCAGAGTCACCACCGTAATCCCCGCTCCGCCCCGGTCGGCGTGTTCGTCCGCAGCCCGTTCGACCTCCGGCACCGTGCGCAGATAACGGCGGATCTCCTCCTTGAGCGCCCCCGTCCCCTTGCCGTGCAGGATCGTGACCGTACCGACGCCAACCATGATCGCGTCGTCGATAAAATCCCGCACCTCCTCCAATGCTTCGGCGGCACGCAGGCCCCGCACATCGATATGATCCTTGAAATTGAGCTTGCGGGCCGACACATCGACCGATACCACCGTGCGCGGCTGCACGGGCCTGGTCGCCTGCTTGAATTCGGCGCCCGAGATCACGACGAGCGAACTTCTATCCACCGTCGTAAGAATCTGTCCGAATGCCACCTGCGCCTTCCGGCCCTTGATCGAAAGCACCACGCCGGGAATGTCCTGCCCGGCGATCTTCACCTTCGAGCCGACCTCCGCCTCGCGGGGTTTCTCCGGCACGGCAGGCTGTGCGACCTCCGGAGTCTCGCCGGCCTGCTGTCTGCGCTCGGCACGACGCTGGCGGCGGCGTTCGAGTTTCTCCATTTCGCGGGCCACCCGTTCGTCGTGCGCCGCATCCGCTGCATCCGTCCTCTCCACCCTGTCCCGAAAATCGTTCAACTCCTTACGGGCCAACTGGGTAAGCTCCTTCTCGGCCTGCGCTTCGCGGATCGTCCGAATCGTATTCTCAATCTGACGGTTGGCGTCGGCGATCATCCGCTGCGCCTCCTCCTTGGCCTTTTTCAAGATTTCCGAGCGCTCCTGCCGGATGCGCGAAAGCTGGTCGGCATAGGTCTGTTCCAGCTCCTCGACCTTGCGGTCGGCGATCCGGATGCGGTCGCGCTTCTGCTCCCAGTAATGTTTGTCACGGGCGATTTCACGCAACTGTTTCTCGAGGTTGATATGATCGCTGCCGGCCTTTTCGCCCGCATCGCGGATAATATCCTCCGGCAACCCGATCTTGCGGGCGATCTCCACGGCGAACGAACTGCCCGGCTTGCCGATCTCGAGCCGAAACAGCGGCCGGATATTCTGCACGTCGAACATCATCGCTCCGTTGGCGATTCCCTCGGTGTTCGACGCATAATACTTAATGTTGGCATAGTGGGTCGTAATCACCCCGTAACAGCCTTTACTGCGGAGCCGTTCGAGGATCGACTCCGCGATCGCCCCGCCGATGATAGGCTCCGTACCCGAACCGAACTCGTCGATAAGCACCAGCGTCCGGTTCGAAGCTCCGGCGAGCATGTTCTTCATATTGAGCAGGTGCGACGAATAGGTCGAAAGATCGTCGTCGATCGACTGCTCGTCCCCGATGTCGATCATTAGGTTGCGGAACAGGGGCAGCTCCGAATTCTCCGATGCCGGAACCAGGAATCCGCACTGGAACATATATTGGATGATGCCCGTAGTTTTCAGACACACCGACTTGCCGCCGGCATTCGGCCCCGAAATCACCAGGATATGACGCCGTTTGTCGAGTTGCAGATCGAGCGGCACCACCTGCTTGCCCTGCGCCCGGAGCGTCTGCTGCAACAAGGGATGCCGCGCATTGCGCAGCACCAGCCGGTCGTCCGTCGAAACGATCGGCTTCACCGCTCCGTTGGCAACGGCCCAGCGGGCTTTGGCACGGATCATATCCAGATCCGAAAGATAGTCGCCAATCAGCGCGATCCGATCCGCTTCGGGGCGAATCGAGTCGGTGAAGGCCGAGAGGATCCGCACGATCTCGCGCCGCTCGGCGTACTCCAGCTCCTTGAGTTCGTTATTGATTTCGACGACCTCGACCGGCTCGACGTAGAAGGTCTTGCCCGTGGCCGATTCGTCGTGGATGAAACCCTGCAACTTGCGTTTATTGGCCGCTGCGACCGGAATCACCGCCCGGCCGTCGCGGATCGAGAGCATCGCGTCGGCCTCCACGATACCGGCTTTCTTGGCATTCGACAACACCTGCTGCAGGCGTTTGGCGGCCTGCCCCTCCCGCTCGCGGATCATCCGCCGGATCTGCTGCAACTCCGGCGAAGCGTCGTCCCGGATCTTGCCGTACTGATCGACGATACCGTCGATCGCCCGAACGATCTCCGGGAAAGCCTTCGATCCCCCCGGCTGCGGAGCCGCAGTTCGGGATATAGCTCCTCACCGCGCCCCAGGATAAACCGGCGATCGCCCCCGCCGAAGCCAGCGCCCGGCGCAGCAACACGACCTCCTCGACTTCGAGGAAACTGCCTTCGATCTTCAGTTTGGAAAGGATATAATCGACATCGACGAACTCGTCGTCCGGAAAGTCCCGTTCCATCTCCAGCAGACGGCGCATCTCGTCCGCCAGCGCCAGCCGCCGCTCGACATCGGCCTGCGAAGTGCTGAATTGTTCGGCGCACAACCTTTCCCGGCCGCCGCGAATCGTACACAGCGCCGCGACCTGCTCACGCAGCCGGTCGAAACCGACTTTCTGTTCAAAGTTCGCCGGATAGATCATCGCACAGAGAAAACATTCGAAACTATCGGGCCGCTTTCAGGGCCTTGAGCGAATCGCGCCGGGCATGTTTCGCCTCTTTTTTCTGCTGCTTGCGGTCGGCCTTTTCGGGATCGCGGCCGAACAGCGAGAAATGGACGTAACGAGCAGGATGGGCCTGCAAGTTGGCCAGCAGCGACGCCAAGTTCGCAGTCGCCTCGTTGAGCGATTCGTACAGACGGGGATCGCTGACGAGCTGCCCGACAGTCCCCTCCCCGGCATTGACACGGGCCAAGATCGCATTGAGGTTCATCAGAGTCGAATCGAGCGCCCCGGCCAGATTCTCACGCTGTATTTGGTCGGTAAAATTGCTTAAATTCAGGATAATACTGTCCATACGCGGAGAGTTCTCGCCGAGCATCTCCGAAAAACGGGTCAAATTCGCTACGGCGCTCTCCAGATTCGCACGCTGCGACAGCAACATACCGTTTACGCTGCCCGTAATCGAATTCAGGTGCGACATCGTACCTTCGATATTCGCGGCGTTCTGCTCCATAATCAGATTCAGGTTATCCATCGTGCGGCTCAAATCCCCCACGACCTGCGACATCTTCTGCTTGAAAAATTCGAGTTCCGAACCCGCCATATCCATCAGGCCCTTGCTGCGGCTCGAACAGAGGGTGTCCCCGGATTGCAGGTAGGTCCCGGCATCGCCCAGAGCGATTTCGATCGCTTTGGCGCCCATGATGCTGTTGCTGTAGATCCGGGCTTCGGAATTGGACGGAATCCGGTATTTCCGCTGGATCGTCAGTTGAAGTACGACCTCGTTACCGATCGAAGGATCGAACGAAATATCCGTCACGGCTCCCACCTTCACGCCCCGGATCAGAATCGGCGAAGCGTTCTGCACGCCATCGACCTGGTCGTAAGCGGCATAATAGACCGCGTTGCGACTGAAGATGTCGAACCCCTTCAGAAAGCGGATACCCGCCCAGAGGGCGCCGATCATCAGCACGGCGAAAATGCCGATCTTAACTTCTCTTCTCATATACCTGTTTTTTTCGTTTATTTACTGTACGATCCGGTCGCCCCGACAACTCACCACGAACGCATCGCGGAACTCCCTGCGCACCTCGGCCAACTTGGCTTCGGCCTGCTTGCGGGTATCGAAACGCCCCACACAATACTTATACCTGAACCGGCCGCCGGTAACGAACTCCGTGACTTTTCCCCGGTAACTTTTGAACTGCCGGTCCTTGGGCGGCACGCGCTTGGCGCTGGCGATCAACTGCACGGCATAAAACGTCTTCTCCTGTTCGGCTTTCCCGGTTTTGACACTACCCTTATCCGCTTTGTCCGAAGCGGCAGCCGAAGCCGGCTCTGCGACATCGGCATCGGCCTGTTCGTAAATGGCATCGTCATCGACAAGCAGCGCACCCCGAACGAAAGCGACGTAATCCTTCACCGCATCGCACAGCGCACGTGCGATTTGAGCCTGCCCCTTCGCCGAATTCATATAAGCGTACTCCTCCGAATTGGAAAGGAAACCTATCTCGGTCAGGATACCGGGCATATCGGTAGCGTAGAGCACTTTGAGCGGCTGCCGCTTCACACCGCGATTGTGCCGCCCGGACTTGACGTAATGTTTCTGCACCAGACGGGCCATCGCTTCGCTGTATTCACCATAGGTGAACTGCAGGTTCTGGATATAAGCCCGGACGATCGCCGCCGTCTTCTCGTTCGACATATCGAGCAGCTCCTCCTGGTTGTTATAATAGAGGGCCCTCTCGTTGGCGTTCTTCTCCAGCGGACTCTCACCCATAATCAGGGTTTCGACTCCCCGTGCCGACGCCGATGCCGCAGCATTGGTATGGATCGAAATGAACAGGTCGCCGCCCGCCTTGTTGGCGATATCGGCCCGAGCCTGCAAATCCTGGGTCAGACTTTCGGAAAACTGCTTGTCCGTCTTACGCGTGTAAACCACTTTCAACTGGGGGATCTCCTTCTCGATCAAGGCCCCGAGCTTCAGAGCGATCTGAAGGTTGAGATCTTTCTCATAAACGCCTCTGTAATGAGCTCCCGGAAACTTCGGCCCCCCGTGCCCGGCATCGATTACGACGACCCGCACGCCCTGTGCAATATTCTGCGCGGCAACTCCGTTGAAAGAGAGTGTCGCAATCAAAAACAGGGCAACAAGAAAAAGCGATTTCCGCATAGCAAAAGTGGCTGAAAATTTAACGGTTCTGAATTTTTACCTATATTTGCCGGATGTTAAAACCCCCGCACTGAGGCCTTCGGAGCCATTTTCGGGCGGTTTTGCCGACTCGTCGGCAAAGGTATGAATTTTTTTGGAATTTTGGACAGGCTAAAGGCAAAATATATCTTCTCGGGAGCACTCCTGCTGCTCTTCCTGCTTCCGGTGCTCGGCATGGCGCTGCCGGGCGGAGTGCAGCATCCCGCGACACCCGAACGCCAAACACCGCCCGACAGCACTCCGACGCAAGCCGTACAAAAATCCCGCCGCGAAAACCCGCCGGGAGATTCGGCGCCTTCAACGGGAAGCCGACCGCCCCCCGACCGCCGAAACACGTACGGAAGAGGAGCAGGATTCGCTTTTCGACACCAGGATCGACTCGATCTTCGGAGCGCCTCCCCTCTCGCCGATCGCCCCCGCCGACAGTACGGCTCCCACCGGCAACGACTCGCTGCTGCGCGATTCGTTGCGTCAGGACACGACCCAGCGCGATACGACCCGGAAAAAATCTTTCCTGGACGACATCATCAGCGGCAAAAACCAGGACTCGCTCTACTACGACGTACGCAACCGCACGGTCTATATCTACAACCAGGGTGATATCAACTACCAGAACATGAATCTCAAGGGAGATTTCATGCGGGTCAATATGGACGAAAAGATCATCTACGCCCACGGCAAGCGCGACACGATAGACGGCAAACCGACAGTTACCAACCCCACTTTCACCGAAGGAGCCGCCAATCCCTACACGATGGACACGATCACCTACAACATCGGCAGCAAAAAGGCGAAAATCAAAGGCGTGGCGACTCAGGAGGGCGACGGCTGGCTGATCGGCAACAACGTCAAAAAGATGGACGACAACACCATCCACATCCAGGACGGCAAATACACCACCTGCGACCAGACGGACCACCCCCACTTCTACCTGGCGATGACCAAGGCGAAGGTGATTCCCGGCAAGAAAGTGGTCACGGGTCCCGCCTACCTGGTCCTGGAAGACGTTCCCATCTACTTCCGCTGCTGCCCGAGGGTTTCTTCCCGCTCAGTTCCGGCCCCAAGTCGGGTCTGCTGATGCCGACTTTCGGCGAGGAATCGACCAAGGGATTCTACATCCGTGACCTGGGCTACTACTTCACGCTCGGAGAGCACATGGACCTGGCCATCCGGGGCGGTATCTACACCCTCGGATCGTGGGAGGCATCCGCGATGTCGTGCTATATGAAGCGTTACAAGTACAACGGCACCCTGAATTTCAACTACTCGAACGTCCGTGTCGGCGACAAGGGCGAACCCGACTTCCTCCAGCAGAACAACTTCCAGCTCTACTGGCAGCATACGCAAGACCCCAAAGCCAATCCGGGATCGACCTTCTCCGCATCGGTCGATTTCCGTACCAGCGGCTACAACCGCTATTCGGCTACCAGCCTGAACGAAGCGCTCCAGACGCAGACAAGTTCGACGATCTCCTATTCGAAAAGCTGGCTCGGCACACCGTTCTCCCTTTCGGCCAACATGTCCGTTTCGCAGAACTCGCAGAGCGGAACGCTCTCGATCGCCCTGCCGAACGTCGTCTTCAACGTTTCGACCTTCTACCCCTTCAAACGCAAGGAGGCGATGGGCAAGCAGCGATGGTACGAAAAGATTTCGCTCCGCTACACCGGCAAGTTCAACAACAAGGCCAACGCCAAAGAGTCCGAAATCTTCACCAAGGAAACACTCCAGAACATGCAGTACGGCTTCGAGCATAGCATTCCCATCTCGGCGACGTACAACATCTTCAACTATATCAACTTCGGACCTACGATCAACTACACCGAAAAGTGGTATTTCAAAAAACAGGAGCAGGTTTGGAACCCGGTGCTGAACCGCATCGACAAACTCGACCCGGAGTACGGGTTCTACCGTCTGTACAACTACAACTTCAGCCTGCAGGCCTCGACGATCATCTATGGCCGCTACGAGGCCAAGAAGAAAACGCGCAAGATACAGGCGATCCGCCACACGATCACCCCGACGGTGAGCTTCTCCTACGCCCCCGACTTCTCCAAGCAGAAATACGGCTACGTAAAGACCGTGCAGAGCGATACGCTGGGTAATTTCAAGACCTACTCGCCTTTCGAAGGGAGCATCTTCGGCGTGCCCAGCTCCGGTCAGTCCATGGCCATCAACGCCTCGCTCTCGCAGACGCTCGAAATGAAGGTGCTCAGCAAACGCGATACCTCGGGTATGAAGAAGATCAAACTGATCGACGAACTCCGCATCGGACAGGTATCCTATAACTTCCTGGCCGACTCCATGGGACTTTCGAACATCCCCATTTCGCTGCGCACGACCGTTTTCCAGAATTTCGGCATCAATATCAACGCTACGCTCGACCCTTACCGGGTCACCCCGCAGGGCCAGCGTATCAACAAACTCTTTTTCCCGGGCCGTGTGGTATCGGCCAGCACTTCGTTCGGCTATACGTTCCAATCCCGCCAGGACAACTCCACCCCGGCGATCAACGACATCAACAGCGCCCCGGTCGATCCGGCCTACGCCAATCCTTTCTACGACCCTTACGGGCAAATGAACCCGGCCCTGCGACGGCAATACATGACCCAGGCCTACTACGACTTCTCGCTACCCTGGAACCTGGGATTCAACTATACGATCAGCTACTCCGCATCACCGACCAACAACGGCACGACGGGCTACCAGAAAAACATCACCCAAACGCTCGGCATCAACGGCAGCGTTACGATTCTGCCAAAAATGGGTGTAACAATCCAGGGCGGTTACGACTTCCAGGCCAAAGAGCTGACTCCGGCCTCCATCACCATTACACGCGACCTGCATTGCTGGCAAATGTCGTTCGCGTGGGTCCCCTTCGGCCACTATCAGAGCTGGAGTTTCAACATCGGCGTCAAAGCGGCTTCCCTCGCCGACCTGAAATACGACAAAAGCCAGAGCATGTTCGACAACCTGTATTGATTTTCCGCGTCGTTCCCTTCTACCCCCGGAATATAAAGATTCTGTGAAATTTAGATTTTTTCCTATCTCTTTTACATAAATATTCCCTACATTTGTGCGTAAACATTTTAGGGCGAGAAAAAACTCTCAAACATAATACCTCTATGATTATGAAAAAACACTACGAATCTACGGTTAAGGGGGGGGAACTTCGTACTCCGCTCCTTCGGTTGAGATCCTCAGCATCTCGATCGAGAAAGGTTTTGCCAACAGCACTGTCCTGGACTATGGCGGAGCCGGCGAAGCAGGCGGCAGCGTTAATGACACCGATTACGGAGAATACTAACAAACACATCCTACGACTATGAAAACTTTTTTCAAATCCATTTTGGCTGTCGCAGTGTGTGCATCTCTGTTCGCAGCCTGTTCCAAAGACGACACGGTTTCCGACCCGTCGAACGGTCGTAAAGTAACGATGACGGTCACCGCATCGTCTGAACTCGAATCGGCATCCGGTTCCCGTACGACGTATGATCCCCTGACGGGGAAAATCTCGTGGAACGAAACCGGCGAATACCTTCAGGTGTTCGAAACGGCCGCCTCCAAAACCACATACGCCAACTCGCAGGAAGGTACGGTAAGCGACGGCACGGCGAAATTCGCCGTATCGTTCCCGGAGAATACGAACACTCCGCTCGTTTATAACGCGGTTTATCCCGCCTCGGCATGGATTACGTCCAACAATACGGATATTACCAACATGAAAGTCGTCACACGCACATCTCAACAGCCGACCGCTACGAGCTTCGATTCGAACGCGGACCTGCTGATCGCCAAATCGATCTCGCTGGAGAGTCAGCCGACCGAACTGCAAATGAGTTTCGGCCGTGCCGTTGCCATCGGTAAGATGACGGTCAAAAACCTCGCATCGGAGGAGCCTGTCCTTGGCGTCGAATTCACGGCTCCAGATAAGAAGGTCACGGGCCGTAGCTATGTCGATATGACGGCAGGCACCGTCAAGGAGTACGGTTATCCCGGTAATTTCTCGGACAACGTGACGCTGAGCTACTCTTCGGAGATGAACCTTACGGCCAACGGCGCAACGGGCATGACCGCCTATTTCACCTGCTTCCCGTTCGAGGTGGCAGCCGGTGAAACATTCACCGTTACCGTGACCACCGCATCGAAGATCTTCACCAAGACGGTAACCGTTCAGGAGGGCCGGCCCCTGGCTTTCGCAGCAGGCGACAGTTCGACTTTCGCGGTCGATATGACCGACGCTGCGGAAGAGGCGACCGAAACATTGAGCGGCGACTACGTCATCACGGCGACCCAATCCGAAATAACCTATGCAATGAGTTCTCTGGCTGACGGTTCTCGTTTGGCCCCCGTAGTAATTACACCGTCAAATCCCTACAAAACGGTGATGAAACCCTCATTTGGACAATCACCAAATCGGCGACAACTACACGATCAGTCAAGGCGAGAACTATCTCTCCTGGGAGAGCGACAACAGCGCTACGACCTCTACGACTCCTTATGAACTGGTAATTACCAAGAACAAGTCCGAAGGTACTTACCAAATCGCATCGGCAGCGACCCCTTCCCGTATTTTGGCGAAAAACGATCAAGCAGCTCTCGGTTTTGGATTCTATACCGGCAGTCAGACAAAAGATCTGACCCCTAATCCCTGCCGAATACGTCAAGTTGCCTGAAATCACGTTGGATCAGACGACCCTGACACTGTCTTATAACGATACGGAAACTCACTATATCCCCGTTACGTTGAAGAACGCCGAAACGCAAGACGTTTCCGTCGCTATTTACGACGGCACTGAAGGAACCGAACAGCCGGACTGGATCACCACAGGTGATTACAACGGCAGCGAAAATCGCCTCGAAGTCGCAGCCACAGAAAATACGGTCGCAACACCTCGTACAGCACGCATCGTTCTTACCGCCACTACTTCACTGGGTACAGCCCAAGCGACGCTGACTGTTGAGCAGGCTGCTGCCGGCGCAAAGGCATGGGTTTCGGAAACTTTCGAGAACTATAAACCCGATGCAGGATCAGCCTACAACTCTAATGGAACTTTCAACGGCGTAACAACCGGGACTCCGGTATGGACCTATGCAAAATGTGGTAATCCGAACCAATCCAAAACCGACCGTACTACATTGTCCAACACGGCAGGGATCACAGTTTCCAGCGAAACTTACCTCACGATAGGTAAGAGCGGTTCATTGAGCGTAACAATCCCTGGCGGAATCACAGCACTCAAGTTCAACGCCTTGACAAGTTCGAAAGGCAGTGCAACCTTGACCGTAACAGTCGGAGGAAAAAGCGTAGGAACATTAAGTATAACCAAAAATTCAAAAAAAGTTTTCGAGCTCTCGGATATAGTATGCAACGGGCAGGACGCAACGATCAAGATCGAGCAAAACACGGAAAACCGTACTACTATCGGTGATTTCTCTTGGCAGCTTGAGTGAACAGGAGGCGGAGTTCCGACTCCAGACCCTACCCCGGGAATTGCTACACCGAGCGTAAGCGACATAACTTCGAGTACAGCGAAGGTTTCCAGTAGTCTGACCGACGCCGCTTACGCAACCGAGGTGCAGTTCTTCTATTCCGCAACGAACGGCAGCGACACGGGAAGTGTCGTTGCCGCTGTTGTCGGAAACGAAGCGACCGCCAACCTCTCCGATCTTCTGCCCGCAACGACGTACACGGTTTACGGCGTCGTAACGGCGACCAACGGCTCCACGCCGCAGAGTTCTTCGACAACCTTTACCACCGAAGGAGCACGGACGGATCATGCCGCCTGGTACGAGCTTCCGGCCAAGGACAACGCAGGCAGCAATATGCTGCTGCGGACCTTTTACGACACGGCACGCAACTACACGATGTATTACGACACCTCGACCTACACGGCCTACTGGGTAGCTTACCCGTTGGCGGCCGGTGACCTGGGATCGGGACGTCCGAACGATCCGTGGGCTGCGACACCCGGGATTCCGACCTCGCAACAAATCAATGTCTGGGCCGGATCGTACGGAGTGAACGTAGGTTCCACCTCGAACATCTACGCTCGCGGCCACCAGATCCCGAACGCCGACCGCAACAAGGATCCCTATGGCACCATGTGTGCGCAGACGTTCTACGCTACGAATTCCACGCCGCAGATTCAGAACGGGTTCAACTCCGGCATCTGGAGTACGCTCGAAGGTGACGTGCGGACGCTCGCACAACAACAGACCGATACGGTTTACGTGGTTACGGGCGCCATCCTACGGACTGTAACCGGGAATGAAACGATCACATATATCAAACCGGCCAAGGATACCAAGAACTGTCCCGTACCGAACTACTATTACAAGGTACTGCTCAAAGTCAAAAGAGAGGCTTCGGGCAAGATCTCTTCGGCATCGACGGTCGGTGTATGGCTGCCTCACCGCGTCTATTCGGGCGAAAGCTACCAGAGCTACACCAAATCGGTCGCCGAAATAGAAGCGCTGACCGGATATAATTTCTTCGCCAACCTGCCTGCCGACATCCAGGCCGCAGCGGAGCAAAATTCGAACTGGAGTACATTCGCATCGTTCTAAACGGGCGAAAAAACCTCCGATACGACAAAACGACACGCATCATTCCATTCGATGCGTGTCGTTTTGTATTATCCATACATCCGAACGGCTCATTCTTCCGAAAAAACAGTTATCTTTACGAATCGGAAAACCGCCGAATCCGAAAACCGACACTCGAAGCGGATGCAACGAAGAGGCGGGAATATTCTGTCGCATCCGAAGGAGGCAAACCGCAAATATCCGATCGACGAGGCCCGTGATTGTCCACGAGGTCCCGCCGAACGCAGAAAACGAAAAAAACACAAAGTCAAAGCCCGGTTCTCCGTCCATTTCCCGCGATCCGGCTCCGTTATGCTACGACTCAAGTCCGAAAACCTCCGGTCGAAACTCCGGCGCATGCCCATGCTCCGCGCATTGCCGCCGCTCACGGCCGGCATCCTGCTGGCCGACCACTACGTACTGCCGCTGTGGTTGTTAGTAGGCGGATTCCTCGTCTGCGGTATCCTGGCATTGCTCGCCGACGACCGGGGCGCAAACCTCGCCACCCTGGGAGCCATTCTGCTTTTCGGCATGACCGTCACCGAACTGAGACACACTCCCGCTCCGCCGACCGGCACTCCGGGCGAATACGAAATCGTCGTCCGGGAACGCCTCTCCGAACGGGAAGGCAAAACGGCCTCCGGCACAACGATCCGCGCCCGGCGGAACTCCGCAACCGGAGAATGGCTCCCTGCTGCTGGAAACCTCGTGGTGCGATGCGACTCTTCGACCGCACTGAATCCCGGCGACCGAGCCGTCGTACGCGGCAAAATCTACCCTTTCACCGCCCGTCACGGCGGCTACGGACGGCTGATGACCCGCCGGGGATACGTCGGCACCCTCTACCTGAACCGCTCAAGCCTGCTGCTGAGCGACACCCTGCACCGGGAGCTTTCCCCGAAGCACCTCTCCCTGTTCCTGCACGAACGGGCCGTCGCACGGCTCGACCGTCTGGCCCTGGCACCCGACGAACAGGCCCTCTGCAACGCTATGACGGCCGGGGATCGACGCTCGCTTTCCCCTGCACTCCGTGCGGCCTACTCGCGCAGCGGGACCTCGCACCTGCTCGCCGTCTCGGGATTGCACGTGGGCATCGTCTTTCTGCTCGCCAACCTGCTGCTCTGGTGGCTGCCGCTCTTCCGACACGGACACATCCTGCGCAATATCGCGGTCATCCTGCTCATCTGGCTCTATGCCGCCACGACGGGATTCCCGCCCAGCGTCGTCCGGGCCGCGCTGATGTTCTCCGTCCTGCAATTCGCCCTGGCCTCGTCGTCGGAATACGTCGGGATGAACACACTCGCCGGCGTAGCCTTCGTCATGCTGCTCTTCCATCCCGATTACCTGTTCGACATCAGCTTCCAACTCTCGTTCATCGCCGTCGCCGGCATCATCGCCTGGGGACTCCCCCTCTGCCGCCTCCTGCGAACACGCCGCAAAAGCATCGATATGCTGACCGCAACCCTCGCCATCGGATTTTCAGCGTCCGCTGCGACTGCACCTCTTATCTCCCATACCTTCGGCCAGATCTCGGTCGTCGGACTGGCACTCAACCCCGTCGTCATCCTGCTCTCCTACGTCGTGGTCGGGAGCTGCACGCTCTGGCTCGTGATCCCGGGAACGGCGCTCGCACCGCTCTTCTCGGTCGTCGCAGGATTCGCAGCCCGGGCACAGAACGAACTGATCCGAGCTGCAGCGGCACTTCCGGCAGCCGCCCTCGACATCCGGCTCACGACGACCCAATGCTGGAGTGTTTACGGACTTTTCATCTTCGCAACCCTGCTCCTATGGAGCGCCGAACGGAAAAAATCGGTATCTTCGCTCCCGGAATGATGACTCCGGAACAATACCGACTGCTGCTGACTCCCGAAGTGCGGCATACCGTCGAGGAACAAATCGGCCGCGACCCTGCGGCGATCGCCCTCGACAAGCGTATTCCGCATGCGGCACTCGTCGCCACGCAGGTCAAATACCTTGCGCGGGCACGGACGAAACTCCCCTCCTACTATGAAGCCCGCTGCATCCTCCCGCCGCTGGCTTTCGAACAGGCCTCGAGCGAGGCATGCGCGGCCCGCAAAAGTTGCAGCGGAAACACGGTGCTCGACCTTACCTGCGGACTGGGCGTCGATGCCCTCTACCTCTCAAAACGCTTCCGCGAAGTCATCACCCTCGAACGGGATGCGACGCTGGCGGCCGTCGCCGAAGAGAATTTCCGGCGGCTGGGCGCAACGAACATACGGGTTATCAACTCCTCCGCCGAGGCGTTCCTCGCCTCGACCCTGGACCACTTCGACTGGATCTACGCCGACCCCGACCGTCGCAGCGCCGGAGGGCGCAAGCTGGTGCGGCTGGAGGATTGTTCGCCCGACATACCGAAGCTGCTACCGGAACTCCGTCGCATCGCCCCGAACCTCTGCGTCAAGAACTCCCCGCTGTTCGACGTCGGCGAAACATTCCGGCTCTTCGGTCCCTGCCGCACGGAAGTGGTGTCCCTGCACGACGAATGCAAGGAAGTCGTCGTCTATACCGACGGAACCGGCCCCCTGCTGACGGCCGTTGCGCTCGAACTGGGAGAATTTTCCTGCACGCCGGCCGAAGCCCGTGCAACTCCCTGCGACAAGCCCTTCGATCCGGCCGCTTACCGCTGGCTGCTGATCCCCGACGTAGCGCTTCAAAAAGCCCGGCTGACGCCGACCTACCTGCAAGGCCACGCCGACATCTGGAGCCCGAACGGTTACGGATTCGCAGCGGAAAAGTCCGAAGACACATTGGGCCGCTGGCTGGAGATCGAACGGATCGAGCCCTACAACCCCAAGCAACTGAAACGGGAGCTTTCCGGCAGCCGGCTGACGATTCTGAAACAGGATTTCCCGCTCACGGCGGCTGAAATCGCCGCACGGCTCGGCATACGCGAAGGCGGCGAGCGACGGATCGCCTTCACGAAACTCGGGCAGGATTATTGGACAATCCGTCTAAAATAGCTACCTTTGAGAAACGTCCCGAAATGAAAGTCAAGAACGTCTTCACCTACTTCACGGACACGATCCTGCGGCGCAACGCAAACTCCTACCGCAATCCCCGCGTCCGGTGGGCCGTCAGACAGTACAAGCTGCTGTTCTACACGGCACGCGGCCTGATCGCCCACGATACGATCGTGCGCAGCGCCGCCCTGACGTTCTATACGCTCATCTCGATCGTCCCGATCCTGGCGCTGGTATTCGCCGTAGTCAAGGGATTCGGGCTTCTGGACGGCCTGATCGACGATCTCTACGCCCTTTTCCCGCAAAACGTCGAAGTATTGGACTACATGGTGGAATTCGCCCGCAAAGCCCTCGCCAATACGCAGGGCGGGCTTATCGCCCTGGTCAGCGTCGTAACCCTTTTCTGGGCCGTCATCCGGGTTTTCGGGTCGGTGGAGAGCGCTTTCAACAACATCTGGGAGGTTCAGTCCTCGCGCAATATCGCCCGCCAATACCTCAACTACATCGTCATCGCGATGGTCGCCCCGATCCTCTGGCTCGTGGCCAGCACGATGGGAGGTTATCTGCTCCGGTTCTTCGACGCGGGGAATACGTTCCTCGGCATCCTTCTTTCGAAACTTTCTGGCCCTGGTCATCATCTGGGGCAGCTTCACCCTGATCTATGCCGTCGTGCCCAATACGAAAGTCTTGTGGCGCAGCGCTTTCATGGCGGGTATCGTCGCAGGAACGGTCTTCATGCTCTTTCAGTGGGGCTACCTCTATCTGCAAGGATGGATGACCTCCTACAACGCGATTTACGGCAGTTTCGCAGCCCTGCCGCTCTTCCTGTTATGGCTGCAAATCTCGTGGGAAATCCTGCTCTTCGGCGGCGAACTCTCGTTCGCCTACCAGAATATCGACCGTTTCGCCGAAGAGCGCGAATCGCTCGGCATCAGCAACGACCGACGACGCCGGATCATCCTGGCCGTCATGCTCCAGGTCGTACACCGCTTTCGGGAAAACGAAGGGGCGCTCCCGGTCGATGAACTCCGCCGCCGACTCTCGCTGCCCACCCGCATCGTGAACGATGTCCTGCACCAGCTCGTGCGCACGGGCCTGCTGATCGAAATCCGGAATCCGGACGACGACCGCGAAGTGGCTTTCGCCCCCGGACGGGACATCCACGAAATGACGCTCTACAACATTTTCAGAACCATCGACAATTACAGTTCGACACGCCTCTACTTCGCCGCGACCGAAGAAACGCGCCGAATAGACCGCGCGCTCGACGAGCTTCAGACGGCCTGCCGTACAGCGGGCGACCGGCTTCGGCTCATCGACCTGGACGACGCAGTGAACGCCGCCCGCAAACCGGCTTCCGGGCCGCAGCCCGAATCGAAACACTCGGAAAGATGAAAAATATCGTCCTCATAGGCAGCGGCAACCTGGCCGAAGCGCTCGCCCGCGCGATAAGCCGCACGGAAGGAGCAACATTGCTCCAGATCTTCGCCCGCAACGCGAAACGAGGTACAGCACTCGCCCTCGAAAACGGCACCGCGTGGAGCTCCGATCCGCGCGAGCTGGCCGCCGCAGACCTCTACATCCTGGCCGTCAGCGATGCGGCGATCACCACGCTGGCCGAAAGCCTGCCCATACCCGCCGAAGCCGCTGTGGTACATACGGCCGGAGGCATCGGAATAGAGGCTCTTCCCGCACGCTTCGACCGTCGGGGCGTTCTCTATCCCCTGCAAACCTTTACCCAAGGCCGCAGCGTGGATTTTGCCAAAATACCTCTTTTCGTCGAAGGAAACGACGACTCCTTCACCTCGGAGCTCGAAGCGTTCGCCCGCAATCTGAGCCGCACGGTATATCGTGCCGACTCCGACCGTCGCGTACGCCTTCACCTGGCCGCGGTTTTCGCCTGCAATTTCGTCAATCACCTCTACGCATTGGGAGGCGAGATTTTGCACGGGACCGAACTGCCCTTCGACGTACTGAAACCCCTGATCGCCGAAACCGCAGCCAAAGCCGTCGATTCGGGCGATCCGCATCGGGTGCAGACCGGGCCTGCCGTACGCGGCGACCTGCCGACGTTGCGGCGGCACGAAGCCGCACTCGCTCACGATCCGCGACTGTTACGAATTTATGAATCATTAAGTCAAGATATATGGGAAACTTCAAAGAAGACATCGTAAAGACCGAAGCGTTCATTTTCGACGTGGACGGCGTAATGACCGACGGGGGAATCATGCCCCTGGTCGATGGGGATTTCATCCGAAAATACTATGCCAAGGACGGCTATGCCATCGCCTATGCGCTCCGTATGGGCTACAAAGTGTGCATCATCACGGGCGGACGGGCGCAACGCTCGACCACCGGCTCAAAATGCTGGGAATCACAGATGTTTACCTGGACTGCATGGACAAAATATCGGCCATGCAGGATTTCTTCGCACGCCACGGACTCGATCCGGCGAACGTCATCTACATGGGCGACGACATCCCGGACCTGGAGTGTATGAAGGCAGTCGGAATCCCCGTCTGTCCCTCGGATGCGGCATCCGAGGTGATCGAAGCCTCGCGCTACGTTTCGGAGT
>ENA-OQHN01000252-OQHN01000252.1-human-gut-metagenome-genome-assembly--contig:-NODE-252-length-20231-cov-8.616345_pt1 | contig 20231 bp, 17 predicted proteins | sample MGYA00242564_ERZ504721 | MGnify/ENA primary metagenome ERZ504721 (study PRJEB26092, sample SAMD00036212) | human gut metagenome | host: Homo sapiens | study: EMG produced TPA metagenomics assembly of...
CGGCTCAGGAAGCCGAGCGGCGAGCCAACGATGAGTCGCTCGGGAAGACTGTGCGGAAGCAGTACGAAAAACTGACCGCCTGGATTCGATCGATGACGCTCAAGCAGTTGCTCGATTGGTTCGACTGTGTGGAAAGAGTCGAGGTGAGGAACAGGGTGGCACAGTACCGTTGGTCTACGGAGACGACGGCCAGAGACCAGATGTTCCTCGAGCTCTTCTTCGACGAATCTGACTGATTGTAGATTCCACGGTTTTCAGGATCCAGAGACATTCGCGACAACGAGCTCGGGAAAAGGTACCCGCACATTTCGGGATGCCTGACGATGAGCATGAAGGGACGCGAATGGAGTTTTGACGGCGGCATATCCCAGTCGTGGTATGCGGCTCTCTGCCGAAGGTTCGGCCTTGACGGCCGGTACAGCGGCGCCTGCGTCGAACGCTTCGTGAGCTACTCGACCATGCGGGCGGACTGATGACGAAAAGGCGCCGTCTCCGGCAGGAGCGGCGCTTTCGTGCATCAGGAGTTTCGCCGACGGGTGTCAGGAGCGCTTTTGGGCGTCCGCATCGGGCGTGCGGCAGCCGTCCCAGCCGGTCTTGAGCTCCCAGGGACGTGTGCGGCTGTCCCGGTAGGCGGCGAAGGTCTCGGGAGGCCTGGCCTCGCCCGCGTTGAGCGGGATGACGGTGTAGTCGTCGGTCTTGCGCCAGTGCACGACGAGGTGTCTGATGTCGGGCTTGTAGAGCGACTGGTGCAGCAGCTCGTTGAGGCGCCAGCCGTATTCGAGCGTCGCGTACACGGTGTAGCGCTTCGACCAGGTGCCGTCGTTTCGCTGGTAGCGCATGCAGACGTTGATGCGGTCGGAGCCGAGCTTCGAGGCAAGGCCCGCCGTGATGTGCTTCGTCTCGGCCTGTGCCGTGTGGGCGGCGGCAGGCGCGGGATCGGCCGCCTCGGACGGCGTGACGGTGACGGCATCGCCTGGCTTGAGAAGGAGGACGCCGAGTCCGACCACGGCGATGGCGGATGCGAGAATGCCCGCGCGCATGCTGCGGGCGACGAGCGGCGTGCAGAGGTTCGGGCCCGTGGTCTCGTCCTTGTTGAGAAGTCTCATGGCCAGACGGGCCGACTGCTCGATATGCCTGCGGCGCTCGTCGTCTAGGACGAGGTCCGGCCTGTGCTCGACTTCGTTGCGCAGCGTCTTGAGCGAGAAGAGGTAGTTCGTGAACTCGTTGCCGATGCCGAGCGAGGGCCTGAGCGTGCGCCAGTTGTGGTGCACGATGTTCACGAGAGCGGGAAAGTCGAACTGCTCGAGGTTCTCCGGCTCGCGGACGTACTCAAGCTGGATGGGCGTGAGAGAACTCAGCACGCAGGCCTCCCACCATTTTCGGCCGCCGATTTTCGGCAGATGCTCGGCGAGCATGAGCCTGATGAGCGGCGAAAGCCCGTTTTCGAGGCGGTGGTAGAAGTCGCGGGGCGATTCGCTTTGGGACATGGACGGTGGTCGCGGGTCAGGTGGTTCGGTCGGAGAAGATCCCGCGCGGCGTGCCGAAGCACTGTCTCAGCAGGCCGTCGAGCGTCCGGTATGGCGAGACCGCTTCGGAAAGGATCGGACCGGACTTCGAGGAAACGGGCACGCCCGCCATGAGAAAGCGAACGAACCAGGATCCGCGGATCTCCGTCAATTCTAAGGTCATTTCATCCTCAATGCCGAAAGCACTGAGGAAACCCACAATCAGATCGTGCAGGCAGCCGGTTGAAATCGTTCCCGAACGAGCACATTCGTCCGTTTCGCTGAGGCGCCATCCGCCGTCGGCGTCGACGACGATGGAGAGCGTGCTTTCGCCGTCATCCCTGAGAGCGGTGAATTCGATGCGGGAGGCGGCCTGCGGGTCGGGCCGCAGCGTGACGGAATCGGTCATGACGTTTGTCCACGGGCGAAGTCGCCCTTCAAGATGCGGCGCGGATTCGCCGCCATGATCCGATTGTGCGGGCGGGGCGGGAAGGCGGGGAATTCCGCAGATTTGCGGAATTCGTCCTCAGACTTCGCGCCAGCGGTGCACGGCGCCCGTCTCGACGGGTTTGCACAGGTCGAGGAGGATCTGCGGCAGCTCGATGTTTTCGGGCGAGATCTGCAGGCCGTAGGCGGTTGCGTCCTTCTGGCCGTTCGATTCGACGAGGTAGCTGTTGAAGCGGCGGCCCGTCACGTCGGGAATCTGGTCCGCGAGTTCGGCGCGGATCTTGTCGTTGCACTTCGAGCGAAGCTCAGAGACGTTCTTCGAGAAGCTGCGCTCGGCGTTCACGAAGGCCTTGTGCACCTCGGCGCTTCGTGCGTCGCCTCCGGCGCCCGTTGCAGCCTTGAAGGCTCGGTAGAACTCGGCGTCCGACTCGATGCCCTCGGTCTGAAGGGACCTGACGGCCTGCTCGAGCACGTGCTCCTCGACGCCGAGGTGGCTTCTGCAGGCTGTGCCGCGACGGGTTTCCGTGAGGATGAGGCCGAGCACCCGGACGAACTGAAGCCGCAGGTGCAGGAAGACCTCCGACGGGAGCATGCCGTAGGAGACGGGCGTCTCCCGGCCGAGCTTCGTGCGAAGAAGCAGCCAGGCGTAGAGGCCGAGGAGCTTGGGCTCGAGGTGCACGGGCACGCCGTCGGCGTAGAGGCGCCAGCGGCTGCCGTCGTGCGTGAGGCGCACGCGCGGCATGTATTCGATCGCCTGCTGGGAGTTCCGGACGATCTCGCTGAAGGAGTATTCCTTCGAGAGCATCATGGCGGGAAGAATCTGGCGAAGGCGCAGGAAGGGGAGGTCGGCGAGGATCACGACGTCCGGATTGGCGGCGAGTTCCTCGGGAGACGGATAGGGCCTGCGGTCGGGAGCCGTCTCGTTTTCGGAAAGCGTGTGGCTGATGCGGTCGCGGTCGCGCCCGTAGAAGGTGAGCGCGCTTCCCATGAGCATGCCCATGCTCTTGCGTCCGCCCACGATCGAGACGTGGAGCGAGGCATCGGGATCCTCGCAGCACTCGCGCACGAGCTTGACGATGAGGTCGGCGGCGCGGTTGCTGTCGTCGAGCGTGCGGATGTCGGCGATGGGTTCGCCGTCAGCGGAGGAGATCGCATGGATATCGGCCTCGGTGAAGGCCGCAGGACTCAGGCCGTAGTCGCGCCAGAAGGCGTCGAGGATATTGCCTTCTCCGAAGAAGGACCGCCTGGCCATCTCGGCCCCGAGCTCCGTCGTGACGATGCGGATTTCGGTCGGCATGGCCTCGGGCGACTCCTTGTAGAGCGCCGCGAGCGTGAACGTCAGAAGGTGAGGTGTGGTTCCAAGAGCGATGAGGAGAATGCGTCTTTTGCTGTCGGCCATGGCGATGCGTCCCGAAGTCGGGTGCTGAAAGCGATTTGATGCATACAACTATAGCAAACCGCAAATTTGCGGTTTCGTGGCGTGAAGGCTCCCGTGATCAGAATGAAACCGTCATCAAGGAAAAAAGGAGCGCATGCATGACCAAGCTGATCGGACTGACCGGGGCGTATGACTTTCTGGAGCGCATGATTCTGGAGCGCATGATTCTGGAGCCGGCGGGAGCCCGTTACAATCCTGACTGGAAAAAGGCGCGCGAGAATCTGGAAAACTCTCACGATGAGAATCTGGATTATCTTGGAACGTACTTTCCGAGAACCGTCCTTGAGAGCGCCATCATCTTCGAACATCTGATGCGGACCATGCCGTCCGTGAAGAAGATGCTTGCGGAGCGGGACGTGATCCGGGTCCTCGACTTCGGCTGCGGCACGGGCGGCGAGCTTCTGGGATTCCTCATCGCGCTCGGCTGGGAGTTCAACTGGGAGCTGCCCGCGGTGGAAGTCGACGCCATCGACGGCAACGAGGACGCCCTCGGCATGATGCAGGACATCATGCACCTGTGCCGCGACAAGTGGGACTTTGACCTCAGGGTGAGGACTGTCACGCACAAGGCCGAGAAGTCTGGATTTGCGCCTGCGAACGTGAAGCTGCGCGACGACTACGACGTGCTCGTCACGTCGAAGTGTCTCGGCGAGCTCAACGCCGTTTCCCAAACGCCGTTCCTCGATTTCGTGTGCGAGTTTTTCGACAGCATCGCTCCCGAAGGACTGATCGTCATGATGGACGTCACGTCGAGGCAGCCTCACAATCGCGGCAATGATTGGACGAACCTGCAGATGACCGGCGAGTTCGACACGCACAGGCTGCAGTTCCGCAAGCACGGCTTCAGGACGCTTTTCCCGCTCGTCTGCGACGGATGCTCGGGATGCCGCAGCCATTCGCGTTTTCTGCAGTTCATCTTCGACTTCAGCGAGCTCGGGCTTTTGGAGTACTCCGAGACCAAGCTGGCATGCCGCGCGTACTGCCGCGACAAGCTCTGGCAGAAGTGCGTGCAGAAGTGCCGCCCGCCCGATGGCAGATATCCATGGGCGTATCCTGTGGGGAGTGCAGGAAGAAAGGTGCGGGTGAGAACCTGGCCGAACTTCCCGGCTGCTGCGTCAATCACAAGTACTTTGCCCGGGGAGGCTGACATGCCAATGGAAATTCAAACGCCCGAAGGCCGCGTGAAGGCCATGACGCCCGTGATTCTGTCAGCGAGCCGCTCGACCGACATCCCGGCCTATTATGGACAGTGGTTCATGAACCGCCTGCGCGCAGGCTGGTGCGCCTGGGTGAATCCGTTCAACCGCCGTCCCTCGTATGTGTCGTTCAGGGACGTGAAGGCGGTCGTCTTCTGGACGAAGAACCCGGCGCCCTTCCTGCAGCATCTGGACGAGCTCGATGCCCGCGGCCTGCACTACTACTTCCAGTACACGCTCAACGACTACGAGCGGGAGGGCTTCGAGCCCAACGTGCCCGCGCTCGAAAAGCGCATCGAGACTTTCCGGCGGCTCTCCGAGCGGATCGGTCCCGACCGCGTCGTCTGGCGCTTCGATCCGATCATCCTGTCGCCGGGCACCGGTCCGCGCGACATCCTCATGAGGATCTGGACGATCGGCAAGGCATTGAGGGGACTCACGAAGAAGCTCGTCGTGAGCTTCGTCGACGTGGGCGCCTACCGAAAGGTCCAGGCGAACCTCGTGCGCGACACGGGTCTCTACACTCGCGAGACCGTGCTGTCGGCCGAACCCGACGAGGCGCAGAGGCGCGAGATCTGCGAGGGCCTCGCCAAGATCCGAGAACGCTGGCATTCGGAAGGCTGGGACATTGAGATTTCGTCCTGTGCCGAGGAGGCCGACCTCGCGGCCTGGGGCATTACGTACAACAGATGCATCGACGGCGAGCTCATGGAAAGAGTGTTCGGCGAGGACAAGGCGCTCGTGCACTTCCTTCACTCGGGCAAGCTGCCTGAGGCGCCTGCCGCAGGGGCGGACTCGCTCTTCGGAGATCCCGTGATCCCCGTGGTTCCGGTCTCCAAGCGCAGGAACCTGAAGGACAAGGGCCAGCGCGAGGCCTGCGGCTGCATCGTGAGCAAGGACATCGGCATGTACGACACGTGCATGCACTTCTGCGCCTACTGCTATGCGAACGCAAGCAGGAAGACCGTGCTCGAGAACCGCAGGCGGCACGATCCCGAGAGCCCGTTCCTCGCAGGCGAGCCCGGGAAGACGAATGAAGATGCAAAGGCGGAAAACACGGAAAACGGAGGCGGCAGGTGAAGCTCTTCAAGGTCATCAGGACGACTGCGCGCGGCGTGAAGTTTGCGACGCGCGTCGGCATCACGGTCGGCAGCAACATGCTCCAGGGCGTCGCGAACGTCGCGGATGTGGCGGGCAGGGCGGCGAAGAAGACCTCCAGAGGAGACTGGGACAGACTTGAACGCCTTGCGGAAAGGACGGCCCGGGGCGTCGGCCGCTCGATCGAGAACAAGTGCACGGCGGCGGGCGAGCTCTTCAGCGAGGCCGAGCGCTGCATCGCGAATCCCGACAGGCGGTTTCTGACGAAGAAGAACGCCGCCCGCGTTGCGGCCGTGGCGACGGCTGCGGTCACGGTGGCGGCGGGCGCCTCGGCGATGGATCTGGACGTCGTCTCAGACGTGGACGTCGACGGACTTCCCGATGCCGACGGTGCGGGCGGTGCGCTTGCATCGGGCTTCGCGCCTTCGGATCTGTCGGTTGAGAACGGCGTCTTCACGGGCGACGGTCAGGAACTCGACCGCCTGATCCAATACGGGGAGGTCGACGGCACGACCCACGTCGCCTCGGAAGACATCGTGCGCGACATCGGCGCCCGCGACGCCTTCCTCTCCGTCCAGGGCTTCGACGGCGTGCCCGAAGGCTACGAGGTCCATCATGTCGTGCCGCTTTCCGAGAGCGGCGCCGACACGCCCGATAACATGATCCTCGTGAGCGAGGCCGACCATGCGGCGATCACCTCGGCGCACGCGGGCTTCTACGGCTGGCGAGACTGAGGTACGGGAGCCGCCGAGGCACCCGAAGGCATGATCGAAAATATGCAGACAGTCCCGCGAGGCGAAGTGCCTGCGGGGCTGTGCAGGAAGAGAGAGGTGAGGCGGGCGTTATTGCAGGTCGACGCCGAGGAAGTCGAGCGCGGTCTGAACGTGAAGCGCGGCGCCCTTGACGAGGACGGACTCGTCGACCTTGTAGCAGCCGTGGTGCTGCGGCCAGACGGCGTCGCAGGCCTCGTTGCGCACGCCGAGAAGGACCATGGCGCCGGGAACCTTCTCCTGATAGAAGGCGAAGTCCTCGCCGCCCATCTGCAGGTCCGCCTCGATGACGCCCTTGTCGCCGAAGATTTTGCCTGCCGCGCCCGTGACGACGTCGATCATGCCCGGATCATTGACCGTGACGGGCACGATGCGCAGGTATTCGACATCGGCCGTGCCGCGCATGGCTTCGGCCGTGCTCCTCGCGATGCGGGTGATCTGCTCCTCGAAGCGGTCGCGCACGGCGGGGCTGAAGGTGCGGGTCGTGCCCTCGAGTTCGGCGGTGCCCGCAACGACGTTGAAGCGGGTGCCCGAGTGGAACTTGCCGACCGTCACGACGGCGGTGTCGCCGGGATAGGTCTCGCGGGAGACGATCGTCTGCAGGTTCTGCGCGATGGCGGCGCCCATGATGAGCGCGTCGGCGCCGAGCTGCGGCTGGGCGCCGTGAGTGGACTTGCCGCGGACGTGGATCTTGAACTGATCGCCCGAGGCCATCATCGGCCCCTTGCGCAGCGCGACCGTGCCGGCGGGATAGTCGGACCAGACGTGCATGCCGAAGCAGGCGTCGACGCCCTCGAGCGCGCCTTCCTCGATCATGGCGCGCGCGCCCAGACCCAGCTCCTCGGCGGGCTGGAAGGCGAAGACGATCGTGCCCTTGAGACGGTCCCTGATTTCGTTGACGATCATTGCGGCCGTGAGCAGCATCGAGATGTGGCAGTCGTGCCCGCAGGCGTGCATGACGCCCGGAACCTCGCTCGCGTAGGGAAGTCCGGTCTCCTCGTTGACGGAGAGCGCGTCGATGTCGCCGCGAAGAAGGATCGTGCGGCCGGGCTGAGCGCCCTCGATGCGGGCGAGCGTGCCCGTGCCGAGGCCGCAGGGACGCCACGGGATGCCTGCGCGGTCGAGCTCGGCGCGGATGCGTTCGGCAGTGCGGACTTCCTTCGTGCTTTCTTCGGGGTGCTGGTGGAACCAGCGGCGCATTTCGATCTGGTACCCGTTCCAGCGGGTCATGAGTTCCTGGAGTGTCATTTTTTGGTCCTGTCAAGGGTCTTCAGGCGCAGGTCCCGTGCGGAAGCGCTGCGCCTGAATGAAAAGAGGTTTGAGGTCTTCCGTCAGAAGAGCTTGACGAAGAAGCCCGCGAGAATGACGGAGGTGATCGTCACCGTCACGAAGCCGCCCACGATCATCGGCGGGAAGAGTCGGCTCATGAGGAAGTCGACCTCGGCCTTGTCGGCGCCTTCCTCCTGGCAGATGCGTTCGGTCATGATCGCGTCGAAGGGGAAGCCGTAGAGAGCGGTGAGGCAGGTTGCGAAGCCGAGATAGGGGGAGATCTTGAGGAAGCGTCCGACGATCGCCGCGACGACGGCCATGCCGACGACGCCGATGATGATCAGGAGGACCATCGGGCAGATGAGCTTCGCCATCATTTCGGGATTGCTGTCGCCGAGACCGCTGTAGACGAACATGATCAGAGCGAGGAAGAGGAAGTCCTTCGAGCCGGTGCGCGAGAGCACGTTGGGCTCGAGGAAGCCGAGGCGGCAGAAGACGACGCCGCAGACGAGCGCCCAGATGGCGCCGTTGACCGGCGTGAGCACGCCGAGCACGAAGGCAAGCCAGGCGACGAGCGAGACCTTGAGGAGCACGAAGTACGGCGTGTTCCAGGCCTTGGGCGTGGCGAGCACGCCCTGCTTGGATTCGTTGCCGGGCATGGCGAGTGCGTCGGCCATGACCTTGCGGGCGTCCTCGCCCTTGTCCTCGACCTTGCCCGCGCGGAAGGCGGCGAGCTGGCGGCGGGCCTCAAGCTTGAGGCAGACGGCCGTGAGCGGGTAGCCCGCGAAGCCCTGCACGCAGTACATGACGATCGCGAAGACGGCTGCGGCGGCAAGACCGGCGTCAAGCGCGGCCTTCTGCATCATCGTGGTGGCCACGATGCCGCCCGCGAGCGGCGGGATGCCGGCGATGACGAGCGTGCGGTCCATGAAGAGCGGACCGACGAACCAGCACAGGCCCACGAGCCCGGCGAGGCCCGCAATACAGATGACCACGGTCTTCCACTGCTGGAGCAGGCGCTCGAGACTGAAGAGCGTGCCCATGTGGGTGATGAGGAGGAAGATGGCGACGGAGGAGCCCAGCGGCAGAAGCTTCGAGTCCGCAACGAGCGTCTTTGGGAGGAAGGTCCAGAAGGCGATGAGGAACAGCACGGCGGAGATGAAGACCGACGGAACCCAGCCTTTCGTGAACTTGGAGAGCACCTCGCCCAGCAGGATGATGACGAGGCAGGCCGCAAAGGCCGAGACAAAGTTGTACATGAGCATGGAATGGTTCCTTGACGTGCGGTAGTTGGAGTCTGAGGACGCCGTCGCCCGGGGTCGTCGACGGCGCGTGCACGTTCATGAATTCATTCTGATCCCGTCCAGAAGCACCGGACGACCGAAGGACGTCGAAAGACGACGAAATTTCGACATTCCTTGATGCGGGAGAGGGGATTTCGGCAAATTGTCTTAAGACAAACGCCTTAGAGGCCCAGATCGGAGCCTGATGATGGAAACGCGTGCGGTGCAGTCGCTTTAAAGCGACAGCAGGCAAAGACGGGGAGACGAGCGGATGAGGGTGGCGGACCATCGGGCGAGATGGTTCTCATGTACGTGAACGCAGGCGTGAGGGCGGGCAGGGGGCCGCCGATGTTGAGAAACCGCCGTTTCGCTCAACCGGCAAAAACGCCGTTTTCAGCCCGTTTGTTGCGTGAAAGCAACACCTGTTCTCCAGAGTCGGTGCTGTAGAGAACGCCGATGCAGGGGCTTTTCAATCCGTCCTGAGACGAAAGAAGGACCCTTTGTTCTGAAATGCGCGGACAGGCTCGAAGGAGAAGGCGGAAACGGGAGAACGAATCGATGCGGCCCGCATCGTCGGTTCGTTTCCATGGCGAAGCGTCGCGGTTCACGGCGTCGGATCCGCTGCGTCAAACGTGGGGCAAGGTTTGGAGAACGCTTCGAGGGACGTCGGTCCGAGCCGGGGGTGTTCTTCAGTTATCGAACGGGGATGAAAGTCCGGAAGGGTTGCGGCAGAAGGAAGGGCGCGAGTCTGTGGGTGGGGTTGAAGAGAGGTGGCGCATCGTTCGGGGATTGCGCACAATGGCGCAGAGTCACGGCGCGGTGCTGTCTGAAGACGTCCTGAGGGGACGTCGGGAGCCGCGCCCTGATTGTCTCTTGTCAACCATCAAAGGAAAGAAAAAATGAAGAAGAGTTTTGTCGCTCTCGCCGTTCTCGGCGCTTTTGCCGGCACTTCCATGGCTGCCGAGGTCACGATGTACGGTGTCGTCGATACGGGCCTTCTCTATCAGCACGGTGAAGCCAGTGCGTCCATCGACGGCATCGGCAGCGCCAGCGCCGAAGTCGACTCCTTCAGCATGGAACCGGGCACAAACTCCGCCTCCCGCTTCGGCATCTGCGGCACGGAAGACCTCGGCAACGGCATGACGGTGGGCTTCAAGCTTGAAAACGGCTTCGAGTCCGGCACGGGCGCCCTCAAGACGGACAGCAAGCTGTTTGACCGCGAATCCACGCTCTTCATCAAGGGCGGGTTCGGTACAGTCTACGCCGGCCGCATGGGCACGCTCGTCTCCGACGCGGGCTCCGTTGGCTTCTACGGCTCCATGGCCTCCGCTCTGGCCACGGGCTGGTCCGACAACATCGCCGGCCACAACGCCGTCATGGCCAACTACTCGAGCCGCTATGACAACACGATCGCCTACGTTTCGCCGGAATTCGCCGGCGTGACGATCTATGCCCAGTACGCCATGGGCGACACGAACGAAAACAAGGCTTCCAACGACCGCTACGCCGCTCTCGGTGCTGAATGAAAGGCCGGCGCCCTCGACCTCGCCGCTCTCGTCGACTGGACGAACAAGGACTCCTCCATCACCCACAGCAACGGCGCCGAATTCCAGGCGGACATGAACCTTCAGGATGCCTGGACGTTCAACCTCGCCGGTTCCTATGACTTCGGCTTCATGAAGACCTATCTTGCCACCCAGTACTTCAAGGATGCCCGTGACGCGGGTTCCGTCCTTGACTATGTGGGCTTCTTCGACGAAGACAGCGTCTTCAACAATAACGAAGGCGACGTCAAGTTCAACAAGGGTGCCGTTGCCAACACCGGCTATGGCGTGCATCTCTCCACGGCGTTCGACGTTCTCGGCGGCACGATGAAGGCCGGCATCGGCTACATGGACGCCGACATCGACTACGCCAACGACGGCCAGGTCGCCGACTCCAAGGTCTACACGGCTGCCTTCGGCTACGAATACTCGCTCTCCAAGCGCACGCTCGTCTACACGGGTCTCGGCTACACGAAGCGTGAGCTCGACGCCAACTACGAAGGCGTGACCGGCAGCTGGGAAGAAGAAGGCTACGATTTCGCCCTCGGCCTCGTCCACAAGTTCTGAGCTGCCTGATCTTCAGGTCTGACTGAACGCGCCCGCAGGAGGATTCTTCTGCGGGCGTTCTGTTTTTTCGGTGCGGGAAGACAAGGGCGTCATGCCCAGGCTTCGAGGAAGCAGTGCTTGAGGACCGAGAAGTCGCCGAAGCGAACGCCCCTCGGGGCCTCCCTCATGACGACGGGCTTGCCGTGGTAGGCGAAGCCGAAGCCCGCGGCGGCGATCATCTGCAGGTCGTTTGCGCCGTCGCCTCCCGCGATCGTCTCGGAGAGCGAGGCGCCGTTGACTTGGGCGAGCACCTCGAGCGCACGCCGCTTGCCATCGGCATCAAGGATCTTCCCGCCCGCAGGGCCGCGGACGCCGCCCGTAAGCCTGCCGTCCTCAAGGACGAGGCGGTTGCAGACCACGCCCGTCATGCCGAAGCGGCGGGCGACGTGCGTGGCGATCTCCTCGAAGCCGCCCGTGATGATGTAGGTGGCGAGACCGTGCCGCGTGAGAAAGTCGACGAAGTCAAGGGCGCCGGGCATCGGAACGGCCCGCTCGACGGCGTGGGTCACGATCTCGGCGCTCGATCCCGCGAGTGCGGCTACGCGCTGGCGCAGCGACTCGTCAAACGGAATCAGCCCTTCCATCGCCCTGCGAGTGATTTGGGAGATCCGTTCGCCCGCACCTGCGAAGGCGGCCATCTCGTCGATGCACTCGCTCTCAATGAGCGTCGAGTCCATGTCGAAGCAGGCGACGCGAAAGCGCCTGAGGGAAAGATCGGGCGGCAGGAGCAGGACGTCGACGGCGCTCTCTTCGGCCATGGCCGCAAGCCCCGTCGGGAAGCCCTTCGAGCTCACGCCCGAAAGACGGATGAAGCCGGGTCTGACGAGCTTCGTCCTGAAGTTGAGGCGGTCTGCAAATCCGTGGATCGCACGGTCGACGCCCGCAAGAAGCATGTCGTTCATCGATTTTCCTCTTTCAATCAGTCATCGTCGTCCGTGCGGGCGCCTTCGGGAAGACCGCGCTCGGGCGTCCAGCCGTCGTTGTTGATGCGATGGGCGCAGGTGACGTAGGCGCGGCCTCCGGATGAGAGTCGTTCAATTCGCTGGTGGAAGGCGCCGAAGGTGAGGTCGAAGGCCTCGCCCGCAGGCGTCCTGCGGACAGGACCGCCGGGAAGCGCCTCGTCGAGAAGGCGGCCCGTGGGCTTCACCATGTCGGAGCCGGAGAGAAGCCCTTCGAGCGTCATGATCGTGACGGCGAGGTCGGCGTGGCCAGCAGGATCGTCGTGGACGGCCGAGCCGGGGAAGGCGCTTCCGCCGACCGCGAGCACGGCGTTGATCTCCTGAGGCAGGAGTCCGCCGTGGTTTCCTGCGCCAAGAGGCAGCTCGGGCGCCATGACGAGGCCGCCCGTTTCGGGATCTCCGCGCGGGACGATGCGAAGGTCGGGCGACCGGCGGCCGTCGGTGAAGACGAGGCGCTCGGAGAAGGTCCCCGGGATTCGGCCCTCGATTGAGCAGGGCTGCTCGGGATCCGAGGGCGAGAAGAGGAGCCCGATGTCGGGCGAGGTCATGAGCGCGTCGCGGGCGCGAAGCTGAAGCGAGAGGTCCGCGGGATTCGTGAACCAGAGTCCCGCGCAGTAGGTTCCGACGAGGACGGCGTCGGCCGAGGCCGTGTCGGCCCCTTCGAGCACCTCGCGCCCCATGAGGATGCTCAGACCCGCTTTTTCAAGAATGCCCTTCATGTCGAAGTGGCGGCGCACGACGCCGTGGCCGTGATCAGACATGACGACGAGCTGCACGCCCGCGTCCCTGCCTTCCGTCTCCCACCACTCGAGCACGCGCGCGAACTGGCGGTCTGCGTCGCGCCTTGCCTCGCGGGTGCGCTCGTCGTCAATGCCGAACTCATGCGAGGAGTGGTCGGGCTCGCCGATCCAGAGTACCGTCACGTCACCGAGGCCCCTCGGGAGCTCGCGCTCGAAGAAGAGGTCGACGACGAGCTTCGTGCCCCTGAAGTCGGGAAATTCAAGCGGAACGCCCGGGCCGAAATCTTCGACGAGCTCGCGGCGCTCGTTGTCCGGAACGCTCGTCACGAGGTCGTGCACGCAGGCGCAGACGTGGTCGGGATAACGGTCGGCGTAGAGGTGCTGAAGGCGCGTGCTGCCCTTCGAGTTGGCGCAGTAGACGCGCATGGTTTTGCCGGCGGCGCCGAGACGCTCGCCCGTGGTGGGAACGAGCAGGAGCCCGTCCTCGCGGCGATGGCGCAGCACGTGCTCGAGGTCGAAGCCGAAGAAGACGCCGTCGGCGCCTCCCATGTCGCGGCGCCAGTAGCAGTTGGCGACGAGGCCGTGGCCCGTCGGGCGAAAGCCCGAGAAGATGCCGGGATGGTTGACGTAGGTCTCGGTCGGAAAGTCCGCAAGGTAGTGCGACCACGAGTGGTTCGAGGCCATGAAGCGCGAGAGCGCGGGCATGTCGGCCTCGACGCTGTCGGGGCGAAGGCCGTCGAAGCCCACGATCACGAAGCGGACGGCGGCGGATGAGGAGGAATTTGAGGTCATGAGTGTCTCCTTATCGTGCGGCGGGTTCGAGCTTCTGCTGGACCCAGTCGCCGAGGATGGACATGGAGAGCGTGGAGACGACGATCACGAGGCCGGGGATCACGGCGATCCACCAGGCGGTCGTGAGGTAGTCGCGCCCGAAGCCCAGCATGGTCCCGAGGGAGCTCATCGGAGGCTGAACGCCGACGCCGAGGAAGGAGAGCGAGGTCTCGAGGAGGATCATGCCGGGGAAGTTGAGGGTCATGTTGACGACGAGGGCCGAGGCGATGTTGGGCAGGATGTGCCTCAGGGCGATCGAGACCGTGGGCAGTCCGAGGCCCTCGAGTGCGCAGGCGTAGCCCTCGGTGTAGGCGGAGCGCGAGAGGTTTCGCGTGAGCCTTGCGTAGCGGTCCCATCCGTAGACGGCCATGATCACGATGATGACGGTGACGTCGGTGCCGAGGAAGGCGATGATCGTGAGGGCCAGGATGATGAAGGGGAGCGAGGCCGTGAAGTCAATGCCGCAGTTGACGGCGTCGTCGACGATGCCGCCGAAGCGGGCGGCGAGAAAGCCGAGCAGCGTGCCGATGACGGCGCCGAGCAGCGTGCCCACGACGGCGAGCACGAAGGACATGCGGATCGAGTAGAGAAGGCGCGAGAAGATGTCGCGCCCGAGCTCGTCGGTGCCGAGGATGTGAGCGGCGGACTCAAACGGCATGAGGAGGCGGGCCGTGAGGTCCATGGCCTCGAGGTCGTACGGGGCGAGGACGGGCGCGAGGAGCCCTGCGGTGAAGAAGACGGCGAGGATGATGCCTGCCGCAATGGCGAGTGCGGGACGTGTGTTCATCAGTTGTCTCCCTTGCGAAGGCGCGGGTTGACGACGAGTGCGAGAAGGTCCATGAGAAGGTTTGCGGTGACGAGCGAGGCGCCCGTGACCAACACGATCATCTGCACGACGGGAATGTCGCGCGAGGCGACCGACTGGACGAGGAGCTTGCCGACGCCGGGCCAGGAGAAGACGTTTTCGGTGATGACGGCGCCCGCGACGAGCGTGCCGAGGAAGAAGCCGAGGATCGTGAGGATCGAGAGCATGGCGTTGGGAAGCGCATGGAGCCAGATGATCCTGCGCTCGGGCAGGCCGCGTATGCGGGCCGCCCTCACGCACGGGAGGCGCAGCGCGTCGATCATGGCGCTTCGGGCATAGCGCGAGAAGATCGCGGCCTCCGAGGTCGCCATCGTGATGATCGGCATTATGTAGTGCCAGACGGTTGCGTTGCCGTAGGACGGGAGCCATCCGAGCTGGATCGAGAAGACGAGCAGAAGGAGGACGCCCATGAAGAAGTTGGGCACCGCATAGCCGAAGACCGACATCACCATGAGGCTGCGGTCGAGGAGCGTGTTGCGGTGAAGCGCGGCGCACACGCCCGACGGAATGCCGATGAGGAGCGTCACGACGGCGGTCGGAATCATGAGCGAGAGCGTGGGCCCGAGCGCGTCGAGGAAGACGTTCCTCACGGGCTGGCCCGTCATGTAGCTCGTGCCCATGTCGAGCGAGACGAACTTCTCGAGGTAGACGAGGAACTGCTGCCAGAGCGGCAGGTTGAGGCCCCACTGGGCGCGGAAGGCCTCGAGCGCCACCTCGTCGGCGGCGTTGCCGAGCATGATGCGGGCCGGATCGCCCGTCATGTGAAGGCCGAAGAAGACGCAGGCCGTGAGGAGCAGGAGCGTGAACGCGGCGCGAAGAAGGATTCGGAAGACGACGGCGAACATGGATCAGGCCTCCGGATGCAAGAGGAAGGAGGGGCCCGAAAAGCAGGCCGCGAGGTGTCCGCTGCCGTCGTCCCTGAGGGGCGGCACGTCGGTGCGGCAGCGCGCCTCGGCAAGCGGACAGCGGGAGGCGAAGACGCAGCCCTTCGGACGGTCGATCGGACTGGGCATGGCTCCTTTCGGGTAGTAGCGCACGACGTGCGCGTCGGCGCCCGGAGTCGAGGCCATGAGGAGCTTCGTGTAGGGATGCAGGGGCCGGCTGAAGACCGCTTCGACGGTGCCCGACTCGACGATGCGGCCGAGGTACATCACGGTCACGCGGTCGCAGATGCAGCGCACGACGCTGAGGTTGTGCGAGACGAAGAGCATTGCCATCTTCATGCGGTTGCGAAGCTGCAGGAGGAGTTCGAGCACCTGCGCCTGAATCGAGACGTCGAGCGAGGCGACGGGTTCGTCGCAGACGAGAAGCGCGGGTTCGAGCGCCACGGCGCGGGCGATGGCCGCGCGCTGGAGCTGGCCGCCCGACATGACGGACGGACGCCTGCCGGCGTGGTGCGCGGGAAGGCCTGCGGCCCTGAGCACTTCGAGCGCGGCCTTCGCGGCCGCCTCCTTCGAGAGGCCCCTGTGGTGGCGAAGCGGTTCGGCCACCTGCTCGATGATCGGAAGACGCGGATCGAAGCAGGCGTACGGGTCCTGATGGATCATCTGCATGGAGGCGCGCTGGGCGCGCCAGGCGGCGGAGTCTCGCTCAGGGATCGGCGCGTTCTTGAAGCGCACTGTGCCTTCGGTGGGCTCGATGAGGCCGAGCGCGAGGCGCGCGAGCGTCGATTTGCCGCAGCCCGATTCGCCCACGAGTCCCATGACCTCGCCCGAGCGGACCTGCAGGTCGATGTCCTGCAGGACGTCCCAGGGACGGCGGCGGCCGAGAAGGCCCTGCCTCGAGACGTAGCAGTGGCGGGCGATGCGGATATCGGAGATGATGGGAAACTCGGTGTCCTGAACGGGCAGGGACGCAAGGCGCGAGGCGCACGAAGGCGCATGCGGGGCGGCGGTGAGGAGCGCGGCGTCGCAGCGGGTGCGCCTGCGGCCGTCTTCGACGGCCGTCATGGCGCCGAGACTTTCGCGGCAGGCGTTCGTGACGCGCGGGCAGCGCGAGGCGAAGGGACAGCCCGAGCCGAGCATGTCGGGCGGCGGAATCTCGCCCTTGATCGGGATGAGCCGGCCGCGGGTGCCGTCCATGGCGGGCATGGCCCTCAGAAGGCCTTCGGTGTAGGGATGGGCGGGACGCGTGATGACGTCGGAGACGGGGCCTTCCTCAAGGACGTGGCCCGCGTACATGACGGAGACGTCGTCGGCGACGTCGCGGGCGAGGTTCAGGTCGTGCGTGACGATGAGCATCGACATGCCGCGCGCTGCACGAGCGCACGCATTTCCTGCAGGAGCTCCCGCTGCACGACGACGTCGAGCGCCGTGGTGGGTTCGTCGGCGAGGAGCAGCCTGGGGCTGCCCCGTGAGGGCGAGCGCGATCATCACGCGCTGGCGCATGCCGCCCGAGAGCTGGTGGGCGTAGGCGTTCATGCGCTTTCGGGCGCGGTGATGCCGACGGTGCGCAGAAGCTCGAGCGCAATGTCGTGGCGGTCGGCGCGTGAGCTGCGCGAAGCACGCGAGGCGCCGCTTCGGAAGTCGGGATGGCGGCAGGCGATGGTTCGACGAGCTGCTCGCCGATCGTGCGCATCGGGTTGAGCGCGGACATGGCGTCCTGGACGACGAGGCCGATGTCGGCCCCTCGGATGGCGCGGTACTCGCGTTCGGAAAGACCGACGAGCTCGCGGCCGAGAAAGCGGATGGAGCCCGTGGTGCGGGCGCCGCGGCCGGCCAGACCGAGGATCGAGCGGGCGAGGACGCTCTTGCCCGAACCCGACTCGCCGATGAGCGCATGGATGCGCCCGCAGCGAACGGTGAGGTCCACGCCGTGCAGTACGTCGACGGCGTCGAACGAGACGCGAAGGCCGCGCACGTCAAGAAGCCTGGAGGTGGAGAAGGTCTCTGCAGACATGTTGGACATGTGAGACATGTGTTGAAGGTGAGGGACGTGAGGAGTCCGGAAAGTTCGGGCCGGATCCCGGACGGCCGCCCTGCGCGGGAAGTCGTCCGGAATCCGATGCCGGAGGATGCCGGCATTACCTGAAGGAGAGGTTCTCCGCCGAGAGGTCGAGGCTTCCCTGAAGGGCGCTCGCTTCCCAGACGAGGTTCTTCTGCTTGGCGTAGAGCATCGGGAGCGAGTAGAGCGGGCAGGCCCAGGGGTTCTGCGAGAAGACCTTCAGCATCTCGCCCCAGGCGGCCTTGCGCTCGGCGGGGTCGACGCTCGTCTCGAGCTTTTCGCCGAGTTCGCAGAAGCGCCTGTATTCGGCCGAGTCGGTGACGTAGCCGTTCTGCACCCAGAAGCTCGAGGGCTTGAGGCGGCGCCAGAGCTGGGCGACGGGATCGGGATAGTAGGCGGAGAAGCTCGCGTTGTTGATCATGCGGTCGCGGCCCGGTGCCTCGACCTGGGTCCAGTTCTCCTTGACCTCGATCTTCACGTTGAGGCCCGCGGCCTTGAGCATGGAGGCGACGGCCTGCGTGACGACGAGCTCCTGCGTGTAGTAGCCCGCCTGAATGCGCCAGACGATGGGTTCGCCCCTGTAGCCCGAGGCCTTGACGAGAGCCCTGGCCTTGGCGGGATCGTAGAGTTTTTCGCCCGCCGTGGCGAGATGGAGTTCGCCGAAAGTCTTCGACTGGAAGCTGTCGGCCGTGGAGGTGCGGCCTGCGAAGAGTGCGTTGACGAGGATGTCGCGGTCGATCGCGTGGAGGATCGCCTGACGGAGTTCCTTCGACTGCATGACGGCGGAGGACTTGCAGTCGAAGACGAGGCCGTAGATGTTGTCGATGGCGCCGCCCGTGACGTCGATGCGGCCGTCGGCGGAAAGAGGCTTCACCTGATCCGGCGGGACTTCGGTGATGAGGTCGAATTCACCCGAGCGAAGGCCCGCGACGCGGGCGGAGAGTTCGGGCACCTCGACGAAGCTCACCCTGGCGGCGGGTGCCGTCTTGCCCCAGTAGCCGTCGAAGCGCGTGAGTTCAAGACGGTTGCCGGTCCTGAAGGAGGCGATCCTGTAGGGACCCGTGCCCACGGGCGCCTTGAGCCACTTCTCCCAGCCGCCTGCAGCCTTCCAGCCGTCCTCGGAGATGATCTCGGAGGTGCGGGCGGAGAAGCGGCGCTCGATCATCGGGTCGGGCGCCTTCATGGTGACGCGCACGGTGAGGTCGTCGACCTTGATCACTTCCTTGAGGTTGCCGAGGAATTCCCAGGCGACGGCGCGGCCCGGCGCCTTTTCGCCCGAGAAGCGCTCGGGGCCGAACGTGAAGACGACGTCGTCGGCCGTGAGCAGCGTGCCGTCGTGGAACCTGACGCCGGAGCGCAGCTTGAATTCGACCGTGTCGGGCGAGAGGCGGCGCCACGATTCGGCAAGTCCCGGCTTGAGCTCGCCTGTCTTCTGGTCCGCCTTGAGGAGCGTCTCGAAGACGTTGCCGACATAACGGTCGATCGCGTTGTTGTTGATGCCCTGCGGCTCGATGATGGTCGGAATCTGCGGCATCGCGATCACCATGTGATCGGCCGAGGCCCAGGCGTTGAGGACGCCGGAACAGAAGAGGGCCGCGAGGGCGGCGGTCTTGCGGATCTTGAACATTTTGATTTCCTGCAGCAATGCGCGGGACTCCGAATTGCGAGTGAAAGGAGAGTTCCGCGCCGGACTCCGCACGGAGTCCGAAAACAAAGGTCTGAATTCGATGACGACTCACGCTGCGGCTCCGGCGCCGGAGAACACGATCTGAAGGCGCGGGCCGCACGACGATCGCCGTCGCCGTGAGATTCTGAAGACCTTGTGCTTCACGAAGACGACACGAACATGACGTTTTGATGACGATGGATGCGGACGGTCGGTTCGCGGATGGACGCGGCGGATGCTCGGAAATAGGGCCGTTCAATCGTTCAAATTGACGTCGTCAATATCAGGAAGGGTGTTTGTAAAACACTATGTCAATCGGAACGGCCCTTCCGAAAGTCTGGGACAATGAGCGGACAGAGGGGGCGGACTGCCGCCCCGAACCCTACGAAGTCAAAGGAAGACAGAAATGGAAGACAAGGACGTCATTCTCGAAGCCATGCGCAAGGCGGGCGAACCGCTCAATGCCGGCAAGGTCGCCGAACTCACGGGTCTTGACCGCAAGGCGGTCGACAAGGCCTTTGCGGCGATGAAGAAGACGGGTGAAATCGTCTCGCCGGTCCGCTGCAAGTGGGAGCCGGCCCAGAAGTAAGCCACGCCCTGCGCGGGCTTGACTAAAAAAAAGGATGAGGGGCGCCTGTCTTCGGACGGGCGCCCTGACTTTTTGGTGCTCGCGTGCAGCTTCGCATGGCCCTGCCCGGAGGAGATGAAAATCCATTCCCGACTCTCATCCATCGATTTTCAGTGAGGGATCGATCCGTACCGTGTGGTGTCCGGCAAAGTCATTCCACACAGGAAATCCTATAATGAAAAAGATTTCGCTGGTTCCTTCCAAGAGATCCATGTGATTCAAAAAACAACGTGCATAATCTAGCGCGCTCCTGCCCGCTGTTGCACGCGAGCCATCCTTCGATATCGCCACCTAAAACCTGACTGTTCGAAACCTCAGGATCTGTTAAACAATAATTAGGTGTCGGAAGAAGGCAAAAAGCCCCGGATCTTGTAATTCCATTTGCCAAATTCTCCGACCGGCTCCAAGTCAATAGCAGCCATGGTCTCATCGGATATCTTTTT
>ENA-OQHN01000261-OQHN01000261.1-human-gut-metagenome-genome-assembly--contig:-NODE-261-length-19890-cov-2.939786_pt1 | contig 19890 bp, 20 predicted proteins | sample MGYA00242564_ERZ504721 | MGnify/ENA primary metagenome ERZ504721 (study PRJEB26092, sample SAMD00036212) | human gut metagenome | host: Homo sapiens | study: EMG produced TPA metagenomics assembly of...
ATTAGTGTGATGAAAACGGGATTTGATGGAGATGTATTACAGAACGGAAGGAAGTAGTTGCGGTGAAGGTGGCGATGATCGGGCATAAGGATTTTCCGAGTCGCTCGGGCGGTGTGGAGGTCATGGTTGGCGGGCTGGCCAGAAGTCTGGTGGAACGAGGCTATGACGTTACCGTGTATAACCGCGGCTTGGGAAAAGCACCATAATGTGTACGATGTGGACGGCGTTCACGCGCGGCGAGTATTTACCCTGCAAAAGCCTGCACTGAATGCCACGATCTACTCTTTTCTGGCGACTTTTGATGCGCTGTTCCGGGGCTATGATGTGCTCCATTACCACGCCATTGGGCCCAGCGTACCGCTGCTGATCGCTAAGATATTCGGCAAGCACACCGTATGTACAGTGCACGGACTGAACTGGAAGGTGGACAAGTGGCGCGGCTTTGCTAGCCGTTATATGAAGCTGGGAGAGCGGATCGCCGCAAAATATGCGGATGATCTGGTGGTGCTTTCGGAGACGGAGTGGAACTATTTTTTGCAGAAATACAACCGTGCATCCATACTGATCCCCAATGCCATCCGCTTTTACGAAAAGCGCGCGTGCAGCCTGATCCGGGAAAAATACGGGCTGGCGAGGGGAGAGTACATCCTGTATGTGGGGCGCATCTCGCCGGAAAAGGGCACGCTGGATCTGGTGGAGGGATACCGCAAGGCCAAGACAGGGAAAAAGCTTGTACTGGTCGGCCCGCTGGATGACAGCGAATATTGCAGAGCAGTACAGCAGCAGGCACAGAATGACCCTAATATCATCATGACCGACTATGTGGTGGGCGACCCGCTGAAGGAGCTTTACAGCAATTGCGGGCTGTTCGTTTTGCCCAGCCACACCGAGGGGCTTTCTCTATCTTTGCTGGAGGCACTGTCCATCGGTGCACGGTGTCTGGTGAGCGATATCCCCGAGAATACGGTCGTGACCGACATTTACGGCGCGGCCTTCAAACCGGAGGATACGGACGATCTTGCCCGGGCGCTGGAACGGGAATGCACACAGGAGTACCCGGACGCAATGCGGCAGCAGCAGATACAGTACATCCATACAAATTTTGAGTACGACGTGATGCTGGACCGTTACGAGGAGGTCTATCATCATGTGGTGGGTGACCCGTTGAAGGCGATGCCCTCCACGCTGAAAAAGGGAAGAGTGCCGGCAGGCGCAAAAGCATAAGCAAAGAACGCCCCGGAAACGTTTGACAGCGTTTCCGGGGCGTTTTTCGTTTAGATCAGCGGGGCGATGAATTTGAGCATAATGCCCACCAGATGCAGCAGCTTTTTGCCCTGCCAGATGCTCTGGCGGGTGGGTTCCACCGTGCGGCACTGTGCCAGCGTATCCTGAAAATCTGCTTCAATGCGGGGCAGGCAGTCCACGCCGCGCATCCAGACCGCGTTTTCAAAGTGGTGGTACAGGCTGCGGTAATCCAGATTGATGGTGCCCACGACCGCCTCCTGCCCGTCCATGATCATCACCTTGGCGTGGGTGAAGCCGGGGGTCCACTCGCTGATCTTCACACCGGAGGACAGCAGCGGCAGGTAATGCGTTTTAGCCAGCGCATAAGCAAACCACTTGTCCGGCTTTCCGGGTAGGATCAGGTGCACATCCACGCCGCGCTCGGCGGCAAAGCGCAGGGCGGTCTCCAGCTCACCGTCCAGAATGAGGTAGGGCGTGATGATATGTACGCTGTGCCGGGCGCGGTTGAGTAGGTCGATATACACCATCTCGCCTACACGCTCGCCGTCCAGCGGGCAGTCGCCGTAGGGGATGACAAAGCCCGTTGCCTGCGTTTCCGGGAGGGGGCGGGTGAGGAACTGCGCAAACTCCGGCTCTCGCTGGATGCTCCACATCTGCAAAAACAGGGCAGTCATGGTGCGCACGCCCTCGCCCTCCAGCATGACGGCGGCATCCTTCCAGCGGCCGTATTTTTCAACGTGGTTGATGTACTCATCGGCCAGATTCACGCCGCCGGTAAAGCCCACGCGGCCATCTACGACTAAAATTTTGCGGTGGTCGCGGTAATTGTAGTGGGTGGAAACAAAGGGTGTGACCGGCGCAAACACCTTGCAGCGGATACCCAGCGCCTCCAGCCGTCTGGGGTAGTCCCGAGGCAGGGTGGAGAACTCGCAGGTGCCATCATACATCACCCGCACATCCACGCCCTGCGCGGCCTTGCGAGCTAAGATCTCCAGAATGCGCCCCCACATCAGCCCTTCGTCAATGATGAAGTATTCCAGAAAAATGTACTGGGTGGCGCTTTCCAGCTGGGGCAGCAGCGCGGCAAACTTGGCCTCTCCGCTGGGGAAATAGGTCACCTGCGTGTTTTCGTACACCGGGAAGCCACCACCCCGTCCGCGCAGATACTGCGCCAGAGAGGCCGCGCCGGGGCAGTCCGCGTCCAGCGCCGTGCTCGCCCTTTTTGTCCTGCGCCAGCTGGCCGCGGGTCTGTCCCTCCAGCTCCAGCAGGCGCATTTTTGAGCATCCGGTGACCGACATCCTCCTTGGTGTAGCAGAACAGCAGCACGCCCAGCACGGGCGCCAGCGCCGTGACCACCAGCCACGGGATGCGCACACTGTTGTTCATGTCCTGATTGAGCAGGTAGACCATCATGGCCGCCGTGACCAGCAAGGTGCCGCCCAAGTAGTGGGGCCAGCAGGTTACTGAACCAGCGCATCAGGCTGAAGAGCGCCCCGAATTGCAGACCAGCAGTACCAGCCACCAGCCCAAAGCGGCTGAAGATGGCATGGATGAGCCCTTTCTGGCCTTTACGGAGCAGACGGATGCCGCCGTCCTCAAATACCCGGACCTTGCTTCTCATGGTGTGCTGCAATGTTTCTTTTGACATTTTGACCGTCCCTTTTTTTGGAATGTGTCGGAGGATAGCCTGCAAGCCCTGTCCAAATGACACATTTTGTGCTATGATAAAGGGGAAGAACTGCTGCCGGGCGGCAACAGCCCCGGGGCAGCAGAATATATACAAACCTATTATAATCCATTCCGGCCGGTTTTTCCACAGAAACCGGCAGATTTTGTACAGAAGGAGTTTGCATTATGAACAACCTGATCATTGGCATCGCGGGCGGCTCGGGCAGCGGCAAGACCACCCTTGCACTGCGGCTGAAGGAGCGCTTTGGGGAGGACGAGGTGCGTCTGATCTCCCACGACAGCTACTACAAGCGCCACGACGAACTGCCCTTTGAAGAGCGCTGCAAGCTGAATTACGACCACCCGGACGCCTTCGACAACGCATTGCTCATCTACCACTTGCAGGAGTTGAAGGCAGGCCGCGCCATCGACTGCCCGGTGTACGATTACTCCAACCACAACCGCAGCAACGAGGTGCAGCACATCGAGCCCGCCCCGGTGCTGATCGTGGAGGGCATTCTGCCCTTTGTAGAGCCGGAGCTGTGCGCCCTGTTCGACTACAAGATCTTCGTAGACACGGACGCGGACATCATTGTGCCCAACGGCGGCGAGAACAGCACCGCCGTGGAGATGCTTGCGCACCACATCCGCACCCTGATCGAGAAGGCGAACCGGGGGTAAGAAACCCTCTCAGGCGCTCCCGCGCCAGATTCCCCCTTTTGTCACCTACGGTGACATCTTCCCCCGGAGCGGGGGAAGTCTTTCCTCTCAGGGAGAGCTGGCATCGCGTAGCGATGACTGAGAGGGTTGCCGTCCCCTTGGACAAGACGGAAGGGGTATTTCTTCCCGCTTAAAACAAAAGGCACCCACAGCCATCCGGCTGCGGGTGCCTTTTTGCATACAGGTTTAACGGACAGAGGTGCGCACCAGCGCGCGTTTCAGGCGCGCCTGTGCCAGCTCGTACTCACGGTCGTTCAGGTTCTTGCGGGCAAGGATCTCCTCGGCGCGCTTCTTGGAAGCTTCCGCACGCGCCTGATCGATGTCCTCGGCCCATTCCCAAGTGGTAGCCACCAGACGCACGTCCCCGTCCAGCACGCTGAGCAGGCCGCCCATGCAGGCTGCACGGCGGCGCTGACCGTCGGCATCCACAATGTGCGCCTCGCCCATGCCCAGTGCCGTGCAGTAATCGCCGTGCTTTGCCAGAATGGCGATATCGCCGTCGATGGCGCGGCAGACGATGCGCTCGGCCTGACCTTCAAAGGCGCAGCCGTCCGGCGTGACCACCGTCAGATGAAAGGTCGTCATGGCTTACCCCTTCTTCGCTTTTGCGAACACGTCATCGATGGTGCCCGCGAACAGGAATGCGCTCTCGGGCAGCTCGTCGCACTCGCCGCTCAGGATCATCTTAAAGCCCCGCAGGGTCTCCTTCAGCGGCACATACTGACCGGGCATACCGGTGAACTGCTCCGCAACATGGAAGCTCTGGCTCAGGAAGCGCTGCACCTTGCGGGCGCGGCTGACGGTACGCTTGTCCTCCTCACTCAGCTCGTCCATGCCCATGATGGCAATGATGTCCTGCAGTTCCTTGTAGCGCTGCAGTACCTTCTGGACGGCGCGGGCGATCTCGTAGTGCTCCTGCCCTACGACCTCCGGGCTGAGGATGCGGCTGGTGGAGTCCAGCGGGTCCACAGCGGGGTAGATGCCCTGCGATGCAATGTCACGGCTCAGAACCGTGGTGGCATCCAGATGGGTAAAGGTAGTGGCAGGGGCGGGGTCGGTCAGGTCATCGGCGGGAACGTAGACGGCCTGCACCGAGGTGATAGAGCCCTTGCGGGTGGAGGTGATGCGCTCCTGCAGGGCACCCATCTCGGTGGCCAGCGTGGGCTGGTAACCAACGGCAGAGGGCATACGGCCCAGCAGTGCGGACACCTCGGAACCGGCCTGCGTGAAGCGGAAGATGTTATCGATGAACAGCAGCACGTCCTGATTCTTCACATCGCGGAAGTACTCTGCCATGGTCAGGCCGGACAGTGCCACGCGCATACGGGCTCCCGGGGGCTCGTTCATCTGGCCGTAGACCAGAGCGGTCTTGTTGATAACGCCGCTCTCGGTCATTTCACCGTACAGGTCGTTGCCCTCACGGGTGCGCTCGCCAACGCCGGTAAATACCGAGTAACCGTTGTGCTCGGTGGCGATGTTATAGATCAGCTCCTGGATCAGGACAGTCTTGCCGACACCGGCGCCGCCGAACAGGCCGATCTTACCGCCCTTGGCGTAGGGGCAGATCAGGTCAACGACCTTGATGCCGGTCTCAAGAATCTCGGTGGTGGACTGCTGCTCCTCGTAGCTGGGAGCGGGACGGTGAATGGGCCAGTAGGCATCCGGGGTGGGGGCGGGCTTGTTATCCACGGGCTCGCCCAGCAGGTTGAACACGCGTCCCAGACACTGGTCGCCTACGGGCACCTTGATGGACTCGCCGGTGTCCACGGCATCTGTGCCGCGCACCAGACCATCGGTGCTGCTCATGGCAATGCAGCGTGCCACATTGTCGCCGGTCAGCTGAGCGACCTCCACCACCAGCTTCTGGCCGTGGTTGTCGATCTCAATGGCGTTGAGCAGCTCCGGCAGCTCGCCATCCTTGAACTGGATGTCCAGCACCGGGCCAATGACCTGGATCACCTTGCCGATATGTTTTTCGGACATAGGCTACAACTCCTTCTTGATAGGTTTTTCCGCTCAAGCTCCCCCTTCGGGGGAGCTGCCGCCGTCAGGCGGCTGAGAGGTTTTAGTTCTCCGCGCCGGCCACGATCTCGGTGATCTCCTGCGTGATAGCAGCCTGACGGGCACGGTTATAATACAGGTTGAGATGGTCGATCATCTCGCCGGCGTTCTTGGTGGCAGCGTCCATGGCGGTGCGGCGGGCGGCCAGCTCACTGGCTACGCTCTCGCACACGGCACCGTAGACGACACCTGCCACATACTCCGGGATGATCGCGCTGAATACTTCCTCGCTGCTGGGCTTATACAAGATCTGACTGCGGCGCGCCTCCGCCTTCTGCTGCTCGGTGGGCTCCATAGCCAGCGGCAGCACCTCGATGGAAACTGCCGTCTGGGTCATCATGGAATCGAACCGGGTGTAGCAAAGCTTTACGGCGTCAAACTCGCCCTTGCGGTACCCTTCGGTGATCTGGCGCGCCAGCTGGAAGCACTGTCCCACCGAAATATCGGCGGCCAGCAGCACCTCCTGCGTGAACAGTTCGGCTTCGTGGTGGGCAAAATATTCTGCCGAGCGCTTGCCGATGGGAAGCACCTCCACGTTGCCGCTTTCCTGTGCGGCCAGCTTGAGCACGTTGGCGTTGTAACCGCCGGCAAGGCCGCGGTCACCGGCAATGACCACCAGCAGCGTGCGCTTGATCTCGCTACGGCGCAGATAGGGGTTGCGGGCCCGGGGGTCCGCTGCCGCGATCTCGGTCAGGGTCTTGTACAGCGTTTCAAAATAGGGTCGGCTGTGTTCGACCCGCTCCTTGGCACGGCGCATTTTGGAGGAAGCCACCAGCTCCATGGCCTTGGTGATCTGCATGGTGCTCTCTACGCTTTTGATGCGCAGCTTGATGTCCTTCATGGAACCAGCCATGCGTTACGCCTCCTTCCCTTTAATGCGCCTTGACAAAGCTTTCGGTATACCGGGTCAGCACGGCTTTGAGCTGCTCCTCGGTGTCCTTATCCAGATTGCCGGTGGTGCGGATGGTGTCCATCACGGCAGCCCCGGCGGCATCGTTGTCCAGATACTCGTACAGGCTCTTCTCGTACTCTGCCACATCCGGCACCTTGACGTTGACAAGGTAGTCATGGATGGTGGCGTACAGGATGGCGACCTGCTTTTCCACGGGCACGGGCGCGGAGCGGTTCTGCTTGAGCACCTCCACGATGCGCTCGCCCTGTGCCAGACGCGCCTTGGTGTCGGCGTCCAGATCAGAGCCGAACTGTGCAAAGGATTGCAGCTCGCGGTACTGGGAGTAGATCAGCTTCAGGGTGCCTGCCACCTTCTTCATGGCCTTGATCTGGCGTTGCCGCCGACACGGGACACCGAGATACCGGGGTTGACTGCCGGCATGACACCGGAGTGGAACAACTCGGTCTCCAGGAAGATCTGACCATCGGTGATGGAGATGACGTTGGTGGGGATGTAGGCGGAAACGTCGCCCGCCTGCGTCTCGATGATGGGCAGAGCCGTCAGGCTGCCGCCGCCCAGCTCGTTGGAAAGCTTGGCAGCGCGCTCCAGCAGACGGGAGTGCAGATAGAAAACGTCGCCGGGGTAAGCCTCGCGTCCCGGAGGACGGCGAATCAGCAGCGACAGGGCACGGTAAGCCACAGCGTGCTTGGAAAGGTCATCATAGATGATGAGGACGTGCTTGCCCTGCTGCATGAAGTATTCGCCCATGGCGCAGCCGGAGTAAGGGGCGATATACTGCAGGGGAGACAGCTCGGATGCGGTAGCGGACACCACGATGGTGTAGCCCATGGCACCGGCCTCGGTCAGGCTCTGCACAAGGTTTGCCACGGTAGAGCGCTTCTGACCGATGGCAACGTAAATGCAGATGACGTCCTTGCCCTTCTGGTTGATGATGGTATCGGAGGCGATGGTGGTCTTGCCGGTCTGGCGGTCGCCGATGATCAGCTCACGCTGGCCTCTTCCGATGGGGATCATGGAGTCGATGGCCTTGATACCGGTCTGCAGCGGCTCCTTGACGGGCTGGCGCTCGATGATGCCGGGGGCGCGGCTCTCGATGGCGCGGTACTCGGTGGTCTCGATGGGACCTGCGCCGTCGATGGGCTGGCCCAGTGCGTTGACCACGCGGCCGATCATGGCATCGCCCACCGGCACGGAAACCACCTTGCCGGTGCGCTTGACGGTGCTGCCTTCTTTGATGCCGGCATCCGAGCCCAGCAGCACGATGGAAACGGTATTTTCCTCAAGGTTCTGAGCCATACCGTATTCGCCGTTGTCAAACTGGAGCAGCTCGCCTGCCATGCACTTTTCCAGGCCGCTGGCCCGGGCGATGCCGTCGCCCACCATAATGACCGTGCCGGTCTCGCTCTGCTCAATGGCATTTTCGTAATGCTTGATCTGCGCACGGATGATCTTGGAGATCTCTTCAGGTTTCAGTTGCATCTTTGTTTGTTCACCACTCAATTCATAATAGTCATTTCGGGTGGAAATTCGTTCTGTGCTCTGCCCCGTTTGCAAAGGGCAGGGGAATGTTACAGAGTGACCGCCGCAATATCCCGGCGCAGGGAGGCAAGGCGTTCGTGGACGGTGCCGTCCAGCTCGGTGCCCTCGATATCCAGCCGGATACCGCCCAGCACCTTGGCATCCACCTTGGTTTTAAGGTCGATGGTCTTGCCGGTCAGGTTTTCCAGCTTGGCGTGCAGCGCCGCGCGCTGCTGCTCGGTAAGCGGAACAGCCGAGATGGCTGTGGCTTCCAGAATGCCGTGCGCCTGATTGTAGCGGATGCGGTAAGCCCGTGCGCAGCCGGACAGCTCCCGCAGGGTGCCCTTCTCGCACAGGATCTTTAAAAAGTTCAGCACATAGAGGTGGACCTGCCCGCGCAGGGCTTCGTCCAGCAGACCGCAGCGCTCCTTTTTGGGGATGCTGGGGGTGCTGAGCAGCCGCAGGTAGTCCGGGTTTTGCTTCAGAAGCTGTTGCACCTCGTCAAGCTCGCCCAGAATGCGGGTCTCCAGCCCTTCCTCTGCCGCCAGATCGTACAGACTGCCGCCGTACATCTTTGCAGTTTCGGTCATGATGCTTCACCCACGTTTTTGATAAATTCGTCGATCAGATCCTTGTGGTCCTTTTCGCTGATCTCGCGCTCCACCACCTTGGATGCGATCTCCATGGCAATGCCGCCGATCTCGTCCTTGACCTCGTTCACGGCCTTCTTACGCTCCTGCGCAATGTCGGCCTCGGCCTTCTGCTTCAGGGCAGCGGCCTGTGCGCGGGCCTCGCCCACGATCTCTTCCGAGCGGGCGGTGGCAGTCTTTTGCGCCGTAGCTACGATCTGGTTGGCCTCGGTGCGGGCGTTCTGCAGGTTCTGCTCGTACTCCGCCTTCATGGCCTCGGCCTCGGTGCGCAGCTTCTGCGCATCCGCGATCTCGCTGTCGGCCTTGGCCTTGCGGTCGGCGATCACCTGTTTGATCGGCTTCAGCAGGAACTTTTTGAAGATGACCAGCTGGATCATCAGGTTGCAGATCTGGGCCAGAAAGGTCCAGCCATCCAGCGTGATCAACGCCTGATACAGTTCCATAAGCGTCTCCTTTCGTTATTTTTTCCGGATCGGGAGGCTTATGCCAGATACTTCATGAACATACCGGGAGCCAGGAAGATCAGCAGCAGGCCGGTAACAAAGCCGTAGATACCGGTGGTCTCGGAAAGGGCAACACCGAGGATCAGGGTGCTGGTAACGTCGCTCTTGCACTCCGGCTGACGGCCAACGGCCTCACAGGCAGCAGCAGCAGCGTTGCCTTCGCCGATACCGGGGCCGATACCTGCGATCAGTGCGCAGCCTGCGCCGATGCCGCAGCCTGCCAGAGCGATACCACGAGCCAGATACTGGAAATCAGTCATAAGATTTGTCCTCCTAAAATGTGTTTGTGTTTTGGGGGATGCCGGAAGGCCTTAGTCCTCACCGGCAGCACGTTTGATGAAGATTGTGGTCAGGGTACAGAAGATGAACGCCTGAATGCAGCCGCCGAACCAGTCGAAATACAAACCGGTAAAGGCCGGGATGCCGATCTGGAACAGCTGGATCTGACTCAGGAAGCCCGGCAGCCAGCCAAAGATGACGTGGCTCAGGCTTGCCAGTGCCCAGTACAGCAGTGTGGAGATGACCGTACCGGACAGGATGTTGCCGAAGTGACGGAACGCCATGCTGACAGGGGTAGAGATCTCTGACAGCACATTGATGGGTGCCATGATAAAGATCGGATCGAGCAGACCCTTGAGGTAGGCCAGAATGCCGTTCGTTTTGATCTTGTAGTACATGATCAGAACAAACACCACGATGGCCCACGCTGCCTCGGTGTTCAGGTCGGCCGTGGGGCTCCACAGGCCGACAACGCTGATCAGGTTGCACCCGATGCTCAGTGCGAAAAATAGCACCGACCAGGGGGATATACTGATCGAAGTGGAAGCCCATGTTGTCGTGCACGAACTGCTCCAGCCGCGTTACGATGAACTCGGCTGCGGCCTGTCGTTTGGACACATTTTCCAGCTTGAGGTCGTGCCCCAGCCAGATGGCAAAACCCGAGAGCAGCGCCATAACGATCCAAGTGCTTACCAAGGTCTGGGTAATTTTAAAATCACCCAGCAGGGGGATATTGGTGTGGATGGTATACAGGATCTTTGCGCCGTTCAGTTCCATTTATTCTTGTTCACCCCCTTCGTCACGGGGCTGCACCGCAGACGCCTCAGCAGGGGCGGGGTCATCTTCCACAGCGATGTCCACCGGCTCCTGCGGGGGTGTGAGCGGCTTGTACTTCCCGGTTATCTGGAGATAATAGATCGTAACTCTGGGGAACAGCAGCGGCAGAACGCCTGCAAACGCCTGGAAACAGGGAGCCGCAATGGCTATGATGATCCACAACGCCTGCAGCAGCATCCTTGTATTATAGGATATCTGCAGCTGCGCTTTACGCCTTTTTTCGTCCGGCTCGTCAATGACCTTCTGCACCACGAAGCAGATGCCGGCAAAGTTGCCGATAGCCACCAGCGCGCCGATGATGCCGCCCAGCAGCACCCGGTAGTCAAAGACCACCCAGCCCACCAGATGCAGCGCTGCAAACACCACCCACATCACGGCAGTGCACAGAGACACGCCGCAGGCGATGCGCAGCAGCTCCTTTTGGATTCCGGCTGTAATTCATAAAAACGAACCTCCATTACTGGTGGGAGTTGAAGCCCACCCGATGATTTTTTCGTGCTTGGAGCGCTCCAGCCGTTCCTTGCAGAACACCCAGAAGTTCTGCGCCCCGGCGGCAAGCCCCAGCCCCACAGCGGGCAAAAACAGCCATTCTGGCCAGCCCCAGTGCTCCACAGCCCACCAGCATCCGGCAAGGCAGAGCACCAGCGGCAGCAGCATATTCAGCCCCAGCTGGGTCAGCCAGACCAGATCTTCCAAAGCCTTGTACCAGCCCTTCAAGTTCTGCGCCGCTCCTTTCTGCGGGTGCCGCCCGCATTCCAGCATTTGGAAAAAATGCCGGAGACGGACAGGCAGCCAAAAAGTCTATGCCCTCAGTATACTTCAAAGCGTCGGATATTGCAATCAATTCTCCACCGAAATATAGTAAAATTTCATAGTTTGTTAAGACTGATTCCATAAATGTGCACCTATAACACACATTGTGCGCCGATGATTGCATCATTGCACAAACTTTGCGGAAAAGTTTGTGCAGAGTGTAAAAAACGGAAAAAAAGCAAAAAAGGGGCTGCCGCACAAACGTGCGGCAGCCCCAGCGGGTGCTTTGGGGTTCAGACGCTTACCAGAGGTTTGCGGTCTCGTTGTACAGACCCTCGTAGCTCTTGGCGGAAACGTCCCAGCTGAAATCGCACTCCATGCAGTGACGCACGAGGTTCTTCCAGTTTTCCTTGTTGTTGTAGGCATCCTGTGCGTTGCAGCAGGCCACATACAGCTCGTGGGCGTTGTAACCGGCAAAGGTAAAGCCGTTGCCGTCACCCATGGTGCTGTCGTGGATGGAGTCGCGCAGGCCGCCGGTCTCGCGGACGATGGGAGGTGTGCCGTAGCGGCAGGCCACCATCTGTGCCAGACCGCAGGGCTCGCTCTTGGAGGGCATGATGAAGGCGTCTGCACCGGCGTAGATCTCCTGCGAGAGCTTGGGCTCAAAGCCGATGTAGGTGCCTACGCGGCCCGGGTGACGGCCGCACAGGTCAGAGAAGAAGTTCTCGTACTGGCTCTCGCCGCTGCCCAGAATGACCAGCTGGATGCCGCGGTCCACCAGACCGTCAGCAATGCTCTGCACAAGGTCAAAGCCCTTCATGCCCACCATGCGGCTGACCATGCCAAAGACGGGGCTGCCGTCTTTATGCAGACCGAACCTGTCCTGCAAAGCTTCCTTGCACTTGGCCTTGCCGGTCTCAAAGGTCTTGATGCTGTAATTGAAGGGGATGTTCTTGTCGGTGGCGGGGTCGTTGGCGTCCATATCGATGCCGTTCAGGATGCCGCACAGCTTGTACTGTTTTTCACGCAGCAGAGCGTCCAGACCGTAGCTGAACCACGGGTCCAAAATCTCCTGTGCGTAGGTGGGGCTGACGGTGGTGATCTTGTCGGCGGTCTCGAAAGCGCCCTTCATGAAGTTGGCGCAGCCGTCGTACTCCACGATATGCTGGTCCCGGTGGCCGATGCCGCAGGTGTCCTCCAGAATATCGGTGCCGTACTTGCCCTGATAGGCGATGTTGTGGATGGTGAACACGGTCTTGATGCGGTTGAACTTGTCCAGATGACGATAGTACAGGTTCAGGTACACCGGCACCAGAGCGGTCTGCCAGTCGTTGCAGTTGATGATATCGGGGGTGAAGTCGATGTAGAACAAAGTCTCCAGCACGGCGCGGGAGAAGAAGGCGAAGCGCTCGCCGTCATCGTAGAAGCCGTACAGGCCGCGGCGCTTGAAGTAATACTCGTTGTCCAGGAAGTAGTAGGTCACGCCGTCCACATCGGCCTTGAACAGGCCGCAGTACTGGCTGCGCCAGCCCACAGGCACGGAGTAGTTGGTAACGTATTCCAGCTTATCGCGGTACTTCAAATCGCCGTACAGGGGCATGATGACGCGGGCGTCCACGCCGTCCTTGACCAGCGCTTTGGGCAGGGCACCTGCCACATCGGCCAGACCGCCGGATTTGGCAAAGGGATTGGCTTCCGAAGCAGCATACAGGATCTTCATAGGATTCGCTCCTTCCATGATACAGGCAGATGTTCGCGCTCCCCGCCGCCGTGAAAAGCGGCGCGAACCTTGCATACAAAAGAGCGGGCGGGGGCACACAGGTGCCCCCGCCCCTCTCAAGAGGGGCTACCGGGGAGGAAGCCGCCCCTATGGATATTGCATCGATCAGACGGTGTGATTCTTCTGGACGTAGACCGGGAAGCTCTCGGTGCCGGACAGCTTTTTGCCGGCGGTGATCTTCACGTTCTTGTCGGTGACAACGCAGTCCAGCTCCACATTGGGCTCGACCACGGTATCCTGCATCAGGACACAGTTCTTGACCACAGCACCCTTCTTGACCTTGACGCCGCGGAAGAGCACACAGTTCTCCACGGTGCCCTCGATGACGCAGCCGTCGGCCAGAATAGAATCCACGACCTTGGAACCGGTGACGTAACGGGTGGGGTTATCGTCGCGGATCTTGGTGTAGATGGGGCTGCCCTTGGGGAACAGCGCTTCCAGATTGCGGTCATCGATCAGCTTCAGGTTCTCGTCAAAGTAGCTCTTCATGTCGCAGATATGGGCAACATAGCCGGTATACTCCAGCGCATGGATGTTCAGAATGTTGACGTTGTGTGCCAGAATGTCGCGCTCGAAGTAGATCAGGCCGCGGGCGGTAGCGTCCTTGACCAGCTTGATCAGGGTTTCGCGCTCCAGCACATAGATGTTCAGATCCAGATTCTGCACACCGGAGCGGTAGTCGTTGAACAGCAGCTCGGTCACACGGCCATCGGCATCAATGGTCAGGGTGTAGTTGTCGTTCTTGCGGCCCTCGGGGATCTCGGTCTTCTGGTAAGCCACGGTCACGTCGGCACCGCTGGCCTGATGGGCAGCCAGCAGGGCGTTGAAGTCGTAGTTGACGGCGATGTTGGCATCGCTCATGACCACATACTTCTCCTTCTGGTGCTCGAGAAAGCTCAGAATGGAACCCAGCGCCTCCACACGGCCGGAGTAGATGCGCACGCCCTTTTCTGCAAAGGGAGGCACGATGTTCAGGCCGCCGTGACGGCGGGCCATATCCCACTCGCGGCCGGTGCCCAGATGATCCATCAGGGAGTGGTAGTTCTTACGCACCACGATGGAAACGTTGGAAATGCCGCAGTTGGCCATGCTGGACAGCACAAAGTCTACCATGCGGTAACGGCCCGCAAAGGGGATCGAGGCCATTGCGCGCTCGGTCACCAGCTCGGGAACGGTATTGTCATAGCTGTTGGGGAAAATGATACCCAACGCATTGGTGTTCTGTCTCAGCATACTTCCACACCCTCCTTGACGGATTCAAACACTTTTGCGCCCTCCTTGACGGTAGCGCCTGCGCCGATGGTCAGACCGGTGCCAACGTGGGCAATAGCGCCCTCGCCGCCGACCTTTGCACCTGCGCCCACAACAACGTCCTCAGCAAGGATGCAGCGCTTGACCACGGCACCTGCCTTGACCACGACACCGTCCATCAGCACGGCGTCCTCAACGGTAGCGCCCTCTTCCACAACAACGCCTGCGCTCAGCACAGAGTGCTTGACGTTGCCGTAGATCTTGCAGCCCTCGGTGATGAGGGAGTCCTGCACAACGGCGCGCTCGCCGATCTTCTGGGCGGGCAGCACGGGGTTGCGGCTGTAGATCTTCCAGGTCTTATCAAAGATATCGATGCCGGAGTTCTCGGGGTCCAGCACTTCCATGTTGGCTTCCCACAGGCTGTCGATGGTGCCCACGTCGCGCCAGTAACCGGCAAAGCGGTAGGCGTACATCTTGCGGCCGTCACGCAGCAGGGCGGGGATGATGTTCATGCCGAAGTCGTTCTTGGAGTTGGGGTCAGCCTCGTCCTCGATCAGATACTTCTTAAGCACATCCCAGTTGAAGATGTAGATGCCCATGGAGGCCAGATTGGACTTGGGCACCGGGGGCTTCTCCTGGAACTCGGTGATGCGGTCGGTCTCGTCCGCCACCATCAGGCCGAAGCGGGAAGCTTCCTTCCAGTCCACTTCCATAACGGCCACAGAGAACTCTGCGCCCTTTTCCTTGTGGAAGCGCAGGAAGTCGGCGTAGTCCTGTTTGCAGATCTGGTCGCCGGACAGGATGATGACGTACTCGGGATCATAGCTGTCGATGAAGCCGATGTTCTGATAGATGGCGTTTGCAGTGCCCTTGTACCAGTCGGTGCCGTTTGCCTGCTCGTAAGGAGGCAGGGTGTGCACACCGCCGTGCAGACGGTCCAGATCCCAAGGCTGGCCGTTACCGATGTACTCGTTCAGCTTCTGGGGCTGGTACTGTGTTGCGATACCGACGGTGTCGATATCGGAGTTGACGCAGTTGGACAGCGGGAAGTCCACGATGCGGTACTTACCGCCGAAGGACACCGCAGGTTTTGCCGTCTTTTGTGTCAGCGCGTATAAGCGCGAGCCACGTCCGCCGGCAAGGATCATTGCCACGATTTCTTTTGCCATAGCTTTATTCTCCCCTTTAGCATTTCCTTATTGGAAATGATAGTCAACAGTTCAGAATGTTCGTGCGTGCATCCGTGTGGGCATCCTTATTCCTTGGGTGCTTTTGCTTTGCGGGTTTGGCTTCTGCTTCGGTCTCAGTTTTTGCTTTTGCCGCGGTCTTTGCCTTGGCGGCGGTCTTTTTTACCGGCTTGTCCGCTGCGGCCTCGGGTTTTGCTTTGGACTTGGCAGCGGTCTTTTTTGCTTTTTCCGGTTTTTCATCCGCCGTTTTGGCGGCCTTGGCCTTGGTGGTGCGGGTCTTTTTTGCCGGCTTGTCGGCGTCCTTGACGGTGGCCTTTTGGCGGTCTTTTTTGCCGGCTTGTCCGCGCTGTCCTCTGCTGCCTTGCGGGTGCGCTTTGTGGGCACCTCAAAGTACAAAGTGCTCATGGGCGGCAGGGTAACGGTGATGCTCTGCTCAAAGCCGTGCTGCGGCTTTTTGTGGGTACGCACCGGCTTGTTGTGCACGGTACCGGAGCCGCCGAAAGCGGCATCGTCGCTGTTCAGGATCTCTTTATAGGTGCCGGACACCGGTGCGCCGAGGGTGTAGCCCTCGCGCAGGACGGGGTTGAAGTTGCAGATGACAAGGATCTGCTTACCGGCGGCATCCTTGCGCAGGAAAGCGATGACGCTCTGCTGCGAGTCGTCCGGCACGATCCACTGGAAGCCTTCCCAGCTGTAATCGATCTGCCAGAGGGCGGGGTGCTCTTTATAGAAGGCGTTCAGGGTGCGGACGTAGTTCTGCAGCTCGGCGTGCTTGTCGTAGTCCAGCAGCATCCAGTCCAGCTGCTTTGCCTCGTTCCACTCTGCAAACTGACCGAACTCCTGTCCCATGAACAGCAGCTTCTTGCCCGGGTGTGCCATCATGTAGCCGAAGAAGGTGCGCAGATTGGCAAACTTGTCGTCATACTCGCCGGGCATCTTGTTCAGCAGGCTGCCCTTGCCGTGCACCACCTCATCGTGGCTGATGGGCAGGACAAAGTTCTCACTGAAAGCGTAGAAGAAGCTGAAAGTCACCTTGTTGTGGTTGCCGGAGCGGAACAGCGGGTCGGTCTTCATGTAGCTGAGCATATCGTTCATCCAGCCCATGTTCCACTTGAAGTTGAAGCCCAGACCGCCGTCCGAAGCGGGCTTTGTGACCATGGGCCACGCGGTGGACTCTTCGGCGATCATGTACTTGTGGGGGTGACGACCCAGCACGGTGTTGTTCAGCTTGCGCAGGAAAGCGATGGCTTCAAGGTTCTCCTTGCCGCCGTCCTTATTGGGCTCCCATTCGCCCTGCTTGCGGTTGTAGTCCAGATACAGCATGGAGGCCACGGCATCCACGCGCAGACCGTCGATGTGGTACTGCTCCAGCCAGTACAGTGCGCTGGAAATGAGGAAGCTCTGCACCTCGTTGCGGCCAAAGTCGAACACCATGGTGCCCCACTCCTTGTGCTCGCCGCGCTTGGGGTTGGGGTCCTCGTAGCAGGCCTCGCCGTCAAAATTGTACAGGCCGAACTGGTCTTTGGGGAAGTGGGCGGGCACCCAGTCCATGATGACGCCAATGCCGGCGGCGTGCATCTTATCCACGAAGGCCATAAAGTCCTTGGGGGTGCCGTAGCGGCTGGTGGGTGCAAAATAGCCGGTGACCTGATAGCCCCAGCTGCCGTCAAACGGATATTCCATCACCGGCAGCAGCTCTACATGGGTGTAGCCCATATCCTTGATGTACGGGATCAGCTCGTCCGCCAGCTCGGAGTAGTTGTAGGGCTTGCCGCCCTCCTTCATCTTCCAGCTGCCGGCGTGCATCTCGTAGATATTCATCGGGCCGTTGATCACGTCCGCCTTTTTCTGCGCGGTCTGCCATGCGGCATCGTGCCATGCAAAGCCGGACAGATCGTAGACCTTGCTGCCGTTGGACGGCCGGGTCTCGGCGTGGAAGGCGTAGGGATCGGCCTTGTAAACAAGGTCGCCTGCACGGGTGGTCACGCAATATTTATAAACATCGTATTCCTTCATGCCGGGAATGAACAATTCCCACACGGAATCGCCATCCACCTTGTGCATGGGATGGCTGCCGGGCTTCCAGCTGTTGAAGTCGCCCACAACACTGATGGCTACGGCGTGCGGTGCCCACACGCGGAACACGACGCCGGACTCCCCGACCCGTGTTTCCAGATGTGCGCCGAAGTAGCGGTAAGCCTCGCAGTTGTTGCCCTGCTTGAACAGGTACACCGGCAGGTCCGATGTGTTGCTCTGAATCTTTTCTTCGGTCGGTTTCATAAACTGCTCCTCCCCGTGCGGAAGCCGAAAGCGGCATCCGCAGCTTTGTACTCTTTTATATTAAAATGTTTTGACCAGTTTTGCAAGACTTTTTGTCCGAAAAACAAATACAATTAACACAAATTTTCTGGCATTCTCTGTATGTTGTGGGCATATCATCCAAAATTTGCAGCTCAACATCGTGTAAACTGCTCATTTGACAAACGGTTTCAGCGAAAGCGTTGCGAAAACAGAAAAGGGGTCGGGAAAAGCCCACAGACTTTCCCCGACCCCGAAATAAAAATAGTATTCTGATTAACATCAAAAGAGACCGCTGCACAGTTTGTACAGCGGTCTCTTTGCGTGGTTATTGTGTTTTGTTTACAGCTCAGCCCACAACGTAGACGTTGACCTGAATGGCGCCGTTGATGACGCTTTCGGCGTAGGTCTCGTAGAACAGGTCTACAAGGATCTGCCCCTTCTGGACGGCGATGCCGGTGTCGGTGGCTACGGCATAGCCGTAGACGAACTTGCCGTCAGTGGAGGTGATGTAGAGCTTGGTGCCGTAGGGGATCACGTCCGGGTCCACAGCCACGGTGCCATAGCCCAGACCCAGACCGGAAGAGCCCTTGCCGGTACGGGAATAGTAGCCGGTGGCCTTGCCGGTGAGCACCTTGCTATAAGAGGTGGGGGCGTTGGTGGTGCCGTCCGCGCCGGTCAGGGGGGACACCGGCGCACCTGCGCCGTAGGTCTTGATGACGTGGTCGGTGGGCTCCACCGTGGTGGTGGTATCCACAACGGTGCTGTTTTCCAGCTCGCCGTCCACATAGCGGTCGCGGGTGGTCACGGTCTGCTGACCCTCCGCGCCATGCTGCAGGGTGGTGGCCCGGCCGGTGTTGCGGAAGTACAGGCTGGTGTAGACATACTGGGTGTCGTAGGGGATGGTCTGGGTCTCCACCTTGTCCTGGTAGTCCACCCGGTGCACCGTGATCTCACTGCCCACAGTGACCAGCTGATCCAGCGCAGGCTCGGTGTAGTCATCTGCCTCCAGGGTGATGCCGGCGCGCTCCAGCGCCTCGGCAACGGTGCCAAAGGCCATCTTCACCGGGTACTCCTGGCCGTCGGCCTGGATGTTCACGGTGAAGGCCCGCTCAATGTTCAGGGTGGCAAGATTGCCGCTGAACGCGGTGTAGTAAACGTGGTCGCCCTCTTCGGCCTCAATGCCGGAAAGGCTCATGACGCGGGCAGGGTCAGTCTCACTGCTGACCACCAGCTGACGCGCACCATCGGAGTCGGTGACGTAGGTCAGCCGCAGATTCGCGGCGGTCACGGCCAAAGTGAACACAAGGCTCACCGCCATGACGCAGAACGCCAGCACACGGGGTGTGACCGCACGAGCGCGGTCAGACAATGCTTTTTGAAATTTGACGGAAGCGATACGAGACAACTCCTCTCTTTTCATCATTTTGGAATGCGGCGGGCTCTTCCTTTGCCCGCATAGCGCAGGGCATTTCCCCCTGCAAAGGGCCGTCTTTTTATACGGCGTTTTACTTCCTGAGAAATAAAATTTAGACGCTCCAACGTGTGTATGATCCGTTGAGCGGGCACTATTTTAGCAGACAACGGCCCATTTGTCAAATCCGTGCGCTTCGGTTTGACAATTGCTTCATATAGTTTTTTGTGCAATCTGCACATTGTTTTCCCCTGATTCAGAATGATTTCGGGCGTTTCCTTCTGAAATTTTTCCCAAAAAAATTGGTCGTATCCGTTCATAATTTTTTAACATTTCAAGTCTGTTTCCCGGAGAGAAATCGCCGGGTTCTTTTGCACATTCCGGCGCATTCAATCATGCGTAATCCGACATTTTGCGGCACAAATTCCCCGCTGTTTTCCTGCCGGAAATAACGGGGAGTTTCTCCGCAGTTTCTGTCAAAAACCGGCTTCCAGCAAAATTGCCGAAAGGCAAAAAAATCGCCATAAAAAAAGACCACACTTCCGCGCCCTGCCGCAAACCGGTACAATGGGGTCAAAAACAAAGAAAGGAAGGTTTTTTAATGCAGATCAAGATCACTCCCCGCACGCTGGGCGGCACCGAAATTCACAGCCCAGCCCGCCCGGCTGCACCTGGGCGCACAGAACGCCGAGGGCGTGGACCGGCTGGTGTTCCAGCTGCCTGCGGAATGGGCCGGGTGCAGCGTCACCCTGCACATCCGCCACAGCGACGGCACCCTTGCCGCACCCTTGTGCTGGATGCAGCCCACAGCG
>ENA-OQHN01000264-OQHN01000264.1-human-gut-metagenome-genome-assembly--contig:-NODE-264-length-19476-cov-5.641635_pt1 | contig 19476 bp, 17 predicted proteins | sample MGYA00242564_ERZ504721 | MGnify/ENA primary metagenome ERZ504721 (study PRJEB26092, sample SAMD00036212) | human gut metagenome | host: Homo sapiens | study: EMG produced TPA metagenomics assembly of...
TTTTTTACTGAATGAGGAGGAAACACAATGGACTACGGCAAGACCTTACATCTGCCAAAAACGGATTTCCCCATGCGCGGCAATCTGCCGAAACGGGAACCGGACTTTTTAAAATTCTGGCAAGAACACAAGATTTATGAAAAACGGCTGCAGAAACGCGACGGCGCGCCGAAATTTATTCTGCACGACGGCCCTCCGTATGCAAACGGCAAGCTCCACATCGGCCATGCTTTAAATAAAGTATTAAAGGATATTATTTTAAAATATAAGACGCAGCAGGGCTATTATACGAAGTATATTCCCGGCTGGGATACGCACGGCCTGCCGATTGAACACGCCGTCATTAAGGATACGGGCCTGAACCGCCATGAAATGTCTGCCCTCGATTTGCGGGCGAAATGCCGCGATTATGCCTTGGAACGCGTAGAAGAACAGAAGCAGGACTTCATCCGCTTCGGCGTTCTCGGCGATTGGGATCATCCCTACCTGACGCTTCATAAGCAGGTCGAAGTGGCTCAGATCGGCGTATTCGGCAAAATGGCCAAGAAGGGCTATATTTACAAAGGCCTCAAAACCGTTTACTGGTGCCCGCACTGCGAAACGGCCCTGGCTGAAGCTGAAATCGAATACAAGGACGACAAATCCTTCTCCATCTATGTAAAATTCCAGGCTGTTGACTTGAATTGCCACATGCCGAAGGGTGCCGATCCGGATAAGGTATTCGCCTTGATTTGGACGACGACACCTTGGACGATTCCGGCCAACATGGCCATTTGCGCCAATGAAAACTTTGAATACGTATGGGTCAAGATCGGCGAAGAATACCTGCTCATGGCTAAGGAACTCGTCGAAGCGACGATGAAGGCCGGCAAGGCAGAAGAATACGAAGTATTGCCTGAGATCATGACGGGCAAGCAGATCGAAGGCCTCGTTTTCCAGCATCCCTTCTACGCAGACCGTAAGGTTCCCGTCCTTCTCGGCGACCACGTTACGCTCGATGCCGGCACGGGCCTTGTCCATACGGCTCCGGACCACGGCCAGGACGACTTTGACGTCTGCGTGAAATATGCATCCTGGGGCGTCAAGCCGATCGGCACCGTCGGCTCCAACGGCTGCTATACAGATAAGGTTCCCGATTATGAAGGCAAGTTTGTCTTCGATATGAACGTGCCTATCATCAAGCGGCTGGCTGAAATGGGAGCACTCTTCGCCAAGAGCACCTTCCGCCATCAGTATCCCCATTGCTGGCGCTGCAAGAACCCGATTATCTACCGCGCGACGGAACAGTGGTTCTCCTCTGTCGACGGCTATCGTCAGAAAGCGCTGGAAGCGATTGACCAGGTACAGTGGATTCCTGGCTGGGGTCACGACCGCATTTACAACATGATTCACGACCGCGGCGACTGGTGTATTTCCCGTCAGCGCGTATGGGGCGTTCCGATTCCTATTTTCTACTGCAAGGACTGCGGCGAACACATCATCAACGACGAAACGATCGCTCATTTGCAGACGATGTTTGCCGAAGAAGGCTCCGATACGTGGTGGATGCACGATGAAAAGGAACTGCTGCCCGAAGGCTTTACGTGCCCCCACTGCGGCGGCACCCATTTCCAGAAGGAAAGCGACATCATGGACGTATGGTTCGACAGCGGCTGCACCCATCAGGGCGTTCTCTGCAACGATCCGGAATTGGATTATCCCTGCGAAATGTACCTGGAAGGCTCGGACCAGCACCGCGGCTGGTTTAACTCGTCCCTGCTGACGTCCGTGGCCGTCAATGGCTGCGCTCCGTATAAATCCGTACTGACTCACGGCTTTACCGTCGACGGCGAAGGCCGCAAGATGAGTAAATCCGTCGGCAATACGGTAGCTCCGCAGGAAGTCATCGAACAGTACGGCGCCGACGTCATGCGCCTGTGGGTATCCTCGGCCGACTACCAGGGCGATATCCGCCTGTCCCCGAAGATCTTGAAGCAGCTGTCTGACGTATACCGCAAGATCCGCAACACCTTCCGCTATCTTTTGGGCAACCTCAGCGACTTCAATCCGGAAACGGACGCCGTCGCTTATGCCGATATGACCGAACTCGATAAATGGGCTCTTATGCGTCTGGAACAAGTATATGAAACGGTTACGGAAGCCTATGAAAACTACCAGTTCCACGTCATGTACCATGCGATTCACAACTTCTGCACCGTCGACTTGAGCGCTATGTACCTCGACGTCATCAAAGATCGCCTGTACACGGAAAAGGCCGACTCGCAGGTCCGCCGCAGCGCCCAGACGGCAATGTACCAGATTCTCGATACGCTGGTCAAGATCATTTCGCCCGTATTGTCCTTCACGGCAGAAGAAGTTTGGCAGAACATGCCGCAGATTCCCGGCAAGGAAGAAAGCGTTCTTCTGACGGATTGGCCGAAAGCTCATCCGGAATATTTGAACGCCGATTTGGAAGCTCGCTGGAATACGCTGCTGTCGTACCGCCGCGATTTGACGCGTATCCTTGAAGGCGCTCGTCAGGATAAGAAGATCGGCCATGCCCTGGACGCTGCCGTTGCGATTTACGCTTCCGGCGAAGACTACGACTTCCTCAGCCAGTGGAAAGACCAGCTGGCGACGCTGCTCATCGTCAGCGAAGTTTCCTTGCTGAACGAAGCGGCCCCGGCTGAAGCCGTTTCCGGCGAAGACCATGGCGATATGAAGGTCGTCGTCGCTCCGTCGACTCATGAAAAATGCGAACGCTGCTGGATTCACAGTGAAACCGTCGGCGCTGATGCCGAACATCCGACGCTGTGCGCACGCTGCGTTTCCGTCTTGAAATAAGTAAATATTCTATTCGTATGCATCCCGTCTGCTCTTTCGTCAGGCGGGATGTTTTTTGTTATTGAAGGGAAGGCCGCAGGCTATCGGCGTTGCGAGTATGCTGCGATGTACCGCAAAAAAGCCCTCCCCCGGGCGTACTGTTGGGGAGGGACGAGCAGACTGATACGATTATTTTTTGATAGAGACGGTATGGAGTTCCTCTCCGGAAGGCAAATACCCCGTAAAGGTAAGGGTAGCGTCGGAGGCTTCCATGACCAGGTAGTTTTCCGTTTCCGGCTGAGGCGCTGCGTACTCGTCCAGGGAATGGTTTTTCCATAGGCCGGGATATTGGACGCTGCCGGCTACGCCCGTCAGGATGTACAGCGGACCTGAAGCATCGCGCTGGAAATTGCGGATATGGCCGCGGTCGCGATAGCTGTGGAGATGGGCTGATAATACGACGTCGACGCCGTATTCGTCAAAGAGGGGCATCCATTGGCGGCCTTCTTCGGAAAAGCCTTCTTCGCGGGGCTGCGGGCGGTTTTGGAACCCGTACTGCAGGACATCCTTGTGCATGACGACGACTTTCCATTTCTTTGTCGTGCGGGCCATGTCCTGGCGGAACCAGGCCATTTCATCTTCCAGCAGCTTGGGCTGGAACTGAGCCATTTCGGAAATCTGCGTGTTGAGGACGACGAAGTGGACGTCGCCGTAATCAAAGGAATAAAATTGGTTCCGATACGGCTCAGGCGCGTTGGCCGGCAGGGCGAACAGGCGGAGATAGGCTTCGGGCATGCGGATCTTCCAGTCGCGGTTGTACGTTTCGTGATTTCCCATGGCGGGCGCGATGGGGATCTTGCTGATCATATCCTCCGCAGCGTCGAACCAGGCATTCCACTGGTAATGATCCTGGCCGTTGTCGACGAGGTCGCCCATGGAGATGGCGAACTGGGCGTCGGAATGAGCCTGCCAGGCCGGGTCCAGCGTGGCGGCCCATACGCTGTAATCGCTGGATTGCGAGTCGGGAAATATCAGGGCTTTAAATTCGTTTCCTTCTGCCGTGTGCAGGCGAATCCAGGCGCTTCGCTTTTGGCCGTAGCCGACGCGGTATTCGTAGGCTGTGCCGGGCGACAGCTCCGTCAGCGTTGCTTTATGGATATACGTCGTTACGCCGTCGTCCGTAAAGGCTTCGCTCGTCGCCGCGACAGCGTAGACCTCGTCCTGTCCCTGCTCATGATATTCTACGACAGCATCGTCTTCGGCCATTGCCGACTGCCACATGATGGTCCGCGACGTCTCGCTGTCTTTCGTAATGACCTGGCGTATGTTCATGGCGTCTACATTGCTGGTGAGCTCGTAATGAGCGGCCAGGGACTTCGTTGTCCGAAGGCTCTGCTGGGCTGCCGTCTTGACGCCGGGAATGAAGGCGTACGCGGCGGCGCAGGCGATGAGCAATACGGGAATAATTCGTTTCAACAGTTTCTTTTTATTCATTTGCAGCCCTCCTTGCGGCGTATATCCTGAGATGAACTTTATCATATCACATGGAGTTTGCTTTAAGTCAAGAACCTTTGTATGGGCGATTCTTACTAATTACATTATAGATTTTAAAGGAGGCCATGTCTAATGCTTGCCTTTTATGGCAAGAAATACGATGGAGGCATGGCATGCCCTTAAATCGGTGCTGCTGCGGCGCTTGACAAGGGGATGGGCAGGATATACAATATTGAACGTAATAGAGAATGTCGATGAACGGGAGCAAGTACCCTTGTGGCACCCTTTGCAGCGAGCCGGCGGCAGTGGAAGGCCGGCATGAGGACGCAGGCGGGAATGGGCCCGGGAGATGCGGTCTGAACGACGAGTAGGCGCCGCCGGGACTTCCGCCGTTATGAGGAAGAGCGCATGAAACGTGCGCGTATGAGTCGGGCATCTTGCCAACCAGGGTGGTACCGCGGAAATGTCTTTCCTTTCGTCCCTATCATAGAGGGATGGAAGGATTTTTTTATAGCATAGCAATGTGTTGAATTTGAGGAGGATGATACTATGTCGATTATTTTTTCCGGCATTCAGCCGAGCGGCAATCTTACATTGGGAAATTATTTAGGCGCCCTGCGCAATTTTTCGAAGATGCAGGACGGCAACGAATGCTATTACTGCGTCGTCAACCAGCACGCCATTACGGTGCCGCAGGACCCGAAGCTTCTCCACGAACGGACGCGGGCTCTGGCGGCTATTTACATCGCATCGGGCCTCGACCCGGAAAAATCCACGCTGTTCGTACAGTCCGAAGTGCCGGAACACGCCTTGCTGGGCTGGGTTATGATGACCCAGTCTTACGTAGGCGAGCTGGAACGTATGACCCAGTACAAGGATAAGGCGTCGAAGCGGGGCGATTCGATTCCTGCCGGCCTGCTCGTCTATCCGCCTCTCATGGCTGCAGATATTCTCTTGTATCAGACCAATTACGTGCCCGTCGGCGACGATCAGAAACAGCACATGGAAATTACCCGCGACCTGGCGCAGCGCTTCAACCGCCTGTACGGTGAAGTATTTACGATTCCCGATATTTACCTGGGCCACGACGGCACGCGCGTCATGAGCCTTCAGGAACCGACGAAGAAGATGAGCAAGTCCGACGACAATACGACGGCGACGATTTATCTGCTCGACGAACCGAGGCCATTGAAAGAAAATCAAGCGGGCCCAGACGGACAGCGAAAACTCCGTCCACTACGACAGGGAAAACAAGCCGGGTATTTCTAACCTGATTGAAATCTTCTCGGCCGTGACGGACCGTACCCATGAAGAAGTCGAAGCGGCGTATGCCGGCAAGGGCTACGGCGCATTCAAGAAGGACGTGGCCGAAGCCGTAATCGCCGCCCTCGAGCCGATTCAGGCTCGCTACGCCCAGCTGGTCAACGACCCGGAATTGGACGAAATTCTCGATAAAGGCGCGGCGAAGGCTCATGCCAAGGCCAGCGAAACGTACGAAAAAGTCGTCCGTGCTATGGGCCTGAACCGGAAATAAGAGGCCGTCATGAGCCATTTCTTTGCGCTGCTGGCGCGGATGAAGTTCATTCGCCGCTGGAGCCTGATGCACAACACGCAGGAAGAAAATATCCAGGAGCATACGCTGCAGACGGCCATGATTGCCTATCATCTCTGCCTTCTCAGCAACCTGCATTTCGGCGGCCACACGGACCCGAAGCAGGCTGCCGTGCTGGCTATGTATCACGATGCGGCGGAAATCTTTACGGGAGATATGCCAACTCCGGTCAAATATTTCAACGAAAAGATGCGCCGTACCTACGGCGACGTGGAAGCCATGGCTCAGGAAAAGCTGGTTCAGACGCTGCCGGAGGAACTGCAGGCCTGCTACAAGCCGCTCATCTGCGGCGCTGAGGAGGACCCGGCGTGGCCCTTCGTCAAGGCGGCTGATACGCTGAGCGCGTATTTGAAGTGCCGGCAGGAACTGGCGGCGGGCAACCGCGAGTTTGCCGAGGCACTCTCGTTGCTGAAAGCGCGGTTGGAGCAGCTGGGCATGCCGGAGGTTGATATGTTTTTGGCTGACTATGCGCCGAGCTTCTCCTTATCTCTGGATGAAATGAATCATTCAGGCTGACAGGACTTTTAAAGAGATAGAAAATAAGGTTTACCGGTTTTCGATCGGCAAGCCTTATTTTTTTATAAAAAATATTTTGCGATACAAGTTGTAGATTTAGTATAATAAGGATAATACGCCGATACATATGGTATATGCGTTTCGGCGGGAATTTTTTTTTGAAAAAGAAGGTATTTACCTGCCGGGTGTGGAAACGTATAATAAATAAGGCAAATATACTTTAGTAAGTGGAGGTAGTCCTTATGACGCTCAGTTTATTTTGGTCGAGATATACATTAGAGCTGCATGAACGGCATCTGCGCGATGTGGACGCCATGTACCGCTATGTGATTGCTCGGGAAAAATGGAACTGGTTTTTATCTCAAATTCCGGAAAAGGAACAGGTGCAGATCCTGCGCGGCCATAATCACGGCGACGAGTCGTGGTCGTGCCGGAAGTGGCTGGACCATATGCTGGAATGGATGAAGGAAAATAAGCCGGCCGCCGTATACGAGGCCGTGGCGGAGCGCGTTCGCGCGATGGAAGCCAAGCCGATAGAGGAATTGGAAAAGCAGGCGGCTCATTCATTGTCGCAGGAAGAGCTGCATACGCTGCGGCAGGCCGGATATTTCCGGTGCGTCGACGTGCCGGAAGGTGAGGAGTGATACAAGGAGGTGCCTATGAGTGCAGTGCGGCGCATTTGGTTAGTTGTACTTGGATGGTTCATTATATTATGTTCGGCGGCTGCGCTGCCATCTGTTCAGGCGGCCGATTCGGTGCGGGCTATCGTCATTTCCGGTGAAATTGACGGGAGCCAGGCTGCTCTCGTGCGGCGGGGCCTGGAGCTGGCGGAAGAAACGGGCGATACAGCCGTTGTCGTGTCTATCGACACCATGGGCGGCAGGGCGGACAGCGCCCTGAAAATACGGGATATGCTGCGGAGCACGTCCCTGCCGACGATTGCTTTCGTCAAGTCGCGGGCCTGGTCGGCAGGCGCTCTCATCGCGTTATCGTGCCGCCACATCGTCATGGCACCGGGAAGCAGCATCGGCGCAGCCGAGCCGATTCCCAATACGGAGAAAAATATCGCCGCCATGAAATCGGAATTCAGCGCGACGGCTTCCCATATGGGGCACAATCCCCGCGTAGCTGAAGCCATGGTCGACAAGACCCACGGGTATCCTGACTACGCCGAGCCCGGCGAGATATTGTCTTTGTCAGACGGGCAGGCCAAGGAGCTCGGCATTTCCGAAGGGACGGCTAATTCGCCGGAAGAGGCGCTGAAGTTGTTCAGCCTGGGCGATGCGTCGGTTCAGTATGAAGAAAAGAGCTGGAAGGACAGCATCATCGGTATTCTGCAGAACGAGTACGTCCGCATGGTCGTCATCGCCCTCATCCTGATGGCGATCTTTGTAGAAATCAAAACGGCCGGCATCGGCGTAGGCATCATTACGGCTATCGTCTTAGGCGGCCTGCTGTTCCTGTCCGGCGAGGATTCACTGGGCGACAGCCTGATCGTCTTAGGCGCGTTTATCGGCAGTCTGTTCTTCGTCGGAATGGAAATCCTGTCTCCCGGCGTGGGGATTTTCGGCGTCCTGGGCGTGCTGCTGCTCTTCGGCAGCTTATTTTATACGCTGGGGGCGACTATAGATTCCGTCTACATTTTAGCCGGCGGGACCGTCTTGTCTTTAGTTTTGTTTTATTTTGTCGGCAAGCGCCTGCCGAAGAGCCGGCTGGCGGCGAAATTCATGCTGACGACGCAGTCGACGAAGGAGAAAGGCTATTCGTCCCAGTCTGATAAGAGCAAGTACCTGTATCAGCGGGGAAAAACCATTACTATTTTACGGCCGGCCGGCACTATCCGCATCGGCAAGGAGCGAGTCGACGCCGTATCGGCAGGCTCGTTTATTGAGCGGGACGTAGAAGTGCGCGTCGTAGAAGTAGAAGGAACGCGCGTCGTCGTCGAGCCGGTTCCCAAACGCAGCGAGTAAAGGAGGTACCTTATGTCCATATTATCAGTTCTTGCCGTACCGATTATCGTCATCGTCATAGCCATTGTGGCCATATCCCTGTTTCTGCACTTCGTGCCCATCGGCTTGTGGATTTCGGCCATGGCCGCCGGCGTGTCCGTCGGCATCGTCAATCTCATCGGCATGCGCCTGCGCCGCGTCGTGCCGTCGAAGATTATCCTGCCGCTGGTCAAGGCGAATAAAGCGGGCCTCAACGTCAATGCCAACCAGCTGGAAGCCCATTATCTGGCCGGCGGCGACGTAGACCGCGTCGTCGACGCCCTCATTGCGGCTCACCGGGCTACGATGGCCCTGACCTTTGAACGGGCCTGCGCTATCGATTTGGCCGGCCGCGACGTACTGGAAGCCGTGCAAATGAGCGTCAACCCCAAAGTTATTGAAACGCCCTTTATTTCGGCTGTCGCCCAAAACGGCATTGAGCTGAAAGTACGGGCCCGCGTTACGGTCCGGGCCAATATCGACCGCCTCGTCGGCGGCGCCGGCGAAGCTACGGTTATCGCCCGCGTCGGCGAAGGTATCGTTACCAGCGTCGGCTCGGCAAGCGACCATTCGCAGGTGCTGGAAAATCCCGATGAAATTTCCAAGACCGTGCTGAACAAGGGCCTTGACGCCGGCACGGCCTTTGAAATCCTGTCTATCGATATTGCCGACGTCGACGTAGGCCGCAACATCGGCGCGCGCCTCCAGACGGATCAGGCGGAAGCGGATAAGCAGATCGCCCAGGCCAAAGCAGAAGAACGGCGGGCCATGGCTGTAGCGAAGGAACAGGAAATGCAGGCTTACACCCAGGAAATGCAGGCCAAAGTCGTCGAAGCTCAGGCAGAAGTGCCCCTGGCATTGGCTCAGGCTCTGCGGGACGGGACGCTCGGTGTTATGGATTACTATAATATGAAAAATATCATGGCCGATACGGAAATGCGCTCGGCAGTGGCTCAGGCTGGCATCCCCAAGGCAAAGCCGGCGTCGACGAAGGACGAAGGCCATAAAGCCGGATTTACGTCTGAGGCAGAAGAATAAGCAGGTGATACCATGGATATATTCGACGGCAGCCTCTTAAATTACGTCATTCCCATTATTATGATTATCCTGTTTTCTCTGCCCGATGCCATGCGTAAAAAGCGGCGCTATCCGAAGCGTCAGACGCCGCCGGCAGAGAAAACGCAGCAGCCTGCGCCGGCTAAGAATGAACCGGAGCCGGTCCGAACGGCGCCGCGCCGCGTTCCCATACGATCGCGAAAGGTTAAGGCGCCGGAAGAAGAAACAGCCGCCGCCGTTCCTGCCGCTGCGGCGCAGCTGGCGGCATACGCCGCATCGCTGCCGCCCCAGCCCAAATCGGCTGCGCCGGTCCGGCTGGCTAAGGCGAAAACGGAGCCATGGAGCGGCCTATCGCCTGAAGCACGGGATCTTTACGCCGGCCTCGTATGGGAAGAGCTGCTGCAGCCGCCGCTGGCCCGACGCCGCAACCGGCGCTAAGGCCCATCATCGGACATAACATGACAAAGTGAGGATAGGACATGATACGAGAAACTCGAATTAACATAGACGGCATTCCGGCCCTGCAGATTACCTGCGGGGACATGCCGAAGGGCGTCGTGCTGTTTTATCATGGCTGGACGTCGCAGAAGGAATACCAATCCGTCCGCGGCCATCTGCTGGCGGCTTATGGATACGACGTGCTCATTCCCGAAGCCGTAAACCACGGCGAGCGCGGCCCCATCGACTACAACAGCCCAGCGGCGTACGGCGAATTTTGGCAGACGATTTTTCAAAACATCCGCGAAGCGCCGTCGATTATCAAGTATATACGCAAGTGGCGGCGGCACGTGCCCTGCGCCGTCATGGGCCATTCTATGGGGGCCTTTACGGCCTTGGGCGTCATGACCCACTATACCGAATTCCGCACGGCCGTAGCCCTGAACGGCTCCGGCTGGTGGGATGAATCGGACCGCCGGTTCCGGTCAGCACTCCACATTGAAAAGCCGAGAAGTTACCGCGTGCTGGCCATGCAGATTCAGGCCATGGACCCCTACGCCTATACGCATAAGCTGGCCGGCCGCTCTATCCTGGCGCTCAACGGCGGCGCCGACGACGTCGTCGACAATAAGGCCCAGGAGCTGTATATGGAAAAGCTGGAGAAAGACAGCCAGGTTATCAGCCGATACGGGACGTACGACGGCCTGGGCCATTTCGTGACGACGAATATGATGGGCGACGCCGTACAATGGCTGGATGAAGCGCTGGCTGTTCCGGTGAAATAGCCGGCTTGAGAAAAGAAACTGAATAAGGGAAAAGACTGGGCGTCTGTGCGATGCCGGTCTTTTTTCATATAGAGACGATTGGAGGAACTAGTGTATGGCTTTGCCTAATATATACATCGTAGCCTGCGGCGGGACGATTGCCGGAAGGGCGGCATCGGAAGAGGATTTGACGGGATATACTGCCGGCGCGGCAACGATAGACGAGGTGCTGCAGGCCGTGCCGGCCGTTCATCAGTACGCCCGGATTCGAGGCGAGCAATTCTGCAGCATAGACAGCTCTAACATGAGTGAAGGGCTGTGGCTGGCCTTGGCCGCCCGGGTGCAGGAGCTGGTCGGCAGGGACGACGTAGATGGCGTCGTCGTTACCCACGGCACCGATACGATGGAAGAAACGGCGTATTTTCTGAATCTGGCCGTCCACACGGAAAAGCCCGTCGTTTTCGTCGGTTCCATGCGTCCGGCGACGGCTATCAGCGCCGACGGCCCCTTAAATCTGCTGGAAGCTGTGCAGGCGGCGGCCCAGGCCGAAACGGGCCGTTACGGCGTCGTCATCGTCATGAACGGGACGATTTGCAGCGCCCGGTTTGTAGAAAAGACCGATACGACTCACGTCGACACCTTTAAAAGCCGCCAGCTCGGCTATATAGGGCTGATGCAGGACGGACGGCCTGTGTTTTATCAGGCTCCGCTGCGCCGTCATACTTATGAGTCCGGCTTGTCCTGCTGCGGCTGCACAGTCCTGCCGTCTGTCGCCGTCGCCTATGCCTATGTCGGCATGGACCGCTGGATAGAGTCCCTCATCCCGCAGGGCGTCTGCGGTCTCGTGCTGGCCGGCTTTGGCCACGGCCGCATGCCCGGAGCCGTATGGCAGTCCCTGCAAAAGGCAATGAAAGAAGGCCTCGTCGTCGTGCGGGCCAGCCGGACCCTGGGCGGAGCCGTTACGCCCGTCGCCGAATACAAGGGTACGATCTGCGCCGATACGCTGACGCCGCAGAAGGCAAAAATCCTGCTGCAGCTGGCACTGCTCAAAACGAAGAATATCCATGAGATCGAAGGAGCGTTCCGGGAATACTGATTGGCCAAGGACGGCCTATTCCCTATTCGTTTTGAGTGTGATAAAATAAAAAAGATATGAGAATAACGTATACAGCGATGCTGTGAATTATATAGTGACAGGAGAGATGCACGATGAAAAGATATGCGAAAGTTTTTATAACCGCCGCTCTGGCTGCCGGCCTCAGCACGGCCGCTTTTGCGGCGAATAATGCGTCGCAGCTGACGGACATCGACAATTACTGGGGAAAAGCGGCCGTACAATATTTCTATGACCGCCATTACGTCAGCGGCACGGACGGAAAATTCCGTCCCAACGAGGACATTACCCGCGAAGGCATCGCAGCGATTATCAACAACATGATCGGCGAAGATTCGGCGGCAGTGACGACGGACTTTAAGGATGTCAAAGGCCGCTGGTCCGAACGGGCCATTTCTTCTCTTGTCGATAAGCAGATCATGAGCGGCTACAGCAACGGCACCTTCCGGCCGACTCAGAAAATCACGCGGGAAGAGTTCGCCGTTATCGCCTACAATTACATGAGCTATAAAGGCATGGCGACGACGGGCGAGCAGACCGTCCCCTTCGCCGACGAAGCCAAGATTTCACCGTGGGCTAAGGAAGCCGTCAACGCGATGGGCGCGGCAGGCTACATGACGGGTTCCAACAACATCTTCAATCCGAGGGAATACGTCACCCGCGGCGAAGCAGTCAACGTATTGTACCGCATCGTCATGACTGCCGATTTGGCCCAGGCGGCGGCTCCGGAAGCAACGCCGGAGGAAGCGTCCCTGGAAACGAAAGTATTTAAAGATATTACAGAAGCCTACGGTTCGATCAAGAAATTTGCCGGCGACGGTATTATGTACTGGCAGGGCGATACGCTCCACATCGGCGTGAAGACGCAGAAGAATAAGGACGAACTGGAAAGCGTCCTGGCGGCGGATAAGACCATACCGAAAAACGTCGTATACGTACAGACGGCTAAATACAGCTATGACGACTATAAGAAGATGATGTCCAAAGCCGAAGAAGTATACAGAGCTACGGAAGCTACGGATGCCATTGTCAAGACCGACGTCGATTATCTCAATGAAAAAGTCGTCCTCACTGTACAGACCATTTCGGAAGAAACGCGGGCCAACCTGGACGACGCCCTCGGCGGCGCGCTGCGCATCGTAGTTCAGTAAATATTGTCGCAAAAGGAGACGTTTGCATGAAATATAGAGCCTTGGCGGCGGTTTTAGGCGCCGCTGCTATACTATCCGCAGGCGCTGCTTCGGCAGAAGCGCCGTATACGGACTTGAACGCATTGCCCCAGCGGGCTGCCGTCGACTACTTGTACGATACGCAGTGCCTGACATTCGTAACGGGCGATCAGTTTTATCCGAATACCGTGTTGACTCGCGGCGATTTGGCCCAGCTCATGTACAATGCTGCCGCCAATATGCCGTTAGCGAATCCGGAATTTAAGGACGTCCAGCCGGGACGGGCTGCCGACGCCATGGCGGCCGTAGCGGCCCAGGGCATTTTGACGGGCTATGAAGACGGCTCGTTCCAGCCGGATAAAGAAGTGACGCGGGAAGAATTTGCCGGCGTCCTGTATCGGTATCTGCAGTACTGCCGCCTGGCGGACGCCGACGGTGAGGTGGAAGCCTACGCCGATGAAGGCGACGTATCGCCGGCTGAGCTGACGGCCGTTCAGGTGCTGCACAGCAAGAATATCATGGTGCCGGAAGATAACCGCTTTCGTCCGAAAGACGGCATTACCCGCATGGAAGCGGCCGAGGTCATATACCGCCTGCTCCATTCGGACGAAGACTACGTATCCCACGTGCAGGTGGAAATGCAGGTCATGAAATGCCTCAACGCCGAATACGGCTCGGCCGTGGCCTATTTCCAGTACGGGACGATGTACTGGGAAGGCAATACCCTTGTATTGGGCGTGAAAGGCCGTCCCGGCCGGTATTTGGAAGACCGCATCAAACATGAAGTGACCCGCGCCGACGCCGTGTCTATTCGCCGCGTTCGCTTGAGCCGGAGCGACTACGACCGCATTCTGAACAGCGCCGTCAATACGATCGTGCGGACGGAAGGCGTACAGATCTACGTCGGTTCCATTCCTGATTACGTCAACGAGCAGGTCGTCATCACGGTCCGCCGCCCGGTGAGCGAGCAGACCCTCAAGGCGTTGACCGAACGGGTGGGCGCAGGTGTTATCCGCATTGAAACCCTGGCTGCTCCGGGGAAGGCTGTTCATGTGCAGGAAAATCGCAGCGATGACGGCGAAGGCTACGACGTGGACCGCCGCGGCCGCCGTCACGACAATATCAGCTATTCGCCCCTCGTAGACCAGGCGACGTCCAACGCTATCGCTTACGTGGAAAACGATGTAATGAATTAAAAAAGAAATAAAATGAACCGACCCTTCAACGTCAGAGTTTCAGGTCTAACGTCAAAGGGTCGGTTTTTATGCGTTGGGGAGAAAGAGTTCAGTCAGCTCTTGACAGGAATGGACGAGGTAATCGGGATGAAGGCTTTCTAAAAAGGGCGTGTCCCGAAAGCCCCAGGTAACGAGGACTGACGTCAGGCCGGCGTTGTCCGCCGTTTCCTTGTCTACTTCCGAATCGCCGACGTAGACGGCTTGTTCGGGCCGGCAATTTAAAAGGTGCAGGGCTTGTTCTATCATGTCCGGCGCAGGCTTTTTGCGGTATTGCGGTGATTCGCCTATGGAGAAATCGACGAGGCGGCGGAAGAATTCGTCGTGGAGGAGCGATACGGCGCCCTGTCCTTTGTTGGAAACGATGGCCGTCTTGTATCCGCCGTTCCGCAGCGCCGTCAGCATGTCTGCGACGCCGTCGTAGGGACGTGTATTGCCTTGGCAGTGGGCGCTGTAATATTGCTTGAACTCTTCAGCTAAAAGGGCCTGCTCGTCGGCTGGCACGGACGGAGCGGCCCGCTCGATCAATCCCGTATAGCCGTAGCCCAGGCACAGGCGCACCTTCTGAGGAGGGAGCTCCGGCAGCTGGTGGAGCCTGAATATATGATTTAAACTATGAGTCAGCTCGGACAACGTATCGAGAACCGTGCCGTCCATATCGAAGATGATTGCTTTGTAAGAATGGTTTATTTTATGGGGCATAACGGCCCGCCTCCTTTGCACAGTATACCCATAGTATACCGTTCCCGACGGTCTTTGTCCAACGGCGAAGGCTTCCTAAATTCATGGGGCTTCCTCCTAAATAGGCTAGTGCTAAAATAGGTGCAGTATGATACAATAGGGAAAGATATTTGATAGAGCAAGGTAGAGGAGAGGTTGATATGGCGAATTTGTTACCATATGCTATTGTAGCTGGCATTGCAGTTGTCTTTTTTGTAGTATGCTATATTTTATTTTCCGGCGGCAGCTCGGAGAAGGAAGAGAAAAAAGGAAAGAACCGCCACGGCCGAGCCGCGTCCGAACGGCCTGGTCAGGGCAAGTCGTCCCTCGGGTACGACGAGGCGGAAAAAAGACGCTCGGCTCAGCCGCAGCAGCCCGTCAGGGAGGATACGGCGCCCATTCCTCGCATTTCTAACGTAACCGTGCGGGAGCGTCAGGAAAATCCCGACGAGACGGCCTTCGTGACGACGAAGGGAGAAGCCGTGCGCCGCGACGGCAAAATCGTATACGAAGAACCGCATCGTCCGGCTAAGAAGCAGGAACATCTCGACGCGACGCAGGTATTGTCGCGCGAAGAAATATTAGAAGCTATGGATAAAATTGATAAAGAAGAAGCTGCGGCTCACAAGGCAAAGAAAGAAGAAGCCAAGAAGAAAGACCTGGCTGAAACATCACAGCGCCTTCAAGCTGCCGAACGGTCTGACGGAGAACGGGACGGCGAAGAAGCTCCTAATGCCGCCCTGGCCGATATGGCCGCCGTCGTAGCCGCCGATTTAGCGGCGAAATCGCAGAGTGAAGCCGCGGCGCGGCCGGGACGCCGCATCGTACAGGAAGTCATGGCTGAAACGGCGAAGGCCGCCGCTAAGGGCGTCTCCGACGAAACGCAGGTCATCAGTCCGGCGGCGCTGCGCAGAAAACAGGAGGAAACGGCTGCTGCGGCAGACGAAACAGTTATGTTCGACGCAGGCCGCTTGTCCGATGCTATGCGTCAGACCGGCGCGGCCCCTGCAAGCGATGAAACGGCCGTCATGCCGCCGGTACGGCAGCATACGCATAGTGATGCCGGCAACGAGACGAAGCAGCAGAAGAGCCCCTGGGGCAACGACCTGTCCCGCTCGGCGGCGAAGGCTGCGCCAATGGCCGGCCGGCCGTCTATTTGGGAAGCGGCTCCCGAAGCCGATTCGCCCTTTATGTCCCAGTGCACGGCTCATTTCCTGCGTCAATTCGGCATGGTGACCGAGGATATGAAAGCGCAGGCCGCTTCGATTACGGCGGCGGCCTTCCGCCGCATCGGCTGCCGCTCCGACGGCGAACGAAAGAAAGCCCTGTCGTCGCTGCTGGCCCAGGAAGCGCTGCAGAACGTGCAAAAGGCCTACGTGGCCCATCCGAAGGATTACGTCGCGGCGATGGCATTGCAGGCCTTTGCCGATATCGTGCAGGGCTCGCCTGTTTCGACGCGCCATCTCGTCGCCGTCGACGCGCTGAAAATCATGCCCTACTTGTCGGATAACCACTATAAGATACTGTCTGTCCTGCTGCTGTTCCTGTATTCGCGCAATTCCCATAACGTCGACGCCGAAACCTTCGGCCAGTATATCGATAAATACGTACTGCCCTTCCTCGACGGATTCCCGACGGAACGGCCCTATTACCAGCAGCTCGATTATCTCCACTGCACGGCCTTTGAAGGCAAGGAAACGCACTTTGCTGAAATCCTGGCTGATTCGTATCCGCTCTTGTTCCGCTACCGCGGCTTTACGGAAGAGGAACTGCGCAAGGTGCTGAAGGGAACGCCCATGCCGGCGGAATATATCGTCCGTTCCTTCAATTCGCCCCTGGTGAAGCTGGCTATGATCGACGAAAGCATGGCGACGCGGTTCTTCCGCCTGGCCGGTATTTCCGACAGGGCCATGCAGTCGCAGCTGCTGCGGCTGGCGAAAAAACGGCCTGCCGGCTTCGGCGGCGAAGAAGCCTTGGATATCATGGAAGATATTTCGCCGGTACTGGCCGATTTGGGCGACATTTGGGACAGCACGATGCTGCGCATCTCCACCTTGTCGCTTTTAGGCTTGTATTTAGCGCAGGGATATATCAAGGAACAGATCGGCGAAGAATTCGATTTGTCCCGCTGGTTTGAATAAGGAGGATCTGCTATGAAGAAAATTCGCAAGGCCGTCATACCGGCTGCCGGCTTCGGCACCCGTTTTTTGCCGGCGACGAAGGCTACGCCGAAGGAAATGCTGCCTATCGTCGATAAGCCGACGATTCAATATATTGTAGAGGAAGCCCTGCAGAGCGGCATCGAAGAAATCCTGATCATCAGCGGTCACGCCAAGCGGGCCATCGAGGACCATTTCGATACGAATCCGGGCCTGGAAATGCATTTGGAAAGCCACGGGCAGGAGTCGCTGCTGAAGATGGTCCGCAGTATTTCGGAAATCAACATCCACTACATCCGGCAGAAGCACATGCGCGGCTTAGGCGACGCCATCCTGTGCGCCCGGTCCTTTATCGACGACGAACCCTTTGCCGTCCTTCTCGGCGACGACGTCGTATACAACGAAACGAACCCGGCCCTGCGCCAGATGATCGACATTTATAACGACTTAGGCGCGACGATTTTGGGCTGCCAGGAAGTGCCCTTGGAGAAGGTATCGTCCTATGGAATCGTAGCCGGCGTTCCCGTCGAAGGAAAAAACGTTCTGCGGGTGACGAATATGATTGAAAAGCCGTCTGTCGAAGAAGCGCCGAGCCGTACGGCCGTCCTGGGCCGTTACATCATTACGCCCGACGTCTTTGAAGTGCTGGCCCGCACCGAGCCGGGCAAAGGCGGCGAAATCCAGCTGACCGACGCGATTCAGACTATGGCGTCGCGCGAAGCCGTATATGCCTACTGCTTTAAAGGCAAACGCTACGACGTAGGCGATAAGCTGGGCTTTTTAAAGGCGACGGTCGAGTACGCCCTGCGCCGTCCCGATTTGGGAGAGCCCTTCCGGCAGTATCTGACGGATTTGATGACAAAATAAACGAATGATAAGTAAGACGGAGAGCATCGTGCGGTGCTCTCTATTTTTTTGCAGCCGTTTTATTTTTCCTGGGATATGGGACGGCATATCTTTTTATAAATTCTCATTATTTGTTATTGGCTATTTGGGCTGTTTTTGTGTCGGATAGGAGTGGAAAATGTATTTTTTTACATGATATTATAGAAAAGGATTTTCGAAATCATTTATTATATCTATATGAAATACCTTATAGTTACAGGAAGGGGAGAATGCAGATGAGACACAAAAAACGCTACGCCTTGCTGGCCTGCGCTATTACGACGTGGCTGTCCTTGCCGGCCTTCGCCGCAGAAACCGCCGGGGGAGGGAGCAGCGATGTCACTATAAAGGACGTCGTCGTCGAGGCCGACCGGGCGAAAGAAGAAGCCAAGTACGAGTCGCAGCAGACGACGATTATCACGGCCGAAGACATCGAAAAGAAACAGGCTAAATCTGTCGAGGAGATTATTTTCAATGAAACGGGCGTGACCCGCACGGTAGACGCTATGGGCCGCGTCGGCGTGTCGATCCGCGGCGCCGAGCCGCGCCATACGCTCATCCTCATCGACGGCCAGCCCGTCATGGGCGACGTGTCGAAATACAGCGGCCAGGGCGACGAACTGCAGCGCCTTGGTACGGAAAACGTCGAACGCATCGAGATCATCAAGGGGGCAGCGTCGGCAAAATACGGTTCCGATGCGATTGGCGGCGTTATTAATGTCGTAACAAAACGGCCGCAAAAAGAAGCGGGATTTCAATTTAATGTGGAAGGCCGCCGCGCCAAAGGCGACAGCGATCTGTTTCCGTATCAGAACGTATTTCTTCGTGCCGATTCCGGGCAAGTAGGGAAATTCCGTGCCGCTGTATACGGCAGCAAGCGGGATATTATGCCGATTTATAGTCAAGAATCCCATGGCGGCTTAAACAGTGGAGAAATAATGCGTAATTCTTTACGCTATTATGGAGACATAAAAAATATCGGATTTATTGGAGCATATGATATCGATGATAAAAATTTAATTGAATTTAACATTGATAAAACCAGTGAAGATTTAGAAAGAAATGTTAAACATACTGATTTTGAAGCAGAAGGAGCTCAACATTTTACTAGGACAATAGACAGGAATTTATATCGTTTATCTTATAAAGGAAACAACGGCGGAAATTCTGATTGGAACGTTAGTATTAACTACTCTAAAATGAATGAAGAAGATTTGACATTAACCTCACAATATGGTGCGAGTCAATATGAGGGGCAAGAAACCATTAAATTATATTGACAATTTAGAGCATGAACAATTGGATATTCGAGCTTCAGTTAATACTCAACTCAATGATCATCATTTATTGACTTATGGATTTGGTTATACTAAAGAAACGGGAGAAGGAAGTCGGCTAAAAATGCGCACCGAATACGAATTCTATTGATATTAATCCTAATGATTATAGTAAAAATTTATATGTTGAAAACCCTTCCTCCGTTCATGATTATAAAATAAAATATATAAATGGCGTACCACAATATGA
>ENA-OQHN01000265-OQHN01000265.1-human-gut-metagenome-genome-assembly--contig:-NODE-265-length-19457-cov-5.680548_pt1 | contig 19457 bp, 17 predicted proteins | sample MGYA00242564_ERZ504721 | MGnify/ENA primary metagenome ERZ504721 (study PRJEB26092, sample SAMD00036212) | human gut metagenome | host: Homo sapiens | study: EMG produced TPA metagenomics assembly of...
AGCGCATGTACGGTCCGTCATATACATGCTACTTCCGGCTACCCGTAAACGGGTCTTCTATATCTAAGGTGAGCTGTTCTGCCATTTCATCTTCTTGCAATTGGTGTTGTATATATTGGGCTATGGCTTTTTTCATTCTTTCCTACCGTATCGACGTAATATCCACGACACCAAAATTGCCGATTTCTGTACTTATATCTCATATTTCCCCATTTTTCATATATCATCAAGCTGCTTTTCCTTTGAGAAATCCCATGAATCCAGATACACTCATCTTTGGCGGAATTTCTACAAGCAAATGAATATGATCCGGACATGCTTCTGCTTCCAGAAGCGTTACACCCTTCCATTGGCAGAGTGTCCGCAGTATTTGCCCTATTTCATATCGCTTTTGTCCATAAATACCTTCCTCCGATATTTAGGGGCAAATACTACGTGATATTTACAATTCCATTTCGTATGTGCTAAACTGTGGGTATCGTATTGTTGTTTCATAGTGATAAACCTCCTTTGAATCCATAAGGCTGCAGCTGACGGACCGCATTCTTATCGTATCTCAAAGGAGGTTTTCTTTAAACCTTTAAAGACTCATCGCTAAAGCTTATTTGAACTCCCTGGTCTAACCAGGGGTTTTCTAATTGCAAAAACGGGTTCCCGATTCCGGGAACCCGCATGTTTTCTGGAGCCACTAATAGGATTCGAACCTACGACCCTCTCATTACGAATGAGATGCTCTGCCAGCTGAGCTATAGTGGCGAGTACTCTGTTATTATATGCGGAGATGGATGTTTTGTCAATACTTTTTGGAGAAATAATTTAAATTTTTGTGAAGGGCTGTCGGCGCGTGTGGCAAGAGGGCAAAAAAAGAAATGGCCGAAACCATTTCTTCTTCTGATGGAGTTATTCTTTTGGGTAGACGGCAAAGACCCGCGCTGGGAAGCCGACGCCGGTTTTTTACCTTGGGGAAGGTGACGAAGATGACGGCTCCTGTCGGAGGAAGGGCGTCGAGGTTGGTCATGAGTTCGACTTGCAGCCTGTCTGTTTCTAAGATATAGATTTCGCCGGCAAAGTTGACATTGGCTCCCGGGGCGTCCGTGTCAGCTGTTTCGTGTCCAATTGCGCCGATATGGCGTTCTTCGACGAGCCAATGCAGCGCGTCCAGCTTCCAGCCGGGATAATGGGGCCGATTGTTTTCATCGTAATTGTTCATGTCTGGCCGCTTGGACCAGTCGGACCGGAAGGCAACAAAGGCGCCTTCGGGAATGGGGCCGTGCTCCTGCTCCCATTCCTGCAGGTCGGCAATGGTCAGCTCGTAGTCGGCGTCTGCTGCACAGGCTGCCGATTTATCGATGACGACGAGAGGATATACCATTTCCTTCAGCGTCATTTGGTCCAGCGTGCGCGCTCCTTGGACGAAGTGACCCGGGGCGTCGACGTGGGTGCCGAATTGGCCGGCAGGAATGACGTATTTGTCGGAGTGGAAAATGCAGTCAGGACTAAAATCGTAAATGACTTCGGTGGTTAAATCGCCGAAGCCGTACCAATGGGGCGTCGCAGGACTTAGTTCATGCGTTAAATCTACCCAGCAGTATGCCGGAGATTTTAATTCGTTGACGAATTCCCATAATTTCATCATATAAAGCCCTCCCTTCGCAATAGGCGATGTGCTGCGTTTCAGCATATATACAAACTTCTATAGTGATGAAAGGATTCCTTCTGATAAACGAGAAATTTATATGAATTAATGAAACTAATTCATTGCATGAAAAGTAAAAATATATGTATTCGAAAATAATAAAAGAACACGATTATCTTGCACAATGAATTTGAATTCTATATTATAAGAGTTAAAGATACCAAAGCTGACGTCAGCGCAGCATCGGGGAGGGATTAGAGATGAAAAATCGATTTTTAGACAAGTTCCGCAGCGGGGAGCCTTCTGTCGGGACATTTTTTGAAATGGGCGGGCCGGCCGTCGGAGAAATGATCGCTCTGACGGATTTGGATTATTTTGTGATTGACGGCGAGCACGGTTCCTATGACGTGCTTCAGGCCGCCGATATCATCCGGGCGGCGGAAGGCGCCGGCACGACGGCTCCCTTTGTGCGGGTGAAAGACAGCCAGCGCAATTCCATTCTGCGAATGCTCGACGTCGGCGCAAAGGGTTTGATTATCCCTCAGGTGCAGAGCGTCGACGAGGTGCGGCGCATCGTCGAATATGGAAAATATTATCCCGTCGGCAGCCGGGGATTCGCGCCTACGCGCAATTCGCTGTACGGCTGCTCGGACGACGCGAAAGGGAGCGTCCAGGAGTATTTCGACCGCTGCAATACGTCGCAGCTGCTGATTCCGCAGTGCGAAACGATGGGCTGTCTGGCGGCTATTGAAGAAATTGCTGCCGTAGACGGCGTCGACGGGATCTTTGTCGGGCCTTACGATTTGTCCGTCGCCATGGGCGCGCCGGCGCAGTTTGACCGGCCGGAATTTGCCGCCGCCTTGGCGCGTGTGCTGGAAGCGGTGCAGCGTGCCGGTAAGTTCTGCATCATCTACGCCGACACGGAAGACGCGGCGGTGAAACGCTTTGCCGAGGGATTTGACAGCGTGGCCTTGTCCATGGACTGCATTTTGTACCGCCGGGCGATCAACGGGGCCGTCGCCGCGATAAAAGGGGCCTTGTAGCAGTTGCCTTGCGGCGCACTGCCTGATATAATAGAAACGGTTTTACGCAGGTTACGAACCGATGAAGGATAACGACTGCGGCATGGACGCCATGCCCTTCGTTATCCTTTTTTAGTATGGGAGGGAGATACGAATGAAAAAAGAAATTCGCCATTATGCATGGAAGGACGGAAAGACGCTGACGATAGGAGAAAAGACGCTGATCATGGGCATATTGAACTATACGCCCGACTCGTTTTCCGACGGCGGCAAATGGAACTGCACAGACGAAGCCCTGCGTCATATGGAAGAGATGGTTGCCGACGGGGCGGACATCATTGACATCGGCGCCGAATCTACGCGCCCAGGTCATCAGGCGATTACGGCGGAGGAAGAAATAGAGCGGCTTCGCGGTATCTTGCCGAAGCTGGCCGCTGCCTGCCCCGTGCCTATTTCCGTCGATACGTACAAGGCGGAAACAGCTGCCTATGCCCTGGAAATGGGCGTCCATATCATCAACGATATTTGGGGGCTCCAGTATGAGGCGGAGCCCGGACGGATGGCGGCCGTCGCTGCGGCCAAGGATGTGCCGGTCGTGGCGATGCACAATCAAAACGGCACGGAGTATACCGATATAATTGGTGATATGAAGGCCATTTTTTTCCCGTACGGCTGCTCTGGCTGCCAAAGCGGGACTTGAGCAGAGCAGGCTCATCTTCGACCCGGGCATCGGCTTTGGCAAGACCTTTGCCCAAAATATATACGTCATGAAGCATTTGCGCGAGCTGACGGCCCTGCCTTATCCGATGCTTCTCGGCCCCAGCCGCAAGCGGTTTATCGGCGAGGTTCTCGATTTGCCGGCAGAAGAACGGATGGAGGGGACAGGCGCGGCCTGCGTAGCCGGTGTATTGGCGGGCTGCGCGATTATGCGGGTACACGACGTCAAGCCGATTGCTCGCATGTGCCGCATGGCGGATGCGCTGCGCGAAGACGATGGCCTGATATAGCCTGTTGAGTTGAAGGGAATAGGTATGCGGAAATTTTTCTGAATTCATGCAAAATACAGGGCTGGTTATGGATATATATGGTACAATAAGAGTGTACAACGCGGATTTGCATGAACGAGGAGGAATACCGTATGAGTCGTGAAGTGACCGATTGGATGAATATAGCGCAGTGCTTTTATTGGAGCAACGAGCGGCTGCTGCAGTTTTCCCAGCAGTTTTCCGCTGAAATAGAGCATGTCCTGGCTGGGCAGCCTTCATCGCTTCAAGCCGTTAAGTCGTATCTGGCCCTGCCGACGGGCAGCGAACGGGGTACCTACCTGGCCCTCGACTTCGGCGGCACAAATGTGCGCGTTTCCCGGATTCGCCTGCTGGGGCACCATTGCTTTATCGTGGAGAAAAAGGTTTCCCGCCCGCTGAAAAAGGACGGCGAATACAACTATATGACGGCGCAGACGACGGCGGACGAATTGTTCGATTTCATTGCCGATCTCGTCGGCGAAGCAGCCGGCGGCAATAAGCCCTTCTATTTAGGTCATACCTTTTCCTTCGGCGTCGCGCAGCACGATGTCGGAGATGCTCAGTTTCTGCAGTGGTCGAAGGAAATTACCGTCGCCGGAGCTGAAGGCCGCATGGTCAATGACATGCTTCGGCAGGCCCTGCTGCGAAAGGGCTTGGACGACATAATTCCCGTTGCGCTGCTCAACGATACGACGGCCTTGCTGCTGGCGGCAGGATATCAGCACGGCCAGTCTCAGGTCGGCATCATTTGCGGGACGGGATTTAATATTTGCTATTACGAGCCGCGCTGGGATATGATTGTGAGCCTGGAAGCCGGCGGATACGACGGCATGGCCCGGACGAACTGGGATATCGCCGTAGACGAAGCGTCGCGGCAGCCGGGATACCATCAGCTGGAAAAAATGGTCAGCGGCGCCTACCTGAGCGAAATATACCGCCGCGTCGCCATGGAGTATTTGGAAGCCGAATCCATGCCGGCCTTTACGACGGAGGCAATGAATCATATCGTGGCAAACGACAGCCCGGCCGAAGGGCGGCTGCTCATGGGGCGCGTATGGAAGCGGATCGTCGCCCAGCAGGACGTCAAGCCTCTGCGCAGCATCGGTGCGGCGGTCTTCGTGCGTTCGGCCCAGCTGACAGGGGCGTCCTGCTTCGGCGTGCTCCGCCATTTGTATCCCGACGGCGCGATTCCCGCTCAGACCATTGCCGTAGAAGGCAGTGTATTGGAGCATGTACGGGGCAGTTTATTCATGCTGGAAGACGCCTTGCACATTTGCCAGGCCGGCTTCGCCAGAGGGAAAAAGATCGAAGCGTCGCCCGTATTAGTCAAGGACGGCCCTTCAGTCGGCGCGGCCATCGCCGCGGCCATGGCTGCCCATCATTAGCCGGGCAGGCCGATTTTGGGTCTAAGTCGCGGAGCCTTTCCATATCGGCAGACAGGTCATTTCCCTTCGTCGTCAAGTAGTCGCCGATCATGAGGCCGTTGAACCCTCCTGTCAGGCCGATTTTATCGTCTATCCTAAAGGTAGAACAAATATGAGAAAAATATGACGGAGCCGTTTCGATATTGGCGTGATACTGCGAGACGCCGGCACGCCTGAGCTCGCTGGCTTGGGTGGCTGTAATCAGGCCGGGGGAACAGAAGGCCTGCAGCCCTGCGTCCCGGGTAGAGGAAATCGCGCGCAGAATTTCGGCGAACTCGGCTCCTTTACGGACGGAGCGCCTGCTGGTCACGATGGAAAAGCGGGACGCTCCCTTTTCTTTTGCCTTTTCAGCGGCGTCTAGTATAGCGGCCTGGTCCAGAAGCGGATAGGACGGGAGTTTCGTTTGGTAATGAGACGATTGGGCACAGAACCGGCAATCTTCGTAGTAAATTTCCTTGAACGTTTTTGTAAATATATTAAACGGATGCCGGCGAATTAACTATTTGCAATTAGATAAAAGGTTAACAATAAGAGCTGTACATACTTTTTATCGCTGTAAACTTGTACAGATATTTTGTTTGTCAGCTCTTTTCACTAGGCCAGTTTTTCGCTACAATATAACTAATCATGACAAATCATAGTTAGGTGTCTCGTATGCTGCAAATCGACAGAACGCTTAAAATACCATATTATGTACAAATCTATAGATATTACCGCCGCGAGGTGGAAGGGCAGCGCATGATTGCCGGCATGAAGCTGCCTTCTGTCCGCGAGCTGGCCCAGACGGTGAACGTCAGCAAGATGACCGTGGAAAAGGCCTATTATCAGCTGGCGAGCGAAGGCTATATTTTACGCAGGAATAAGGCGCGGTATGAAGTGGCCTTCGTCGGCCAGAGCAGGGAAGCTGCCGGAGGGCCGGGCGATGAAGCGGCGCCGGCTGCGTCGCGCCGCTCCTACTTATATGATTTTGGAAGCGGCGACATGGATATGGAGCGCTTTCCCTTGGAAACTTGGCGGAAGTACATGAATAAGGTGCTGTCGGAGCCGGCATACCTGACGGCCTGCAATGACGAGCAGGGAGTGCCGGATCTGCGGGATGCCCTGAGCCGCTACGTCTATGAGACGCGCGGCGTCTATGCGCCGCCGGAGCGCATTGTCGTAGGCGCCGGTACGGCGGCCCTGCTGGGCGTGCTGACGTCGCTGCTGCGGGAGGATCACTCCGATATTGCCGTAGAAAATCCCGGCTTCCGCCTGGGACGGGAGCTGTTCCGCAACATGGGATACGGTATTGTTCCCGTAGCGATACGGCAGGGGATTCTCGACATGGATGCCTTGGAACGCAGCGGGGCGTCGCTGGTGTACGTCAGCCCGTCGCACCAGTTTCCTACGGGGACGGTCATGCCTATCGGCATGCGCCGGCAGCTGCTCCGCTGGGCGGAAGAATGCGAAGGCGTCATCATTGAGGACGACTACGACAGCGAGCTGCGCTATTACGGCCGGCCCATTCCGGCTTTGCAGGGGCTGGATACGTCGGGCCGGGTTATTTACATGGGAGCCTTATCCAAGGTGCTTCCTTTTTTTGTCCGCCTGAGCTATATGGTGCTGCCGCCGAAGCTGATGGAGCTGTACAATGAACGGCGGAGCTTGTTCCGGCAGGGAGCCTCCGTGCCGGAGCAGTGCGTGCTGGCCGCGTATATTCAAAGCGGCGAGCTGGCCCGGCAGGTGCGCCGCCTGCGCAAGGATTATCAGGAGAAAGGCGCGCTCATGGAGCGCCTGCTGCTGGAGGCCTTCGGGAAGGACATTTCCGTGAGCCGCGTCGTGTCCGGCGTGTATTGCCATGTTGCCCTGCAGAGCCCCTACGACGAAAGCGAGCTGCGACGCCGGGCGGAAGAGCGGGGATGCCGCGTGCTGGCGATGCAGTCTTTTTACGAGCGGCCGGAGCAGGCGAACACGAAGGAATTTCTCTTGTCGTTTTCAAAGATACCTAGTCAAAACCTGAAACAGGCCGTTGCGGCCCTGCGTCAGGCCTGGACGGAAAAGGAAGGATAGCGTCATGGCAAAAAGTTTACGATTTATTCATTGCGGCGATTTACATTTAGGCAGTCCCTTTCACGATGTCGCCGCTGTCGGCAGCCGGTGGCAGCGCATTGTAGGCAAAGCGCCGATGCGGGCGTTTCAGAAAATCGTGCAGCTGGCCATTGATAAAAAAGCGCACGCCGTGCTGATCAGCGGCGACGTATATACGAGCGCGACGCACAATTTGACGGCCCAGCTGGACTACGTGCGGCTGCTGCACAAGCTGGCGCAGAACAATATACAGGTCTTCGCCGTCTTGGGCAATCACGACCCCATGGAGGCCTGGAAGGCCCGGATTCCCTTTCCGCCGAACGTACACATTTTCAGCGCCGAGAAAATAGAGCGCATGCCCCTTGTCGTCGACGGCGAGGAAGTGGCGGCCGTGTACGGCCAGAGCTACGCCAAGGCGGAACAGCGGGACAATCTGGCCTGGAACTTTGCCCGCGAGGCCGGGGACCGCTACGCCATCGGCCTGCTCCATACGCAGATTGGCGGGCCGTCTCCCTACGCGCCGTGCTCTCTTACGGATTTGAAAGAGAGCGGCATGGACTATTGGGCCTTGGGCCATGTTCACGCTCATCAGATACTGAGCGAAAAGCCCTATATCGTGTATGCCGGAAGCCCGCAGGGCTTAGACTGCACGGAGACCGGCGCCCACGGCTGCTATTACGTAGAGGTCGGCCCCTACGGGACGACGAAGGTCGAGTTTTTAGATACGAGCATCGTCCGCTGGGAAAGCACGGACATCAGCATCGAGTCGATTGAATCGGTGTCGGGCCTGCGTGAGGCCGTGCGGTTCGCCAAGGAAAAAATCCGCCGCGACATCGGCAAGCCGACGTTCCTGACGGTTAATTTCACCGGCGCCGGCAGCATGTACCAGGTCATCAACAATCCCGAAGCGACGCAGTACTGGATCGACAGCTGGCGCGAAGAGGAGCAGGGGAAATACGCCTTCGTCATGGTGGAACGGCTGCGCAATATGGCCCGGCCGAAGATCAATCTGACAGAACGGAGCAAGCTGCCCGATACGGTAGGCGATTACTTGAATGTCGCCGACAAGCTGGCCGCCCTGCCGCCGGAAGAGATGGTCCAGGCCCTGCGGGATATCCTGCGGGAACGGCCCGAATTCGACCGCCTCGGGGCGTACGGCAAGGCGATTTCTGACGACAGGCTGCTGGAAGCCTTTGAAAAAGCCAAGTGGCTGGGGATGCAGAAATTGCTGGAAGATGGAAGAGGATAGGACTTATGAAGATTATACAGATGAATTTAGACGATTTCGGCATTTACCACAATGTCGAATGGAGCCCGCCGGAAACGGGGCTCATCGTCATGCACGGCCATAATGAAAGCGGCAAGACGACGCTGATGAAATACGTACGCTCCATGTTTTTCGGCTATCTGCGCGGCGATTGGAAGGGCTTTTTCGGCCATATGGATATTCGCCGAGACGACGGGCGCGAATACCGCATATATCGGAAGGAAAAAGAATCGTATATGACAGACGGCCAGCTGACGCTGCACGACGAGCCGGCCGACTTGTGGTGGCACGGCCTGGACCGGCAGACCTACGATAAAATTTTCGCCATGGGGCTGGAAGATTTGCAGGGCTTTAAGATCTTGTCCAACGAAAAGGTGCGCAGCCAGTTTTTCAGCGTTGAAGGAGGCGTGCGCATGGGCGCGACGCGGCGGGATATCATCCGCCAGATGGGCGATCTCCTCGTTGCGTCGCCTCAGGGAAAGAAGCCGATTAACGTCCTGCTGGCGGAGCAGCGTGACTTTGACAACCGTATCCGGGCTCTGTCCTACGACGAAGACGAGTTTGCCCAGCTTCAGGTGAAGGAGCAGGCGACCCACGAGACGGAAAACCGCATACGGCTGAGCATCGAAGAAACGAAGCAGCAAATCGAGCGCATCTCCATGCCTATCGCTGCCTGGGACGTATACAAGCGGGGACAGGACGCGCTCAAGCGCATGCAGGATCTGGCCGACGTTTCCCAGTTTCCTGCCGACGGCGCGCAGAAATGGACGGAGCTGGAAACGAAGATAGGGGAAATCGACGAGCAGATTCGCAAGCTGGAAGCGCTGTCAGCCAAGGGGCCGGCCTTCCGCGAGGAATGGAACAGCTGGCTGCTGTGCGGCCCGCAGCTCGACGACCTGTATCTGCATGTCGGCGAGTGGAAGCAGGGGATGGAAGAAGTCGCCGCCCATGCCGACATGGAAATAGACTGGCAGTTTGAACAAAACCAATGGGCAGAATCGCTGAAGCAATGGACCGTCGATACGATTCCGTCTTCCGTCGATTGGACCGGCGGACAGGCAGCGGCGGCCGGACTGGCCCGCTGCGAGCAGGAGCTGGAAAAGTGGCAGGCCGCCAAGCCGAAAAACGTCGCGGCAGACAAGCCGGAGGAACCTGCCGTGGGGGAACCGTCCAAGGAGGAATGGCAGGCCGTAGGCAAGGCCGTTTCTTCCATTCAGGAATGCCTGATGGAGCGGAAAAAAGCTGCGCGAACAGCTGCAGTGGCTGAAATCGGACGGCAGCGGCGTATCTCACGGACCGGCCGTACTGGCGGTCCTGTGTTTGGCAGCGGCGGCCGGGCTGGCGGCGATGGTCTTCATATACGGCATGGACCAGCTGTTTGGTTACGGCGCCGGCCTTTGCCTGGCCTTGGCCGCCGCGGCCTTTGCCAAGCAAAAATCGCTGGCCGGCAAGGGACCCCGGCGGATCGAGGAATTGGAAAAGCGCCTGGCCGCCGTGCAGGAGCGGATGGAAGCCCTGGCGGCGGAGGCGAACGCAGGTCTGGCGGCGAGTGACGATGACGACGTCTGGTCGCGTAAACTGGACGAAATCAGGATGCGGTACATGGACTGGAAGACTCAGGAGTCGAAGACAGTCTGGGAAAAAGAACAGAAGGTCATGTACGACGCTATTTATGACGAGTGGAATAAGAAGGGCGCCGCCTGGCAGAGCAAGCTCGAAGCCAGCCGGAAAGCCTGGGAATCATGGCGCAGCGGCAGCGGATTTGCTTCTCTTGAAGTCGGCCAGCTGGCTCAGGCCAAGGAAGTCTGGGACAAATGGCACGCCGCCGTGTCGGCGTCTGAGAGCTGGCGCGTCCGCAAGGAAGAGCTCCTGCGGCGCATGGGCCAGTGGCGTGACAGCGCAGAGCAGTTGTTTCGGGAATTGGGCGTCGCCGGTGAAGGCACGCCGGAACAGACAGAGACTGTATATAAGCAGTGGCAGACGATCCGCGTGCAGGCCGAAGTAGCCCGGGAGCAGGACAAGCAGCAGCAGGAGCGGCAGGACCAAATCGTCCAGCTGCGAAAGGACAAGGAAATCCGGCAAAATCAGCAGCAGGATTTATTGGCCCTGACCGGCGCTCAGACGACGGGAGAATTCCGCAGCAAGGTCCTGAAATTCCGCCAGTTCCAGCAGTATAAGGAAGTATACGAGCAGTCCGAAGCCCATATCCGGCTCATCGCCAAGACGCCGAAGCAGCTGGCAGAGCTGCGGCACGAGCTGAAAGTCCATACGCTGAAAAACTGGACGGACGAACGGGAATACTACGAAAAGAAAATCGCCGACGCGGAAAAGAAATTGGCCGAAGTCGCCGAAAAGCGGGGCAGTATCGTAGAACGGCTCAGCCAGATGGCCAAGAGCGACGCCTATGGCCGGCTTCTGCAGGAAAAACAAAACCGCAAGGCCGAGCTGGACGGCAAGGTGAACGAGTGGCTGACCTATCTTTTCGCTCAGTATATGCTTGGCGAGGCCCAGTCGTATTACGAACGGGTGCGCCAGCCCTTAGTCATCCGCCAGGCCGGCGATTACCTTCATCTCATGACCCAAGGCCGCTATACCCTTCAGGCCAGCTTTGACGGCCGCCAGCTTTACGCCGTCGACGGTACGCAGCGGCGCATCCCGGAAAAGCAATGGAGCAGCGGCCTGGGCGACCAGATTTATTTGGCCATACGCATCAGCCTGGCTATGGCTTTTTCCAAGCAAATCGAGGCGATGCCTTTGATTTTGGACGACATTCTCGTCCGCTTCGACGAACAGCGGCAGAAGGAAGCCATTCACTTCCTGGCCGACTTAGGCAAGAAGGAACAGATTTTCTTATTTACCTGCTCCCAGACGACGATAAATCTCGCCGGCGAGGTGCAGAAGGAATTAGCCGGAGAAACCGATACGATTCATTTATTTGAAATCGAGCAGGGAACGATTCGGCAGAGCGTATAACCCGCGCGATTGGAAAGGCAGGTGCAGAAGCTATGACGGTTACTCGGCCGGCGCTGCCGTCCGCTATGATGCTGGCGGCGATGGACGCCGTAAGCGACGGCATCGTTATCGTAGACAAGGATTCCCGTATTATTTACATAAACGACGCGTATACGCGCATCCTGCGGGTAGAGCGGCAAAAGGTGCTGCACAAGCAGATCAGCGTCATCGAGCCGGGCGCGTCATCTGGACGCCTTGCGTGACAAGCAGCCCCGATCGCGCCTTCCCGTAGAAGTTAAGACGCGGGGCAAGCAGATTCTGGTCAACATTACGCCGATTTTTGACGGCGGCGAGGTCATCGGAGCCGTGTCGGTCTTTGAAGACATTACGGAGCTGTCCCTCAGCCATCAGGAGCTGGAACGGGCCCAGCGGCTGAGCCGGTCTATCTTCAAGGCCGCCGCCGACGGCTGCCATACGCTGCCGCCGGAATTATCCCATATCGTCGGGGACAGCGCCAAGTTCCTGCGCTGCCTGCGGCTGGCGGAGCTCGTGGCTCCGACTGACGCGACCGTCCTGGTAGAAGGGGAAAGCGGCGCAGGCAAGGAAGTCGTCGTCGACGGGATTCTGCGCCTCAGCGGCCAGCGGCAGCGTCCCTTCGTCAACATAAATTGCTCGGCCATTCCGGAAAGCCTCATGGAAAGCGAGCTTTTCGGCTATACGGCCGGCTCGTTTACCGGCGCGGCCAAGGGCGGCAAAGCCGGGAAGTTTGAGCTGGCTGACGGCGGCACCATCTTCCTCGACGAAATCGGTGAAATGCCGCTGTTTATGCAGGCCAAATTGCTGCGGGCCCTGCAGTCGGGGGAAATACAGAAAATCGGCTCCGACACGATGCAGAAGGTCGACGTCCGGGTGATTGCGGCGACGAACCGCAACCTGAAGCAGATGGTGCGGGACGGGAAGTTCCGGGAAGACTTGTACTTCCGCCTCAATACCTTCACCATCGTCATTCCGCCCCTGCGGGAGCGGGGCGAAGACGTACTGCTCCTGGCAGAGTATTTCCTGGGGAAATTTTCCAATAAGTATGGAAAAACAGGCCGCCTTTCGCCGGCAGTGCAGCGCTTCTTCCTGTCCTATGCTTGGCCGGGAAACGTGCGGCAGCTTGAAAGCTGTATGGAGTACGCCGTCATCGTATGCGGCGACGGCGAGATCCGTATGGAGCATCTGCCTGAAGAGCTGCAGGGCTTTCCGGCAGAGGGAGACGGTACGGACGCGGCAGAAGCTTCCGCTGCAGGCGCGCCTCACGGCTTAAAGGCCGACATACAGGCTATGGAGCGGGATTATATTCTCCGCGTGCTGAAAGAAACCGGCGGCAACAAGACCAAGGCCATGGAAGTCCTGGGAATCAGCCGCCGTACCTTTTACAAGAAGTGGAAGCTCTACGGACTAGATAAAGAATCGTCTATAAAGTAAACACTATATACATGGTAAACACAAGAAATCCTCCCAGGTATACAGTTTGTACTCGTATCGCCGGGAGGATTTTTTGTACAGATATAAGATGTTGTGCTTACAAAAGGGCAGTTAGACAGGAGTATATGCGTAAAGTGGAGTTTTATTGTAAAAATGCATAGCGGAAATACTATATATTGGCATATAAATTTCATATACATAAGCGAAGCTATTCTGATGATAGCGCTGCGTCGCGACAATACATGTAGTATAAGACAGAAAGAAGGTATATCTATGAAGACAATACGCATCGGCGGCGGCCAAGGCTTTTGGGGAGACCTGATCGACGCGCCGATTATCATGGCGAAGGAAGACAACGTAGATTATATTTGCTGCGATTACCTGGCGGAATTGACCCTGTCCATTATGCGCCGTCAGCAGGAAAAACGGCCCGAAGCAGGCTATGCCCGCGATTTCATTACGTCGCTGAAGGGCATGCTGCCCTACCTGGCGGAAAAGAAGACGAAGGTCATTACCAACGCCGGCGGCATGAACGTCAAGGCCTGCGTGGAAAAGGTTAAGGAAGTCGTCAAAGCCGGCGGCTATAACCTGAAGGTCGGCTACGTCCTCGGCGACGACGTGCGGGAAAAGATTCCCCAGCTTCGCGAGCAGGGCGTCCTGATGAAGCACATGGATACGGGCGAAGACATCGACGGCATCCTGCCAAAGATGGTCAACGCCAACGTCTACTACGGCGTAGAGCCTATCGTCAAATGTCTGGAAGACGGCGCGGACATCATCATCCTGGGCCGCTCGACCGATACGGCCATGTTTGAAGCGCCCCTCCTGTACGAATTCGGCTGGAAGCTCGACGACTGGGACGCCAAGGCTACGGGCATTTTGGCAGGCCATCTCTGCGAATGCGGCGCCCAGGCCACAGGCGGAAACTACGACTACGACTGGGAACACGTACCCCGTCCGGAGCTCTTGGGCTATCCCATTGTCGAAGTCAGTGAAAAGGGAAGCCTTGTCCTGACGAAGACGAAGAACACCGGCGGCCTCGTAACGGTCCAGTCCGTCAAGGAACAGCTCATGTACGAAATCCACGACCCGTCGCAATACATTACGCCCGACGTCGTTGCCGATTTCAGCAAGATTACGCTGGAAGAAATCGAACGGGACCACGTCGCCGTCCGCGGCGTAACGGGCAAGCCCGCTCCCGACACCTTGAAGCTCTGCGTCGGTTACCTTGAAGGCTACCGCAATATCGCCTACCTGCCCTACAGCTGGCCGAGAGCGCTGGATAAAGCCAAGATGGCTGCCAATATTCTGGACAAGCGCATGGCCATGAAGGGACTGAAAGCCATCCGCACCCATATCAGCTACTTAGGCGTCAACGCTCTCCATGGCCCGCTGGCTCCGGAACTCGACGCCGATTTGAACGAAGTCGTCCTCCGCTACGCGATTCTGACGGAAACGAAGGAAGAAGGCCTGAAGCTGACGCCGGAAGTCGCGGCAGTCAGCAACCTGAACGGCCCGGCCCAAGGCTGCTTCTTCGGCGGCCGTACCCGTCCCAGCGAGGTATTCGCCCTGTGGCCGACGCTCATTCCCAGAGAGGCCATTGCGATTGAAACCCATGTAGAGGAGGTCTAATGCCATGAAAGTTCAGTTGAAAGATATAGCTCACGGCCGCTGCGGCGATAAGAGCGATACGTCCAATATTTGCATTTACGCCCGCAAGCCCCAGTATTATAAGGCCATGGAACGGCAGCTGACGGCGGAAGCCGTGCGCCGCCACTTTGAAGGACTCGTCTTCGGCGACGTCGTACGCTACGACTTGCCCCAGCTGGACGGCTTCAACTTCGTCATGCATCACGCTCTGGACGGCGGCGCGACGCGCTCCCTGCGCCTCGACACGCTGGGCAAATGCATGGAAGCAGCGTTGCTGCGCATGTACATTGAAGTTGACGACGAATAAAACAATTTGGAATTATACATAGACCGTGTCAGGACGTTAAAGGAGAGATTACATATGAAAACCAATAATTACTCTGGATTCCATAAACTTTCTGTAAGTCAAAGAGCTGCGGAAGTCGCTGAATTTGCCAATCTTACGGGAGAAGAACTGCGCTTGATTACCGAGCCGGGCGCGCTGCATAACGATGTAGCGGATAAGGTTATTGAAAACGTCATAGGCACCTATCAGCTGCCTATGGGCGTCGCTATGAACTTCATTATCAACGGCAAAGAAGTACTCGTTCCCATGGTCGTGGAAGAAGCGTCCATCATTGCTGCGGCGTCTAACGCTGCAAAGATGGCTCGTCCCGGCGGCGGCTTTACGACGAGTTATACGGGAAATATCATGATTGCCCAGATTCAGACGATTGGAATTTCCAATCCTTATTTTGCCAAACAGGTTATCCTGCACCATAAAGATGAAATCTTAAGCATTGCCAATGAAAAAGACCCTGTATTAGTTGGTATTACAGGCGGCGCGAAGGACGTGGAAGTCCGCATCGTCGAATCCCTTATCGGGCCGATGGTCGTCGTGCATCTGCTCGTCGATACGGGCGACGCCATGGGAGCCAACGCTGTCAATACGATGGCTGAAGCTGTTGCGCCGTTTATTGAAAAAATTACCGGCGGCACCGTTAAGCTCCGCATTTTGTCTAACTTGGCGGCCTATCGTCTGGCCCGCGCCACGGCGACCTTTACGAAGGAAGCTATCGGCGGTGAAGATGTCGTCGACGGCGTGATTGCTGCCTATGCGTTCGCCGAAGCCGATCCTTTCCGGGCCGCTACGAGCAATAAGGGCATTATGAACGGCATCGACCCGCTCATCGTAGCGACGGGCAATGACTGGCGCGGCATTGAAGCGGCCTGCCACGCATACTGCTCCTATAAAGGCAAGTATACGTCTATGACCCGCTGGGAAAAGAACGCCAACGGTGATTTGACCGGTTCTATTGAACTTCCCGCCCTTTGCGGCCTCGTAGGCGGCGGCACGAAGATTCTTCCGGCGGCTAAGGTCGGCGTGAAAATCCTCGGTGTCCAGACGGCGGCGGAACTGGCTCAGGTTATCGCTGCAGTAGGGCTGGCGCAGAACTTCGCGGCCATGCGCGCGCTGGCTACAGACGGTATCCAGAAAGGGCACATGAAGCTCCATGCCCGCAATATCGCAACCGTTGCCGGTGCGACAGGCGAAATGCTGGATAAGGTCGTCGCAGCTATGGTTGCAGAAAAGAATATTTCCGTTGAGCGGGCAAAGGAATTATTGTCTACATTGTAAGCAAAGGAGGCCGTTATGAAACGAGCGGTTTTAGCAGATATTTGGGGAGATACGGTAGATCTCCGAAACTTGACGGGCGGTATTCTCATCGGCGTCGTTCTTAGTTTCTGCTGCTATTTGGGCGCTAGTACGGCAATTTCGTCTCAATATCCGGACTTAGCGGCGAACCTCGTCTCGGCGTACTCTTTATTGTTTGGCATCGGCGGCTGCGTTTTGTCAGCCGTCGTATCAGCCAACCTGTTTAAGCCGAAACGGACTCTGAACGAAGAGGAATTTTCCGAGACTGATAGAGAACGCGTCTTAAAGGAATTGCAGATTGATTTGGAAAAAGAACGTGAAGAATTAAAGTATGTCGACGAAAAAGTATTGCAGGAAATGAAAGACCTGCGGTTGTATGAATTGTTTGCCGGAACAAGTGAAAACGCGCCGCCGGCACGGACTGTAAAGGAAGGTGACCGGTAATGGACGGAATGATTTTTCACGATTTACTCTGGGCCGTAGGCATGGCCTTGGCCGGCGGAATTATCTTTTCCGGTATCGGGCTGATTTCCGGTACAGATGAAACGTCGACGATCGCGCCGCTGACTTTGCTGATTATTCTGCTCGGCGTCCCGCCTGTCGCTGTATTTTCCTGGTTTATGGCGGCGGCTATTTCGAAGCATATGATTCACGCTATTCCGACGGCCCTCATGGGCGTTCCCGGCGATACGATGGCCGTGCCCATGCTGGAAGACGCGGCGGTGCTGCGCAAGCTGGGCGTACCGCATATGGCGCTGCGGAAAATGATTTCCGGTGGTATCATTGCGGCGTTTATTGCCTTGCCCGTCAGCGTTGGCTTTGCATCCTTGCTGGCTCCTTTTGCCGACATTGTTAAAGCTTGGGCTCCCGTTGTATTTACCGTTGCGGCTATCATCATCGCCTATACGTCAGGTGGTAAATGGGCTAGTCTCTTTGCCCTTCTTCCCTTTGCCTTCTTCATTCAGGGCTTGAATAAGATGGCTATTGCCGGTATCGGTCACGGCGTGTTTATCAGTATGTTCCTGGGCATCGCTATCGGGCCTATGTTTGCTGATTTGATGACGATTTTATCGCCCAACTCCCGCCATATTCTGAAACGAGATTCGTCGCGCGAATTCTGGCTGGCTCCGGAAGTTAAGATGTGGAAGGGATATTTCCCGAATCCCATCAAAATTTTGTCTAAGCATCAAATTATGTACAATGCCATGACGGCCGGCGTATCGGCGCTGACCTTTACGTTCAGTCCCGTCGGCATGACCGTTATGATGGGCGAATTCGTCGGTGCGCGCATTAAGAGCTTGTACCAGCGCATGACGTCGACCTTGGCTGTCATGAACGGGACGACGGAAGCGACGTACATTGCGGAAACGATTATTCCGCTCTTAGCCTTCGGCATCCCTCTCAGCCCCGTCGGATTAGGGCCGGCAGCTCCGTTATTCAACGCGCCGCCCGTATATACGGCTCAGCCTGTCCATAACCTGCATACCTTTTTATCGGCTGCGGATTTCTTGATTTATGGATATATCGGGCTGTTTGTCGCCTTCCTCGTAGCCTATCCGTTTTCGATGAATTACGCCCGCCGCGCCAGCGCATGGGTATTGAAACACGTAAGTCAGGAAGCGATTATCAGCATGTTCTCCGGTCTGATTGTCGTCATTTCGTACTTTGAAGCCGGCGTCGTCGGCATCGCTATCGCCATTACGATTGCCATCTTCGGCGGTATCTTAAACAGATATTTCGGCGTCCATACGGGCGTGCAGTATATGGTGTATTACGCTTCTCCCTGGCTGATGGCGACACTGCTGGGCATTAAATAAGATGAATTCATTCTCCTGCATCGCTATGCGGTGCAGGAGATACTGCATTTTCGCAGCAACATTTGACAGCCCTATCTTCTTATGGTATGATAAACAAAGTTAGGCGACATGAGGCCTAGCTTTTTTTAAGTTGCAGTAAAATTTTCTTGACTTAGCCTGACAGGTGTGGTATCTTATAAAGGCAGTCTTGCGCAGGCACTGGGTTTGCGCGTAGTATCAGACTATTTTTAAGAGAGGTGTAAGGGAATGCGTACAGCGATTACATTGGCATGCACAGAATGCAAACAGCGTAACTACCGGACAAACAAAAACAAGAAAAAACAATCCGGACCGTTTGGAATTGAAAAAAATATTGCCCGTTCTGCAAAAAACAAACCGTACATAAAGAAACGAAATAATTTTGATGGAATAAGATGTGCTTAATCTTATTTGGGTGTGAGAGGTTATATGGCACTTTCAAAAAAAGCAGCACAAAAGAATAAGAAGAATCCGGGCAAGTCATTTTTTCAAGGCGTTAAGGTGGAACTGAAAAAGGTCATCTGGCCGACGAGAAGAGAACTGATAAACTACACGGTTATGGTCATCGTCGCGACGATCGTCGTCATGGCGATTATCGGCGTGGCCGACGGCGTTTTTGGTCAGTTGTTTAATTTGCTTCGAGCCGTTGTCGGATAGGGAGGCCTGCGCTTAAATGGAATCTGAAAAAAAATGGTATGTCATCCATACGTATTCCGGTTATGAAAATAAAGTAATGGCTACGTTGGAACGGAAAGTTAAATCCATGGGATTGGAAAATGTCATTAACCGCATCCTCGTCCCGATGGAGGAAGAAATCGACGTCGGCAAAGACGGGAAGAAGCGCGCCGTGAAACGCAAGGTTTTCCCCGGCTACGTCCTCGTCGAAATGGAAGTCAACGACCGTTCCTGGTACGTCGTCCGCAACACCCCGGGCGTAACGGGGTTTGTAGGCTCGGCGACGAAGCCTATTCCCTTGGAACCGGAGGAAGTTAAGAGCATTCTGAAATCGCAGAATCTTGACACGGAACCGAAACCGCATATTTCCGTCGAAGTAGGCGAACAGGTCCGCATCACATCCGGTCCGTTTGAAAACTTCATTGCGACCATTACGGAAATCAATGAGGAAAAAGGAACACTCAAAGGCCTTATCGATATGTTTGGCCGGGAAACTCCAGTAGAAGTCGACTATTCTCAAATCGAGAAGAGTCTGGAATAAATACTTCTAAAATGCGGCGCAAGCCGCGAGTGGGAGAATCGTTATGATTCGCGTACCACATCTTGTAATGTGAGGAGGTGTAAATCACCATGGCAAAAAAAGTAGCAAGAATGGTAAAACTTCAGTGTGAAGCTGGCAAGGCAACTCCGGCGCCTCCGATTGGTCCTGCATTAGGCCAGGCTGGCGTTAACATCATGGCCTTCGTAAAGGAATTCAACGAACGTACGGCGAAACAGGCTGGCTACATCATCCCTGTT
>ENA-OQHN01000266-OQHN01000266.1-human-gut-metagenome-genome-assembly--contig:-NODE-266-length-19380-cov-26.718433_pt1 | contig 19380 bp, 19 predicted proteins | sample MGYA00242564_ERZ504721 | MGnify/ENA primary metagenome ERZ504721 (study PRJEB26092, sample SAMD00036212) | human gut metagenome | host: Homo sapiens | study: EMG produced TPA metagenomics assembly of...
ATCACCGCCGTGGCGCCCGAGGGCATCGTAACGGAGAGTTTCTCTACCTCCGCCTTCTGGCACAAGGCCGAGCGCCTGCTCGTCGTCTACTACCTCTACGTGCGTCCCGGAAGGGGAGTGGCGGTCGAGTACGCCGGCTTCGAGTTCAAGGGCTACGACCTCCACACGTGGCGCGAGGTAGACCGATGCCGCCTGGAGGCGGACTGGACGACCGTGCGAGAGTTCGTCCGCACCGCCCTCGAGGGCAATGTTGATACCGAGATGCCGAACCTCTCCACCCTCGTCAACCCCCAGCTGCTCTACCTCGACACCTCGCCCAAGTGGCCGAACAGGCCGAGATTCCGCCTGAAGGCGTCCCTCGTCACCCAGATGGCTCGCGAGCGGCTGGATGACGATATGGGGATGATTCCCGACCAGGGCGGGCTGCACTCGATGGAGGCGCTAAGGGCGTATCTTCACGGCATCTCAAACACCTATGCGGGCCAGACGCTCGAGGACCTGGCCGCGCCGTTCAACCTGCCGCTCAGGACGAAATCCGGCAAAGAGAACAAGTCACTCGCCGAACAGGTCGTGGTCAGGCTCTTCACGGGGCATGCCGGCAAGATCTCGCAGGTGCCGCTCTTCGCGAAGGCCGGCCTCGTTTTCAAGACAATGACGCTGACGCCGACAGGTGGTCGCACCGAGGACATGAAGCTGAACCCCTCGATCGACTTCGATGAGCTGCGCGACCCATCGGTCGAGTTCGAGGGCTCTTCATTCACGGCTCCCTTCATCGACTCCACCATGGTCGTCGCCGTGCTCGAGGAACAGTATCGCGACTGTCCTCTGCGCCAGTGCCGCTTCATGGGTTTCAAGGTCCTTTGGCTCGGGACCTACCTCGATGCCGCCAGGGCGCTCTGGGACGGTATGCGCGACCTCATATTCAGCGATGGTCTAGCAGATGCCCCCGTCCTGAAAAAGGATGGCACGCAGCGCGTGACGCCCAAGACGGGCATACCCATGACGGCACCAAACTGGCCGAAGAGCCGCGACGGCGTCCTGTTCGTCCGAGGCACCGGCACCGACGCGAATGACAAGCCCGTGGAAGTCAACGGCATCCGCATGTATCGCCAAAACGTCTGGATTAAGGGAATGGAACTAACTAGGTACCTTGACTCGGTACCTTATATTTAGCGATACAGAATAATGACAGAATGAAGCAAATACATCGACGATTAAATTTATCAGCCTAGAGAGGAGGGGGCCTTTTATTACCGAGAAGGTTTCCTGAGATCTACTATTCCCTGCATGCGCGAGCAGTCGCTGAGTGAGAACTCTCGATCGCGCGTGGGGTCCTCAAGAATGAAGTCGTGAACCCCTTCCGTCATTCGACATATCAAGGCAGTCAGGTTAACCAAACAGTCCAATGAGCAATTGGTGTGGACATCTACGCCTGTGCTGTTACATCCATAGATGGCAATCAGAGAATGTGTATCGTTTTGGACACAAATGCCAATGCGCCGAAATGAGCAGTAAGAAGATCCAGAGGAGCCATCTTCAATTTCAGATGAGGCTGAATGAAGAACTGCGTTCCTGAGTTGATATAGATCAGACGCAGTAAATCTTCGCTCCTCTGTGATTCTCCTAAAAGTCTTCATCCAATTCTGCTTCGGTTTTTCTCGTCTTGCGGTCGGCGGTTCTTTTACTGCTGTCATTAGAAGATTTAGATATCTCTCACACCAATCACGATACGGAATGCCGGACAATTTTCCGCAAACGTCAGGGATAGTAACGACAAAGGGTCAACGATGCGCAAAGCAATCCCGCATCAAATGCACGTTGGCATTCTTCTATTAACTTACTTGGAGCACGAATAATGGTTGTATGTAAACCGTTCTTGCTGCTCTCGCTTACAAGTCCAGCGGTCGATGGCTCCCAGTTTGCGAACTCGGGTTTGACCAAATTGTTATCCATGGCTCATATCCAAAATATCCAGGCATCACTAGCTTTGCCGTTCTTGTCCACTTCGCGATAGCCTTCGGCTTTTCCAGAAAACAAACGGCACTTCCCAACTTACCGAATGGCAATTACATTCCAGAAGATTTGCCGTAGCGGCAACCCTGTAACAGCCGATATTTCCCAAACAGATCTTTACCTTGTCCGCGAGATCGGTTATCATCGATCACGCAAGAACGGGCACAGCAGCGATTGGAGAAACGTGTCTGAGATCAAGGTCGCCGAGCTCTTCGCGGGTGTCGGCGGGTTCCGCCTAGGTCTAGAGGGCTATGCGGATCCTAAACACCCCGAGTTCTATATGAAACCGGCGGGTCCCTTCACCACCATCTGGGCGAACCAGTGGGAGCCACCAGGAACCGAGTCCAAGCAGTTCGCCGCCCGATGCTATGGCGAGCGCTTCGGCGAGGGCTCCGTGGTGAACGAGGACATCAACAGGGTGCTGGACAAGGCCGAGGCGGGGGAGTTCCAGATCCCCGACGTCGATATGGTCGTCGGCGGCTTCCCGTGCCAGGACTACTCAGTTGCTCGACCCCTCAACCAGGCACACGGCATCGAGGGTAAGAAGGGCGTCCTGTGGTGGGATATCTACCACTTCCTCGAGATGAAGGAGCCCCGCTTCGGCCTGTTCGAGAACGTCGACCGCCTGCTCAAGTCCCCCGCATCCCAGCGCGGGCGCGACTTCGCCATCATCCTGAGCTGCCTCGCCGATCTCGGCTACACGGTCGAGTGGCGCGTTGTCAACTCCGCCGAGTACGGCTTTCCGCAGCGCCGCAAGCGCGTCTACATCTTCTGCGAGAAGGATGCCGGCGATTCCGACCTGACCGAGCGCATGCGCCGCGGCGTCATGGCCAAGGCGTTCCCCGCCGTCTACCCGGACGAGATGACCGAACTCGATGTCCTGCCCGACCCCTACGAGAACTCGACCCGCTTCGGTGTCGGCCAGAAGGTCTCGCAGTTCAAGACGGCGGGCGTGATGCAGGGCTGCCACGTCCTCACCTGCGACTTTGCCGAGGACTATCACGGCGAGTGCCGAGTGCTACGTGACGTATTGGTGGACGAATCGGACGTCCCCGAACAGTTCTACATCGCCGACGAGAAGCTGCCCGACTGGCGCTACCTCAAGGGCGCAAAGCGCGAGGAGCGCACCAACAAGAAGACGGGCTTCACCTACACCTACTCCGAGGGCGCCATGAGCTTCCCCGACTCCATCGAGAAGCCGAGCCGCACGATCCTCACCGGCGAGGGCGGCGCCGGCGCGAGCCGCTTCAAGCACGTCATAGAGTGCCCCGACGGCCGCTTCCGCCGCCTAGTGCCCGATGAACTCGACCAGCTACAGGGATTCCCCAAGAGCTGGACAGATACCGGAATGACCGACGGGCATCGCGCCTTCTGCATGGGCAATGCCCTAGTCACGGGCGTACCGCACCGCATCGGCAAGGCAATGGTCGAGGTCTACAGCCTATAGATAGAAAAAGGGGAGGGCTAAGACCCTCCCCTTTACTTTCCGCAGACGGGGCAGTTGCCGCCGCCCGCCTTCCTCCGATAGACAATCGCCTGCCACTCATGGCCATCGGGGCATTTCCACCAGACCCTTTTGGATGAACCCGCCACGACATCGGTGGGCTTAAGTCCCCCATTACGTTCGTAGTTCCACTCCGCCGCAATCTCGGGATGCGTGGTCGCGAGGTCGTTAACCCCCTCCACAACCACCCTGTTCGTGCAGCACGGGCAAGAGCAGGAGCGCAACACGGTCGCGGGAAACGCATTCCATTCATAGCCGCACCTGCGGCAGCGGACGGTCAGCCTCGTGTTGGCGCCCGCATACCTGCCAATGACTTCAATATCCGGGCAGGCATCCGCCGCACGCTCGACGAACGCCTCGTGCGTCAACGTCCTAGATTTCCCCGAGGTCTTGCCTGCCGCCGCCCGACCGCATTTGGGGCAACGCGAGTTCCGCCGCAACATCGAGTCGGGGTTGCCGCCCCATACGTTGCCGCACACAAGGCAGCGACATGGGAGGGGAGTACTGATACCTGCGTATTCACCGAGTACCTCGAACTCCCCGGCGGCGTAGTGCGAGTTTTGCTCCCGCAGCCGCCCGAGGAACTCACCTTGGCTTATTTTTCCCATCTTTCTCTCCCCGAGATCTAGACGACCAGATGCGACAGCGATAGACTTTTACCGAACAGAACTTCCAAGGAAGAGGTTAAGCCAAATGGAGCAGAACGAGAAGACCGACCAATCAGCGATTGTCATCTGGGTGACCGCACTCGAGGGTGCGTCTTTCGAGACCTACCGCACCAACTCGGACGCTGGTGCCGAAATCCACCTGCCCATGACACCCGCCGAGCTAGAAAATGAGCTCGCACGCGAAGCCGCCCGCGAAGGGGTCGAACCGAAATCCCTGCGCCTCTGCGGATGGAAATACCTCGGTCGCTTCGCGCCTTTCGAGTGGCTCCCACTCAATGAAATCGGTACCGCCGAGGACGCGAACCTGCTCGCGGCGGCGATCATGCGCGACCCCGACATCGATTGCGATGTTCTCTTCCAGTACTGCGACCTCCGCGAGATCTTCGAGCCGCTCGGATACATCAACGTTGCCCTCCAGTACGATGCCCTACCGTATCGCAAGTGGTCGAACCCGCTTGATCTCAAGGAGATTGGGATGGACGACCTCAGCCTGCACGAGAAGTGCGCCCTGCAGCTCGGCTGGGAACTTGCGGGAAAGGATGATTCGCGCGACCGTGCCGACATGTCCGTTGATGAACTCATCGATTTCGGCGAGAATGAAGCCGAGAACCGTGATTTGGTTGTCTGGCTCCACGGCTACATGGACCCCTACGAGGGCGAGATCGATACTGCGAGGTATTCCAAAGAGCACATCATCGAGACTTGCGAGAGACTCAGGTGCGATATCGATTCATCTCGCCTACCCGAGCCGGAAGAATGTTTGGACGATATGGCGCTGGCGGCTGAGTCGGCGCTCGAAGAAAACAAGGAAAATAACCTTGAGGGTGAACATGAGGAGGAAATCCCGTTCTAAATAACTTTCGATGAAGCGGGTCCCTTCGGGGGTCCGCTTTGTTTTGGGGCTGGCGGGTGGGGAGGACAGACCGTCTCTCTAAACGTCTCTCCAAGGTTAGAGAGACGAGGGTAAGGCTTCGGGGGTCACTCGGTCGAGGACAAGAATAATGAGAGTGGTAAGAAGTTGATTTGCTCTGTTAGACCAAGATTTCAAAAGTTCTCTTCATCCTTCTTCTTTTTCTTATTATTGTTTTCCCTATTCTTCTCATTCTCCCTGATAGATCGCCTCGGAAACTACGGATTCACCCAGCAATTACAGCAGGATAAAGTCCACCGAAGCTCGAACTTCCCCTTGCAATATACCCCCTTTGGGGGTATACTTATTAGCAACAACACGCGGGTCTGACCCGCAAACCGAACTAGGGGAGAATAATGGCTGAAATCAATCAAACCGCCGCCGAGAAGATGTACACCGTCAGCAGTCGCGAGACAATCTACGAGGGTAACGGCAAGGACACCGACGTGAATCCACTTTGTGACTCTGACACTTGGTACGAAGGCGCTGGGCGTGTCGAGGCGCTGCGTACCGTCCGCGAGTATACCGCGGACGTGCGCGACATGGGCAAGGTCGAGGTCTGCGAGCGGGGCATCGCTCGCAACGTCTTTGAGGTCTGTGAGACCTTGCTTGATGAGGATGGGGATGTTATCGGCGAGAACACCATCGAGATTGTGGACCCGCTCGACCGCATGCCCGAGCTACGCGAGTTCGCTGACAAGGCCGACCATTGCAATTGCCAGTTCCCGAGCTACATCACCGGCGAATGCAAATGGATCGATGATGTCGAATTCGACGGCAAATGCTACGGGCTCTACCGCTTCGAGCATTCCGCCTGGGGCGATTTCAGCGCGTACACCGACAACGGCTCCAACCTCTGGCTCCCCGCAGCCTTCTTCGATTACGGCATAAAGACCGCCGATGGGCTCAAGGAGGTACTCGAAGCCGGACGCAGCGAGTGGTGGCAGGACTGGCAGACCGCCGACGAGTTCGACCAGATTATCTACAAACTCTTCGCCGCCGAGTGCTAACGCTCGGCAGGAACATTTTGCAACGGGCGCGACCGCGAAAAACGGACCGCGCCCGTCATTAAGAAAGGACTAGACCATGGCAAAGCGCTATCCGCTTTCCCGCGCATCGAAGGAATACGACCGCTTGACCGGTCTCTATCCGCAGCTGCCCAAGCTCGTCACCCCGTACCCCCAGATGAACTCAGGCGATAGGAACTGTCTCGAGATGGCGCTGGATATGCTCGACGCATGCTCCGCGAAGACCGGAATGCCGATTGACCTGACCGATACGGCATCGACCGTTGACGGTCGATGGGTCATGTCCGATGACCTCCCTTGGATTGCGAGGTGGCACGCATGCAGGCAGGTCTACAAGATTGACCGCACGGTGTCCGACACGCTGGTCGAGCAGGAACTGGACGGAGATCTGCCGGTAGATCTGATTCATCGCATGCCGTATCCGATTATCTATGTCGATGCACATGTGCCGGTGAGCTGCCAGACCACCAAGCGCTGGGCAGATGGCTTTTTCGCCTACTTGGACCGCGACCTCATGGGCGAACTCGACATTACGTTCGTCTACCTCATGGACGATGGGACGCGGTCGCGCATGTCCTTGGTAATCGAGGACGGTGCTACGCTCGAGACGTGCTTGGCGCATATTGCCGACGTCGACGATGTACTCGATGAGCTGACGGGCGGCTCGATGTCGAGAAACAAAATCACCGACCCCGAGGAGCTGGCATGCCTGCGCTATTGCGCCACAGCGTCACTCAACCTTCTACTTTTCGTGCTTTCTGCCGAGAACGGCGCGGAGACTGTCTACACCCCTCCGAAACAGTCCAAGGGACAGAAGGTCGGCAGGCGCACGAACACCGAGACCGTCCGTATGCTCGGAGCCAAGATTGGCAGCGCCATCGGCGCGGCACGCCGAGTCGGATACGCTCCGCATGAGGGGACAGGGGAGCGCACCGTGGCGCCTCACGTTCGCCGAGCCCATTGGCAGAGCTTCTGGACCGGAAAGCGCAAGGGCCGCGAGGACGGTAAGTTCGGTGACGAGCTGGTGGTCAAGTGGATCCCGCCCATTCCCGTCAACCAGGGCGCGGGGGAGGTTACCGAGACCGTCCATCTGAACTCGACCGAGGCAGGCGAATAGGATGGCGAGGGGAAAAGCCGATTTCAGGGCCCGCCGCGAAATGCTGGGACTCACCCAGCAGGACGTGGCGGATGCCCTCAACGCCAACGTGAAAACAATCAAGAACTGGGAGAACCCTCGCCAGACGAGATACCGCATCTCCGATGCCGCATGGGAATTCCTCGACTGTGCCGCCGATATCCAGGCTCGGCAGGTGGCATACGCCCGCTCCGTAATCGAGAAGCACGCCGAGGTATTTGCCGAAAGCCCGATTGTTGTGCCGATAACCTACTACAGGGACCAAGCCGCCTATGACGAGTGCGGGCGGGACGCAGGCCCCTACGGTCAGGCAAATGCGACCTCCCGCGCCATCGCCCGCGAGCTGGAGCGCATGGGCATCCAAGTCGAGTTCCGCTATGCCGACAGTGCAGACGCATAGCCCGATTCCGACAGCTGATTCCAAACTGAAAGCGGAGGAGTTTCCCTGCCGTTCGGCAGCGATGACCCTCCGCTAGATACCGTCCCGCGGCAGTGCCGCCGCCCTCATCAAAGCACCGTGGCCTCGGCAGGGATCGCCCCCAGCACTGCCGCGTACTCGGTGGGGTAGAGCCGGCTGATCGTCTTCACGTCGCGGATGACGATATTGCGGTCGTCCGGCTCAGTGATGCCGTACCCGAACGCCTGGAGCGTCTCGACGGCCTCCTGGATGCGCTGTTGGAACATGGGACCCGGATCGACCCGAAGCCCGAGGTAGCCGCGCCAAAGGCATGGCGAGACGCGCAGCATGTTATGGATTTTGGAGATCGGCTCGATGTCGGCGTAGACGTTGAGCGTCACCATGGCGTCCTTGTGCCCTAGAATTGATTGGAGCGCCTTGATATCGCCGCCCTGGCGGATCCACTGCGTTGCGAACGTGTGGCGAAGGCCATGGAACGTAATCAGCTCGTCGTTGGTGCCCATGAGTCCGTTGGTCTCCGAGAACGTCTTGAACGCGCGGCGCACGTAGCTGGTCGTCGCGAAGGACGCGCCCGGCTCAGACAGGATATAGCAGTCCCCGATTTCGGTCGAGCCCGCCAGACCGCGCGAGCGCAGCTTATCGAGGTCTATGCCGTGAATCTCCTTCAAGAAGGGGAGAAGGCCCACCGGGTCGATGGGGATGGCCCTGCAATCATGGGTCTTGGTGTCCTTGATGAACGAGCCCATCCCCTTCGCATACGCCACCGAGTGCCTGACCGAGATCAGCCCCGCCTCGAAATCCACGTCGCACCACCGAAGCCCGCAGACCTCGCCGATGCGCATGCCGGTGTGCAGGGCGAGCACGACCGCCCGCTTGAAGCGCGAGTCGGGCATCATGGAGCAGATGGAGTTGAGTTTCGGCACGAGGTCCGACCTGAGCGCGTTGCGCGGCCGTCCGATGATGCGCGGGGCCAAGGCGCCGTCGAACGGGTTCTTGCCAATGGTGTCGTTGCTTCTCTTGACAAGCACCGTATAGAGGCGCTTTCCCAATTTAAACGCCTTGTTGAGCGTATCGGGGGCGCAACCGAGCGCGATCCTCCGCGCAGACCATGCGTTGATGTCGTCGGTCGTGACCTCGTTCACGGGAATCGCCCCCAGCTCGTCGCGCTCGATGTGCAGGGCGCTGAAATGGTAGTCATCGCGCGTGGTCGGGGTGATTCGGTTCATCTGCAAGCAGAAGTCGATGAATTTCTCGAGCGCGACCCCCAAGGGAAGAAGCGCGTACTCGTCCGCCTCGAGCTGCGCCTGCCGCTCCTCGGCTGCGACCCTCAAGCCCTCGGCCTCGGCGAGCTCAGCCTCGATATCACTCCTGAACTCCGCCAAGGCATCCAGCGCCGCCTTCTTGCCGCGGGTGCTATCGCTGAGGCATGCGATGCCCGTGTTCCTCGTCCTCTGCGTGCGTTCCCCCGTCTCCTCGTCGATGAGGCTAACGACGGCCTGCCACCTCCCCTTGTTCTTCCTGACCGACCCGCTTCCACAAATGCGTAAAGTCTTATTGCTCTCTTTTTCGCTACCCATTTTGCTCCCAAAACACTTCGTGATTCCAGATATGCATATCTACCTGCGGAAACTCAAAAGTCTGTGATTCCGGAGCCTCCGGAGTCACCAGAGAATCACCGACTGCGCCATGAGTTTGTAATTCGAATTATAACGAGATATAGAAACCTGTGTTTACCTGCGTTAATTTACATATGCGGAAACAGCTTACATGCGCTATTTGCGCGTCCTATAATAAAAAAACCACAGGTAGAGCCAAAAATAGGGGTCTGGGGGTCAAGGGGTCGCTGGTTCGAATCCAGTCGTCCCGACCAGAAGTTTGCAGGTCAGGCACCTAGTGCCTGACCTTTTTTGTTTTAAGCAATTGCTTAATTTTGATTAAGCAACAGCACGCCAAAATCTACCTGCGCGATATTCGCTTTTTGCGGTTACTTGCGCGTTTTGCACACGCTTGAGCCGATTTATTGACGCGATACGAATCTACATACGCGTAGCTGGTATACAGCCGAGTACAGGCTGTATTTATCGCGGCGATTTACACAGATATAGCGACTGTATCGAACAAGCGTGTCGCTGTATTTATTCCAGTAGTCCACTTGATTGGTGGACAAGTGGGCTGTTGCAACGAAACGCCAAGCAGGACGGGCTCTATACGAGGACGCCGCAGAGGTAATGGCGGAGGAGTGCGGCTGGCGCTCTGAGAGCCGCTGTATGACCCTATTTCTCCTCAACCCGAATACCTGTGCCGCGAACCTAAACCGTTCGTACACTTGCCAAAAGATAGGCCCGCGCGGAGTCGCGCGGGCCTTGCACTAGAAATCTAGAAGCACCAAGCGGGAAACACGTTGCCGGCACTGTTGGCACTACCGCTGCTCCAGCGACCGAAAGGGTCAACATAGATAAAGTCCGTTGAGTCACTCGGAGACACGGAACGAGTGCTGAAATAGCACACAATCTCAGGTCCAGAATACCTCGACGTCGCATAGTACTCGTACTGGGCGCCGTCAGACTGGAGGTCTCCGTAAATCTCGGTCGTCGAGAGGATGAAGACCTTGTCATTCGTTGCCGTCGGAGTGCCGGCGCTACCGCCGCCCTCGTTGTCCGTCATCTTCGTGACGGCCTTCGCCTTGGACTGGAGCTCGGCCGGCAGGAGCGCCCAGAGGTCACCGGAGTTCAGGCGGGCGCGGAGCTTAGAGGACCTCCAACCGCCGACATTGGTCTTTGTGTCGTTCCAGATGTGTTTGTATAGGACATCGTTGGTCGTCTCAAACGTCAGCCCCGCCTTGCCGCTACCGTCGGCGAGGTCGTCATGGTTGATACCGATGATGCGGTATCTGGGCATCGTGGTGTCAGCACTGCGAATCTCTCATAGAAGATATGCAACAACTTGATAATTTCGCAGCCATAAGGAAGAACCTTTTCACTGTTTCCGAGGACAGCACGATTGAAGAAGCCTCGGTCCATGAAGGAGACTTCCCATATACATAGATTAAAATAAAGCCGTGTATGACCAATATGAACTTGAGCATATTCCGTCCGTATTCATACTGGATGATCAAGGAAACATCATCGGCTCATCCGAAGGAGAGAAAGAATTTCTTGCCTTATTAAAGAAATACGCCGAATACAACGGATATAAAGCGGAAGGAGGCGACATCGAGTAACTATCAAAGGCTAGATTAAGGAGCCTGCCATGAAGAAATGCCTGCCCTCCATCGTCTCAGTAGCTCTTTGCCCCTCCCTTGTCATGACACCATTTGTGCCCGTTGCGGCAGCCTATGCCGACGAGGGATCTCCCGCCGAGAGCAGCGAGATCTACGTCGGAGACAACTACGACGAAAATTACGATATATCCCTTTTTGAGCGCGGACGCTGCACGGATTCATATTCCAAGGCGTGGTGCGATTCTCACGGATCTGCAAATAACCGCCCCGTCCCTCACAAGGTCAAGCTGAACGCGAAGGAGGAGGCTTGCCTGCGCGATCTCTAGCTTGCTGGCACCGCTGAAGTTATCGCCGGTCTCGTGGCAACCGGTCCTGGCGGCGGCTTTTTTGCAACCGCAATGACATCGTACCGACTTTTCACTTGCATGTTCTGAAAGGAAGTTGCCATGTTGTCGCAAAATCAATCGAGATACTTGACCACAATCGGCTTTGCCCTGCTTGCATTACTCTTTGCTAGCGACCTTTTGCTGAAACCGCCCAAGGAACTCGTTTTGTTTGCCATATCCTGCATTTCCGCCCTTTACTTTACGGCGACCCTATTCGTCGGACTAAAGGAGAGGAAAAAAGGCGCAGTCGCTGCATCTGCCGTAGGCGTGGTAATAGCCATTGCCTCATTCTTTATCTGACACATTGGTGATCTAGGGGCGATATCGTAGGAATACGACCGGGGGAGCCGGGACCAGATTGCCCGGGTTGCCCGGTCGTCTCGCGCGACGGCGCGGCGGTTCTATAGAAAGCTCTCTGGACTTCACGCCGTTTCTGATCGCATTGTAGACAGCCATCTCGTCTTCGCAGTCGGCGAGCACGCGGTGTGCGTCGTCGTTTTGGATGTCCAGTAAATCTCGAAGGTCCTCCATGCACCAGCGTCCGAGATTTGGCCATGCGCGTTGCGCGAGCTGATAAGTGTCGATTGCGATGTTGTAGTTAAAGTCCAGGCCAAAGCCGTCCCAGGCAGAACGGCATTGTTTCCTTGATTATCAACTTCATCCGGACACTTCCCGCATTCATCCGTGTGTGTACGGATGAATGCGGGGTTCGATACCCTGGCGGCCTGATCGGCAGACCGCCGGGAATTCTCACTCCTCGATAAAAGCCGGCACTCGGTTAGTCCTGCGCATCTTGAAATCGCCAGTCTCGTGGGAGACGTAGAGAATGCCGTCCATCCCGTCTCGTGATGCATACGACAGGTGAACTGAACCGCAATCCGATCCATCATTGTCGAGAAGATCAAACGAATTCGGATCGCTCGTTGCGGCCAAACGACCACTCATACAAGAGCCATCGTCATTACAGATTTGCCATTCCATGTCTTCGCCTGCAAGAATCGCCATAGACGGCCTGGTCGCGCCATCGTTGACATACATCCCGTCTATGCCAAACCCATTTTCAGCGCCATCGATGAACGACTGCTCGGACCTATACCTCGCAAATGATGCACATAGCACCATTGCAAGACAAAGTACAAAGCCAACAATCGCTATCTTTGCATAGCTCTTGCCTATCATGTCATTCACCTCCCTCGTATGTATCGAGGTATTCCTGCTTGAGCGTCTGCGAGGACGACTTGATCTTTTCCACGAGCGTGCCGGCCTCGATGAAGTAGAACGAGTTGGTGAGGTCTGCCAGGTCGTCGAGCAGATGGCTTGAAATGAGCACGCTTCGTCCCCGCGCCACCTCGCTGCGCATCGCGTCGCAGGAGGTTTTCCGCTTTCCCGGATCGAGGCCGTTCAGCGGTTCATCGAGGATGAGGTACGGGCAACCGGTCGATATCGCCATGGCAAGCTTTACCTGCTGCTTCATTCCTGTCGAGAGTTTACGGGTCGGCTTGTCGAGATATGAGGAGATTCCGAGGGAGCTGCAGAGCGAGTCGATGTCGGTGGCCGATTTCCACGCCTCCCTAACGAAAGCAAGGTGCTCGAGGGCTGATAGCGTGGGGTAAAGATCCGTGTCGCCTGAAGAGCTCAGGTAGACGAGTTCTGCAAATTCGGCTGATCGACGTTGGCTGATTCCGTCTGCCACCAGGCTTCCCGAGTGAATACGGGTGGGAAATTGGCCCGACAGCGCTTCGAGAAAGGTGGTTTTCCCCGAGCCGTTGGGAGCAATGAGGCCCGCCGCCGTTCCCGGGCTCAAGAAAAGCGATCCGATTGAAAGTATCGTCGTGCTTCCGTATCCCACGCTCACGTCCAGAAGCTCGAGCCCATGGTGCTTTTTCGCGGGTCCAGACTGTTTGGGCGAACGTGTCGCAACGGCGCCGACCGCAAAAAAGACCGCGACGTATATCAGGGCCACGGCAAGCATCGATGCACCGCTTGAACCGGAGCCAATGAATTCTGTTGGGAAGCATCCCACGTAGCCCGTTGCCTCGATAGGCGAGAATATGGCCAGCGGCAGGAGATTGAGCGCGGCGTTATGCTCCAGTGCCGAATCGGACAATAACGGGAATGCCGGGGCCGCGACAAGCAGCGCGGAGGCAAGGGGGCCCGCGAGGACGCGCCTCGTTGCGGTCGATAGGACGGCGGAGCAAACGGATATCAAGGTTCCGCCCGCAAGCAGCGCGAGAAGCAGGGCTGTGAAGACGTTTCCCGCGGTCGTGGTGGTAAGCGCGCCGTCATGGAAGAAGGCGATCGGGTACCCAATTTGCCCGAAGCCGTTTAGGACCAAGGCGTAAATGCCCCCGGGTGCGAGGCCGGCGAGGAGCATCGCGGTCCCCGCGGCGATTATCGAAAACACGATCTGGATAAGGCGCCGGAATTTGGGCACGGGCGCCTTTGCCGCCAGGGTCCCGGGCCTTGTGGCGCCGAGCACGAGTATCGACGAGAGAAGGAAGGGGATGAAGGGGAGGAAAGACGGCGCCGTGGCAATGGCGTAAGGCAGGAAGGAAAGGAATGGCAGGTCGTTTGCGGAGGCCGGGATATCCGTGATGCCGGAGCTGCTCAGGGCACGGCAATATGCGAGCGCCGCGTCATTGGTCTCTCGGTCTCCCACGATGGACCCGGATTGGAAGCCTTCGCCCATGAGCGCGTAGTAGCTCTCGGCAGAATCGAGAAAGGCGGCGTCGGTTTGAGCGGCAAGGGCGGCGTTCGCGTATCTTGCAAGCTCCGCGTCATTTTGCTGCTCTGGAGATAGGTCTGTGCCGCTGGCCTGGGGCGCGCGCGTATTGAATGCGTCGACAAAGCTCTGCATGCCCTGCTTCATAAAGAAGGGGCCGTAAATGGGTGAATTGAACGCTATGGGGATGGAGAAGGCTGCAGCGAGAACGAGCGTACAAATCCATACGGCCTTGTCTCTTAGGATTAGTTTGAGAAGAAGTCGACAGTACATTTAGAACCACCTACGTTCCTCAAAGAATTGTTTGATTAAAAGTAACAGACCGGATGAAGATACGTGCGACGGGGGCGAGGCGAATGGCTGAGCGGTATCGATATGCGGGTTCAACGGCATCACATTGGCCACATAGATTATTAACTTGCATTTCTAACAGTTAAGGAGACGGGTGCTCTCCAGCACACTCCTTCGATGATGTCTTCCGCTAGTTGCTATGCCGGCTTCAGCCAACAAAGAATGTGCCCGGGCGCTCAGGTTCACCGTTAGCGTTGGCAACATATGAGATGGGCCAGACCCTTGCCGCGCGCCGATTGCGCGAGAGGTGTCGGGCTCCATGTTTATTCCGCCTGCTTGTTATCAACCAGCTTCGTTCAACGTCTGACATTCAAGATGTCAGACGTTGAACCTGCGTCAAAGACGCAGCTGGGGCTACTAGTTGTCTACAATCGCTCGCGAAGCTCGCCTGTTCGTGCGTGAATGTCTGACAGCTCCGTCAGACATTGTCGGACATTTGATTGTTCGACAAATGTGCGCGTGGTCGCGTTCGCAAAGCTTACTAAACGGTCGATGGGTGCGTTGAGACCGGAGCAAACGGCGGATGCCAGAAAAATGGCCTCACAGAATCGCGCCTATGGTTGATAAAATTGACCGCCCGGGCGCAAATACCCGGGCGGTCAATTCATCCCCTCGTTCGCGATCCTGTTGGGTTTTGGGGCTTTGACATGTTGTTGACGGATGGATCAGCCGTACAGCTTGATCTCCCGGGGTTCCATGTGGTCGTCCCCCAATAAGACGTCCCTGATGTAGCTCTGCGGCAGGAACTCGACGGGCAGCACTGGGTCGTCGACGTAGCCGGGCACTGGGAGTAGGCGTGGCCTTTGGACATAGCGTGGCCGCCTGCCGGCGGTCGGACTGCCACTTCAGCCAAAAGCTCAGGCGCGCGCATTAAAATAATGGATATATCGCTTGATAGGCTTTTGACCTAGCATGAACATCGCAGGTAAATCCGTGTACCAATTTTTGGTATACGAATTTACCTGCGGTTTGCTGAAAGCTCTGACATGCGCTGTCGACTTCATTAAAATCGATTGCCGATCAAGTCTTCCTATATATGCGAGCCCTGAGAAGCTGCGCTGTGAACCTGAGACCGCTATCGATCGGCCCGGTGCACCGGGCCGCTGTCCTCGAGCCGGCATCAGCTTGCCGGTCTCAAAACGTATACTTGATTTAAGGCGGAGTGGAATGTGGGCGCGCAAGGAGATGCGGAATCGATGAGAGCCTCAAAAAAAATTACTGCAGTGTTATCATCTTTCATCCTCTCTATTCTTCCATTTCTGATTCTATGGGCGGCTTGGTCAGTCCTCCCTGATACAATTCCCGCTCATTGGAGTGGGGGTGCGGTTGATCGATGGGGTAATAAGCTTGAATTGCTGGTTGTTCCGCTGTTTTCTCTGATTGGTTCTATTGCAATTTCTGTGTACCTTATTGTTTCCACGCGGCGAAGAGAGTTCGCGGATTTCTCTGTTCGAATGCGCCGGGACTTTGTTGCGTGCTATATTTCTAGTCTTCTTTTATCGACAACCTGCTCAGTGATAATTGCCGTTTGGGTTCAGTTGATTCTTACGCAAAACACTGCGGTTGATGGGGGGCTTGGACTATCGATCCTGTATTCCCTTCCCGGGCTATATGTGATCTTGTGCGCTTTGCCGCCTTTTTATGCGAGCGGCGAGAGCAAAAAGGCAGAGCGCCTGATAACAGTTCTTATTGGCGGCGCGGAGATTGTTCTTTGTGGAATAGTGCTTGAAGGTTCGGCTGCCTCTTATGCGATGATTGGACTGATGATTCTGTTCTGTGCGTTTGAGATTGTGTCACAGGTAAGGGATAGCCGGTCCTTATGAGTTGAATTACGCGCGTGCGGATATAAAGGGTGGCATGTTAAATTTGTTGAAAACTCTGACATGCGCTGCCGACTTCATTAAAATCGATTGTCAATCAAGTCTTCCTATATATGCGAGCCCTGAGAAGCTGCGCTGTGAACCTGAGACCGCTATCGATCGGCCCGGTGCACCGGGCCGCTGTCCTCGAGCCGGCATCAGCTTGCCGGTCTCAAAACGTATGCCGTCCGGTACGACCAACAGCCGAGTCTTGCGCCCAGTTCGAGCAGCGCCAGAGCCCCGTGCCGGAACCCACGCAGCCGATGGCAGGGGAATTCAGCCGCGGCCATCGAGGAGCCGACCCAGGGACGGCGCCCCCAGTCCTCGAAAGATTTCCACCGCCCCTTGCAGGCCTGGATTGATTTAACAGTTGATTTAATCCGGCTGAACAAGCCGAGCATGGGCCGGTTGACAAAATGTAAGGTAAAAAAGCAGATACGACCGTACGCCGGTGCGGGGTTCGGGTGATGTGATAGAAAGTAATACACGTATTACATCTAACCGGGAGGTGCATCATGGCAACCGCCACCGCAGCCCTGAGAACCCCCGAGGACCTCGCGAACAGGTACGACCGCCTGGCGAAGTCGACGGGCCGCACGAAAACCTTCTACATGACGGAGGCGCTTGCCGCAGAGATAGGCAGGCTCGAATACGAGTACGGCCTCATGAATTATCCGGGAAGCGTTTGGTTGCGAGGTATGCCAGTGTGCGGGGCCTGATTCGTCAGGCCCCGCACAGGGGGACCGCGATGGTGGCCACCGCGCCGCCCGAGGGGCTGTTAGCGAGCGAGACGGAGCCCCCGTGGGCGCTCGCGGCCTCGGAGGCGACGTGGAGGCCGAGCCCGTAGTGGCGGCCTCCGTCGCGCGAGGAGCGGGAGGAGTCGTCTGTGAAGAGGCGCTCGCAGCCGCGTTCGAGGGCGGCGGGAGAAAAGCCCGGTCCGTCGTCGGCAACCTCGATGACGAGGCGCCCGCCCGCGACGTCGCAGGAGACAGCCACGCGCGAGCGCGCGTGCTCGGCGGCGTTGGCCACGAGGTTCGCGGCGGCTCGCGCCAGGGTGGTTCGGTCGAGCGGGGCCTCGGGCGCGCCCGCGACAGCGGGGCCCGTGGCCGCGTCGAGCGTCACGCCTCGCGCCCGGGCGATCTGGGCGGCCTCGGCGAGGACCTGCTCGCAGAGCTCGGCCGGCCGCATGGGGGCCCTCTCCGCCCCGCCGGACCCGCGGGAGGCCTCGATGAGCAGGCGCACGTAGCCGTCGAGCCTTTCGACGCTGCCGGCTATGTCGCGCGCGGCGGCCGCGAGGTCGGCGTCTTTCTCGTCTTCCAGCTCCTCCGCCACGAAGTCTGCGTTGGCGCGCAGCACGGTGAGCGGCGTCTTGAGGTCGTGGGCGAGTGACGCCACCTGCTCGCGCTGCCCCCGCTCCGCGGCCCAGCGGGCCTCGAGCGACTCGGCGAGGGAGGTCCGCATGGCGTCCATCGCTGCGAGGACGTCGTTCACCTCGCGCACGTTGGTGCTGCCGACCGCGAAGTCGAGCTCCCCCGCGCCGACGCGCCCCGCTGCCTCAGCGAGCGGCGCCATCTTGCGCGAGATCACGCGGCTCGCGCGGCGCGCCACGAGCGCGAGCGCGAGCGCGCTTCCCGCCGCGGCGCCGACGAGCATGAGGCTCTGCGGGTTGGGAAGCAGGCCGGCGAGATTGCGCGAGACCCACTGCGGCAGGTACTCGCTGACGAGTGCGCAGGCCCCGCCGCCCTTGAGCGGGAACGCGGCGTAGGTGAGGCCCGAACCCCCGCCCTCGATCTCCACTGTGCCCGGATCCGCGGCGAGTGCCGTACGGGCCATTTCCGTCGCGTCCTCGAGCCGCGAGCTCTCGAGGTCAGTCATCAGCACGTGTCCGTCCTTGTTCAGGATGAGGTAGCGGTACGCCGTCGGCACGTCCTGCTGCCCGCAGACGCCCTCGCGTGCCAGGCCCTCCGCGACCTCGCGCGCATTGGCCGGCCCCCAGCTTGCCTCGTAGACGAAGCCCGCGTCGATCGCCGCGGAGAGTGCCATGAACGAGGCGAGCCACGCCGTGGCGACCGCCGCGAACGCGTAGGCGAAGTAGCGCGCGATGACGAAGGAGAGCGGCATGCCCCCGCGACCTCGCGCCCCGGTCCTCAGAGCTGCCACTTGTACCCCATCCCCCAGACGGTCGCGATCGGATCGGCGCCGGCCTCGGAGAGTTTCCTCCGGGCGCGGCTGACCTGCATGGATATGGCCGCGTCGTCGGCGTCGCTCTCCCAGCCGAGCACCGCCTCGCGTATCTGCGCGCAGCTCATGACCTGCCCGGGGTGGCGGGCGAGGTACTCGCAGATGGCGTACTCGGTGGGCGTGAGCGGCACGGCCTCGCCGCCCACGGCGAGGTCGCGCGCCCCGAGGTCGATCCGCACCTCCCCGAAGGAGAGGGCGTGCGAGCGCGGCCGGCGCTCACGGCGTAGATGGGCCGCGACCTTGGCGCGCAGTTCCGCGGCCCCGAAGGGCTTGCGAACGTAGTCGTCGGCGCCCAGGCCGTAGGCAGCCACGGCGTCCTCCTCGGCCACGCGCGCGGTAAGGAAGACGATGGGCCCGTCGAAGTCCGGGCGGATCTGCCGCACGAGCTCGAAGCCGTCGAGCCCCGGCATCATGACGTCGCAGAGCACGAGGTCGAAGCGCGAGAGGTCCATCCCCGGGACCGCCGTCGGGTCCGCCGCCTTGACGACCTCATGGCCGTCGCGGCCGAGGACGCGCGCGAGCGCGTCGAGGATCGCCCGCTCGTCATCCACTGCCAGTATCCTCGCCATGTTCGACCTCCTGAAACTCTCGTCGGAATTGTACTAGCGCCGCACTCAGCGGTCCAGAGCCCTGCGTGCAGCCGCGGGCGCCTCGGCCGCGTCGCACGCGCGGTAGCGCACGCCCGAGCCGCCGCGCGCCTCGATCTCGAGCCAGCCCTCGCCGTCCGACTCCCGCGCGAAGAAGATGAGCTGGAGCTCTCGGACATTGCCCCTGTCGTCCGCCGCGTCCACCAGGTAGATGTATTCCGTAACATCTAAATCGACAAAAACGGCAGCATAAAGTCGACACTTCCCGCAAGGGGCATGCTGACCAGATCGCAGGGCTATCTTGGTGGTGCTTCGTATCTACCAAAGGAGGCCCGGAG
>ENA-OQHN01000267-OQHN01000267.1-human-gut-metagenome-genome-assembly--contig:-NODE-267-length-19352-cov-3.927906_pt1 | contig 19352 bp, 18 predicted proteins | sample MGYA00242564_ERZ504721 | MGnify/ENA primary metagenome ERZ504721 (study PRJEB26092, sample SAMD00036212) | human gut metagenome | host: Homo sapiens | study: EMG produced TPA metagenomics assembly of...
GCGAAAAATCGGAAGCGTATCTCCTGCATTTGGACAATATTTTCCACGCTTATGACCACGAAGACCGTGATTACGCCATTTCATTTCTTGCCGGCGCGATCATCAGCATGGTGGTTTACGCTATTCGCAAGGATGATTTTACGGATAGCCGCAAAATTTCGAATCTTGTGCAAAAGATCATTACCGGCCGCTATTTTACAATTTAAATCCGAAAATTCCTATAACAAAAAGCCGCTCGGGCTTTACGGCTTCGAGCGGTTTTATATTACAAGAAAGATTATTTGTGGTAGAGGTTATTGTCCTCATACGTTGCTTCGCACGTCACGTTGATGCCAAGGCGTTTGAATACGCTGTCGTCTACCGTGCCGAGGATTACGCTGGAGTGCAAATCACAGCCGCTCAGCTCGTCCAGCTTCTGCATGGCGCGCATCGCGTTTTCGTCGGTCGCCGCGCTGATGGCGAGCGCCACCAACATCTCATCGGTGTGCAAGCGCGGGTTTCGGCTCTGCATGTAGTCGGTTTTCAGCGTCTGAATAGGCGCAATGACCGTCGGCGAGATGAGCTTCACCTCGTGCGGAATGCCTGCAAGCATCTTCAAAGCGTTCAGTGTCAACGCAGAGGAAGCACCCAGCAATTCCGATGTGCGCCCCGTCACAATCGTGCCGTCCGGCAGCTCTAAAGCTGCCGCGGGCTGTCCTGTCGCTTCCGCGCGCTTCAATGCTGCGAGCACGACCGGGCGGTTCTCCGGCTCCAACTTCAGCTGGCGCATCAGGTTCTCGATTTTCTGTAATTCCGCTTCGGAAGCAAGACCTTGGCGCACAAGGCACGCCGTCTTAAAGTAGCGGCGAATAATCTCCTGCTTCGAGGCTTCACGGCACACTTCATCGTCGATGATGGACAGACCCGCCATGTTCACGCCCATGTCCGTCGGGCTCGCGTACGGGCACTCGCCGTAAATCTGCTCAAACATCGCACGCAGCACGGGGTAGATTTCAATGTCGCGGTTGTAGTTTACAGTCGTCTCACCGTACGCCTCAAGGTGGAACGGGTCGATCATGTTCATATCATTCAGGTCAGCCGTCGCCGCTTCATAGGCAAGGTTCACCGGGTGCTTTAAGGGGAGGTTCCAAATGGGGAAGGTCTCAAACTTCGCGTAGCCCGCCTTAATGCCGCGCTTGTGCTCATGGTAAAGCTGCGAAAGGCAGGTTGCCATTTTGCCGCTGCCCGGGCCCGGCGCCGTCACCACAACAAGGGAGCGCGTCGTCTCAATGTAGTCGTTGCGGCCGTAGCCCTCGTCGCTTACAATGAGCTTCACGTCAGAGGGGTACCCCGGAATGCGGTACTGGCGGTAGACCTTCAGCCCCAGTGTCTTCATGCGCTGCTCAAAAATCGCCGCGGAGGGCTGGTCTGCGTACTGCGTCAGCGTGATGCTGCCCACATATAAGCCGAAGCCGCGGAAAAATATCAATCAAACGGATGACGTCCGTGTCATACGTAATGCCAAGGTCGCTGCGGCGCTTGTTTTTCTCAATGTCGTTCGCGTTGATCGCAATGACAATCTCCGCCTGGTCTTTCAGCGCCAAAAGCATCTTGATCTTGTTGTCCGGCTCAAAGCCCGGCAGCACGCGTGAAGCGTGGAAATCGTCAAACAGCTTGCCGCCGAATTCCAGATACAGCTTGCCGCCGAACTGGTCAATGCGCTCGCGAATACGTGCAGACTGCAGCTCGATATACTTCTGACTGTCAAAACCGATTTTCTTCATGGTCATTCCCCTTCCTTAATTCATACGTCTCATGCGTCCTAAAATAATCCCCTTTAGGGTGCATTTGAAAAGCCGTAAACTTGTTTTCCGATACACCCCGAATACAGTAAAAAAGCGGGCGTTCGGTATCTGCCCGCGAAAAATCTGTTTTTAGTATAGCAAAAAACGCGGTTTTTTTCAATAGCAAATCTTGGTTTGCGCCGCCTAATTTCGACTCTCTTCCGCGCGAGATATTGTCAGTATCTTCAAAAAGTGGTATACTGTTTATTAAATCGAAGTTTAATTTTAACGGCGGTACAGGGAGACACTTTTCATGAGCGAGCAGAAGCGAAACACAACGAAAAACCAAATATGCCTTGGGCTTTTGGCGCATGTCGATGCCGGCAAGACCACACTTTCGGAAGCGATGCTGTATGAAGGCGGGCAGCTCCGCCGTCTTGGGCGCGTCGATCATCAGGACGCGTTTCTCGATACCGACGTGCAGGAGCGCGAGCGCGGCATCACCATTTTCTCAAAGCAGGCCGTTTTACCGCTCGAACATACCGCGTTTACGCTGCTCGATACCCCCGGTCACGTCGATTTTTCCAGCGAAATGGAGCGTACGCTTCAGGTACTCGATTACGCTGTGCTCGTCATCAGCGGCACAGACGGTGTGCAGAGCCACACGCGTACGCTGTGGCGGCTTTTGGAGCGCTATAACGTCCCCACGTTCCTTTTCATCAACAAAATGGATCTCGACGGCGCAGACCACGATAAAGTCTTAGCCGAACTGCAAAAGCTCAGCACCGGTTGCGTCGATTTCACATCTCCCGAAGCGGAACGCGATGAAAACATCGCCGTTTGTGACGAAGACACGCTCGCCCATTACCTCGAAACGGGCGAAGTCGAATGTCCCGAGATTAAACGCCTCATCAAAAATCGCAAGCTTTTTCCGTGCTGGTTCGGCTCGGCTTTGAAGTTAGACGGCGTAAAAGAACTTTTAAACGGTCTTGAAATGTACACCGAAATGCCCGAATACCCTAAGGCTTTCGGCGCAAAGGTCTTCAAAATCGCACACGATAATCAGGGCGCACGGCTTACGTATTTGAAGATCACAGGCGGCGCTTTGCCCGTTAAAATGGTCCTTAAAGGCGGCGCGGGCGAAAACGTATGGGCAGAAAAAGCCGACCAGCTCCGCATCTATTCCGGTGGGAAATTCCGCCTTGCGGAGGAAGTCACCGCGGGTGGCGTGTGCACCGTAACGGGCCTCACGCACACGTATCCCGGGCAGGGACTCGGTGCGGAGGAAGACACCCCCGCGCCCGTGCTTGAAAGCTTTTTGACGTATCAGGTCTTCTTGCCGGACGGCATGGAGCCGCACACCGCCGTGCGCTGTTTGCGCGTTTTGGAGGAAGAAGACCCCCAGCTTCATGTCGTGTGGAACGAGCAATTACACGAAATTCACGTGCAGATTATGGGCGCGGTGCAGCTTGAAGTTTTGCAGCGCGTCTTAAAAGAGCGCTTTAAAATGGAGGTCACGTTCGGTACCGGCAGCATTGTCTACCGCGAGACGATCGAAGAACCCGTCGAAGGCATGGGGCATTTTGAGCCCCTGCGCCATTACGCCGAGGTGCACCTGCTCTTAGCGCCCGGCGAGCGCGGCAGCGGTATGCGTTTCGGCACCGTGTGCAGCATGGATGTGCTTGACCGCAACTGGCAGAATCTCATTTTAACGCACCTTGAGGAGCGCAGCTACCCCGGCGTGCTGACCGGCTCGCCCATCACGGATATGAAAATCACGCTTCTCATCGGCCGTGCGCATTTTAAAGCACACCGAGGGCGGCGATTTTCGTCAGGCCACCTATCGCGCCGTGCGCCACGGCTTATTACAGGCGAAAAGCGTGCTTTTAGAGCCGTGGTACGATTTCCGATTAGAGGTTCCGCAGTCGCAGGTCGGCCGCGCCATTTCGGACATGCAGCGCCTTTGCGCGGAGTTCGAGCCGCCGCAGACCGAGGGTGAAAATGCCGTCATCACGGGCTTTGCGCCCGTCTCCGAAATGCAGGGTTACACCTTGGAGGTCGCATCGTACACGCGCGGGCTTGGCAGCCTTATTTGTATGCCGAAGGGCTACTTGCCGTGCCATAATGCCGAAGAGGTCATCGAGCATATCGGCTACGATGCCGAGCATGATTTGGAGAACACCGGCGATTCCGTCTTCTGTTCGCACGGCTCCGGCTTCGTTGTGCCGTGGCGCGAGGCGGCTTCCCACATGCACCTCGAAAGTGGATGGAAGCCCGAAAAGCCGGGAACAAAATCTGCCGAAACCGAAGCTCCCGTGCGCGCCGCCGCACAGCTGCCGCCTGTGTTCGACGATGAGCTGCGCGCCATTTTTGAGCGCACCTACGGCCCTATCCGACGCCGCGATATGCAGCCGCAAAACGCCGTCCGCGCCGCAGAAAGCAGCGGAAAAGGGGAATGGAAGGTGCCGGAAAAGGTCTTCGAGCCTGAGTATCTCCTCATCGACGGCTACAATATTCTCTTTGCGTGGGACGATTTAAATAAGGTCGCCGAAAAGGACATCGACACCGCTCGACAGATTTTAATGGATAAAATCTGCAATTATCAGAGCTTCAGCCGCAGCACGTGCATCCTCGTTTTCGATGCCTATCGCGTCCCGCGTGACGTGGAGGACGTTATCCGCTACCACAACATTTCCGTTGTGTTCACAAAGCAGGCGGAAACGGCAGATACCTACATTGAGCGCGCCACGTTTGAGATCAGCAAAAAGCACCGTGTGCGCGTCGCCACGTCCGACGGCGCAGAGCAGATGATCGTACTCGGTCACGGCGCGCGTCGTGTTACGGCCTCCGAATTCAAGGTGGAGGTCGATGAAGCGAACAAGCGCATGCGCGAGGTCATCGCCGATTGGAACGAAAAAGAAAGCGCCCGCCACGCGCATAAGCTTTCAAAAATTTAACGGATCAAACGCAGAGTAATCTGCGTGCGTATACAGAAAACAACAAAACACAAAGAAGGGAAAATGGAAAATGAAGTCTTACTCTTAAACGGAAGACCCGAAGGCGAACGGCAATACTGCTGTTGCCCTGCATGAAATGGTGGATATTTTCAACAAAGAAGGTATCGAAACGGAAGTTATTCATGTCGGCAACAAAGACATCCGAGGATGTGTGGCATGCGGGCAATGTTCTAAGCTGGGGCACTGCGTTTTTAACGATCTTGTCAACGAAGTTGCGACGAAATTTGCGGAAGCGGACGGTCTTGTCGTCGGCAGTCCGGTGTATTATGCCTCCGCAAACGCAACACTTGTCGCGCTTTTGACGCGCCTGTTTTACAGCACTCCGTTCGATAAAACGATGAAAGTCGGCGCCGCCGTTGTGGCTGCCCGCCGCGGCGGCCTTTCCGCCACGTTCGACGAACTCAACAAATTCTTTACGATCTCCGGCATGCCCGTCGCGTCCAGTCAGTATTGGAACAGCATTCACGGCCTCGCACTAGGCGAGGCGAAAGAGGATTTGGAGGGTCTACAAACCATGCGCACCTTGGCGAGAAATATGACTTTTTTGATGAAGAGCATTGCGCTCGGTAAGGAAAAATTTGGCCTGCCGGAAACGGAACAGCGCATCGCAACGAACTTTATTCGGTAAAAAATACGGCTAAAGCAGCAAAGAAGCACAGTTAAGCGACAAAGAGCATCTTTGCTGATTTTTCAATATCTTCTATTAAAAATATCAATTTATCCGCAAAATGGCAAAAATCTCCCATGGCAAAAAGCCAAGGGAGATTTTGTTTATAGATCAACTTCTAATATATTTAAGTTTATTTCCACTCGCCTGTTCCGGCTTCGACGTAGCGGGACTTCTCAAAGACGGAGATCATCAAGGTCGGATCGGTCGTGCCGAGATCGGAATATGTAAGCCCCAGCGCCGTGCCACTGCTTTTATCCTGCCACTCGAGATATTGAGTGCCGGTACCGTTGTCGTCTTGAACGGCAGGTGCGCCGAAGGTTTCGGTGAAGCGTTTGCTTGCGGCTTCAAAATGCTCTTCTGCCGTGCCGCGCGCAAGCTGTTCGTGGAACGTCACCGAAAACAGCTTGTCGTTTTCGTCAAACTGCGCATCAAATTTGCCGGAGCAGCCTGCGGACTGCACGATGTCCTCCGACAAATAATTCGTATATGCGAAAGGCGCTGTCGCGGGGCTTTCGCTGACCATTGTCAGCTTAGAGCCGATAGCGGATTCAAGCTCCGTCGTGTCGATGCCGAACGGCGCAGTGGAATACGCATAGCCGGTCTTGGAATCGAATCGGAAAGCGTCTGTCTCTTTCACGGTTGTCTTAGACGAACAGCCGACAAACGTGAGCATCAAAACAAGGGACAAAACCAATGCGAGCTTTTTCATAAAACGACCTCCTATGATGATGTTAGGATTTGTGGCTACGCTGACGGATACGGCGGTGCAAATGAATTTGTGTTATGAATTGAGCTTGAACTTTTTGCTGAAAAATATCACCTGTGCATATGTTTTTTTGGTAATATATTACACTTGCATGATATCATGTATAGGAGGGTTTGTCAATATATATTTAAAATTGTTAGAAAAAAATAGAACAAAAATCTCCCTCTGTGCCGAAACACAAAGGGAGACTGTTTATAATGCTTTGATTTTAGAGCAAGATCGAATTAGAGAATGATGCTCTTGCCTGTCATTTCTTCCGGCTGCGGCAGATCCATGATCTTCAGCATGGTGGGTGCGATGTCCGCGAGAACGCCGCCCTCACGCAGCTTGCACGGATAACCGACAACGCAGAACGGAACCGGGTTTGTGGTGTGTGCGGTAAACGGTTCACCGTCATCATCAACCATCTTGTCTGCATTGCCGTGGTCGGCGGTGATGAGCAGCACGCCGCCCATCTCGTCGATGGCTGCTGCGACCTTGCCGACGCAGGTATCGACAGCCTCAACGGCAGCCTTTGCAGCCTCGAACACGCCGGTGTGGCCGACCATGTCGCAGTTTGCAAAGTTCAGAATGATCATATCGTACTTGCCGGACTTGACGGCCTCAACCATCTTATCCGTGACTTCGTAAGCGCTCATTTCCGGCTGGAGGTCATACGTTGCGACCTTCGGGGACTTGACGAGGATGCGGTCCTCACCCGGATACTGCTTCTCGACGCCGCCGTTGAAGAAGAATGTGACATGCGCATACTTCTCGGTTTCGGCAATGCGGAGCTGCTTGAGGCCCTTATCGGAGACGTACTCGCCGAGGGTGTTTTTAAGGCTCTGCGGCTTGAATGCGATCTCAACGTTCGGCATCGTGGCGTCATACTGCGTCATGCAGACGTAGGTGAGCGGGAAGAAGCCATTCTTGCGGGTGAAGCCGGAGAAATCCGGGTCTACGAATGTACGGGTGATCTCTCTTGCGCGGTCCGGGCGGAAGTTGAAGAACACGACGGAATCGCCGGATGCGACCGGAGCGCCGCCCTTGATGACGCACGGCACGACGAACTCGTCCGTGACTTCATTTTCATAGGATTTCGATACAGCGCAAACCGGGCACGCGAACTCTTCGCCTTCGCGGCAAACCATGGCGTTGTAAGCCTTTTCTACGCGCTCCCAGCGGTTGTCGCGGTCCATCGCATAGTAACGGCCCATGACCGTTGCGACCTTGCCGACACCGATTTCCTTCATCTTCTCCATGAGCTCCTTGACGAAGTCCTTGCCGGAGGAAGGCGGAACATCGCGGCCGTCGAGCAGGGCGTGAACATAGACGTTTTCAACGCCCATCTTTTTTGCCATTTCCAGCAGACCGTAGAGGTGCTGGTTGTGGCTGTGCACGCCGCCGTTGGAAAGCAGGCCGATGAGGTGCAGCGCGGTGCCGTTTTCTTTTGCGTTATTCATGGCGTGTACGAGCGCTTCGTTCTCAAAGAAAGAACCGTCCTGTACCGCCTTCGTGATGCGGGTAAGCTCCTGATAAACGATGCGGCCTGCGCCGATGTTGGTGTGGCCGACTTCGCTGTTGCCCATCTGGCCGTCCGGCAGACCGACGTCCATGCCGGAAGCGCCGATCTTTGTAATCGGGTTTTCAGAGAACAGCTTATCGAGGTTCGGTCTCTTAGCGGCGGCAATCGCGTTGCCCTCCGTTTTAGCAATTCCGAAACCGTCCAGAATCATGAGTACAACAGGTCTTTTCATAGTGGAGATGCCTTTCCTTTCAACTGGAAAAAATCTTTCGGTGGAAAAATCAGCCCTTGGTGGCTGCGTCTACGATGGCTGCGAAGTCGTTCGGCTTCAGGGAAGCGCCGCCGATGAGGCCGCCGTCAACGTCCGGCTGTGCAAGAAGCTCAGCTGCGTTGCCTGCGTTCATGGAGCCGCCGTACTGAACGGTGATGCCTTCTGCAGCCTTTTCGCCGTAGAGGGACTTGACGGTCGCACGAATGACAGCGCAAACTTCGTTTGCCTGCTCTGCCGTGGCGGTCTTGCCGGTGCCGATGGCCCAAACCGGCTCGTAAGCGATGATGATGCGCTTAAGCTCTTCTTCGGTTACGCCGCCGAGTGCGATCTTTGTCTGCATGGCAACGAGCTCATCGGTGATGCCCTGCTCGCGCTGCTCGAGGTACTCGCCTACGCAAACGATGACGGTGAGGCCTGCGTCAAGCGCAGCTCTTGTTCTCTTCTGAACCGTAACGTCGGTATCGCCGAAGTAGGTTCTTCTCTCGCTGTGGCCGGTGATGACGTACTCAACGCCGCAAGCCTTCAGCATTTCTGCGGAAATCTCGCCGGTGAAAGCGCCGCTGACCGCCCAGTGGCAGTTCTCTGCGCCGATCTTGATGTTGGTGCCCTTAGCCGCCTCAATAGCGGTTGCGATGTCTACATACGGCACGCAAGCGACAACGTCGCAGCCTGCGTCCTTAACGAGCGGAGCAATGGCGGTGATGAGTTCCTTTGCCTCCGCAGGGGTTTTGTTCATTTTCCAGTTGCCGGCGATAACAGCCTTTCTAACAGCCTTGTTCATGATTTTCTATTCCTTTCCGTCGGTTAAAAACCGTTTTTATTGAGACAACAATACGGGAGCAGAGGCAAGCTCCGCTCCCGTTCATGCTTTTAATTATTTCTCGTTGAGGCAAGCAATGCCGGGGAGCTCAAGACCCTCGAGGAATTCGAGAGAAGCGCCGCCGCCCGTGGAGATGTGCGTCATCTTATCCGCGAAGCCGAGCTTCTCAACAGCCGCAGCGGAGTCGCCGCCGCCGATAATGGAGATCGCGTTGCTGTCTGCAACTGCCTTTGCAACCGCGATGGTGCCGTTTGCGAAGTTTTCCCACTCGGAAACGCCCATCGGGCCGTTCCAAACAACGGTGCCTGCGTTCTTCACGGCGTTTGCGAACAGCTCGCGGCTCTTCGGGCCGATATCCAGACCCATCCAGCCTTCCGGAATGTCGTCGGAATCGACGATCTTCCACTCGGAGTCTGCACTGTACTCGGTTGCAACAACGTTATCGACCGGGATGAGGAAGTTGATGCCCTTAGCCTTCGCCTTGTCCATCATTTCCTTAGCGAGCTCAACCTTGTCGTCCTCGCAGATAGAGGTGCCGATCTCGTGACCGAGAGCCTTGAAGAAGGTGTAAGCCATGCCGCCGCCGATGATGAGCGTGTCGACCTTTTCAATCAGGTTGTTGATGACGCCGATCTTATCGGAAACCTTAGCGCCGCCCAGGATTGCAACGAACGGACGCTTCGGGTTCTCGAGCGCGCCGCCCATGATGGAAATTTCCTTCTGGATGAGGTAGCCGCAGACAGCCGGGAGGTAATCTGCAACGCCTGCTGTGGAAGCATGTGCACGGTGTGCGGTGCCGAATGCATCGTTGACATAGATCTCAGCCATGGAAGCGAGTGCCTTAGCGAAATCCGGGTCGTTCTTGGTCTCTTCTGCGTGGAAGCGAACATTCTCGAGCATGAGGACTTCGCCGTCCTTCAGAGCTGCAGCCTTAGCCTTAGCGTCCGGACCTACAACGTCTTTTGCCATGATGACTTCCTTGCCGAGGAGCTTGGAAAGCTCTGCTGCGACAGGCGCCAGGGAGAACTTCTTCACGTCGCCCTTAGCAGCTTCGAGTGCCTTAGCGGTCGCTTCGGCCTGCTCTGCCTCCGGCATAGCGTCGATCTTCTTCTTCTCCTTCTTGTCGAGCTTTACAACGTCGTTGAAGATGTTGTGCGGGCGACCCATGTGGGAGCAGAGGATGACCTTTGCGTTGTGGTCTACGAGATACTTAATGGTGGGCAGCGCACCGACGATGCGCTTTGTGTCCGTGATGACACCGTCCTTCATCGGGACGTTGAAATCGCAGCGGACAAGAACGTGCTTACCGGCAACGTCGATGTCTTCTACGGTTTTCTTGTTGAGGTAGTTCATTTTCGTACACTCCTTTAAGAAATATATTGAGTTACGGTTATACGTTTGGTTGGCGGACAACACCGCCTACAGAATTTATTTTATACCAAACGGAAGATGATTTCAAGAGATAACGCGCAAATTGCACACTTTTTAGCGCAAATTTTTCATTTTTGCGATTTTGTACGGGTTTTTATTTCGCACCGTTCGCGTCTGCCGCGTCCCAGTCGTAGCCGCGCAGGCGACCGGCTTCGGAGAGCGCGGGAAAATCCCACTGGCGCAGGACTTCGTAAACGCCGATGGCGATGCTGTTGGAGAGGTTTAGGCTGCGCGCTTCCGAAATCATGGGGATGCGCACGCAGCGGTCTTTGTTTTTGAAAAGCAGATCTTCCGGCAGTCCGGCTGTCTCTTTGCCGAAGAAGAGGTAGCAATTATCGGGATAGTGTATATCCGTGTGCTTATGGACGGATTTTGTGGAGAAAAAGAAAAATTCGCCGCTGTTTTTTTGCCAAAAAATTCGTCGAGCGAGTCATAATAGGTGATGTCGAGCAAATGCCAGTAATCGAGACCGGCGCGCTTTAGCTTTTTGTCGTCGATCTTAAAGCCCATGGGGCCCACAAGGTGCAGTCTTGCGCCCGTGGCGGCGCAGGTGCGCGCGACGTTGCCGGCGTTTTGGGGGATCTCCGGCTCGACCATAACGATATTCAAAATCATTGCTGTCAAAGTCCTTTCGGGAAGAATGATGTATGTTTTTGTAAAAAGGGGGAAACTAAACGTGACGGCTGTTTTGTATGTTTTAAAAGCCGCAATCTGGATCTGGAGGTTGGATGCCATGTATAAGCAGAGCATGAACGTTGTGAAGGGCGTGGGTCTCGGCATTGCCGCAGGCGCTGCCGTGGCTGCCGTTTCGTCCGCGATGATGAACGGCGGGAAGAAATCCGCCAAGGCGCGCACAAAAGAGATGCGCCGCAGCACCGCCAAGGCCGTGCACACGGTGGGGCAGCTCATTGACGGCGTAGAGAACATGTTGAAGTAACTACCCGCGGTCGCAGTGGCAGCCCAAAACGCCGCTGTGGCCGAATACATAGATATTGCATGACGTGCGGCGCTCGCCGGCGGCTGCGGCGCATTTGAGCGTCAGGGAGCCGGAAGCGGGCTGCTCGTAGCACCGTTGCAGCCGGTTGCAGCATCCGCCCGCGATGTCGCGCCAGCGGCATGCCCCGGCGTTTGTGCAGTGCTTGATGCACTCCATATCGATGTAGCGCTGGGAAATTTCGCCGCCCGCGTGGTAATCACCGTTGGAGATGAGCAGGTGCGCAACGGCGAGGTCGCCGATAACGTTTGAAAAGTGGCTTTCTGTGCCGTGGTGCGGCGCTTTGACGATATAGTAGCCGTCAAACAGCTTCCCGGAGATGCGGCGCAGCACTTCATCGGACACGTCGCCGGTCATTAGAATATCGAGGTTCGACGGGCCGCGGCTTCGGCGGTTGTGAAAGACGAGGGAGAGGTCGTTCTGCGTTTCGGTGTAGACGTTGCGCACGACGGATTGATTTAAAATGTCCTGAATATCCGGCGCGGCGGGGGAATGGGCGAGGTTGCTGCGCATATCCTCCATGCGGCCTAAGAGGTCGCGGAGAGAATCAAGCAGGATGCGCCGTCTGCCGGGCGTGGCGCGGTCGGACGGCGCGAAGGCCGTTTGACACTGCATGTAGAGCCTAACGAACGCATCCTTCGTCTCCAAAAACTCCGTTTCGCGCCCGGTGTGAAACGGGGAAGAGAGGCAGATGTTGAGGTTTTCGACGGCTTCCGTCAGGATGGCATCGAACGGGAAGGGCTCGTTACGCGCGGGGGAGAGCACCTCGTAAAACGCGCCGTCAAATGTGAAGATGTCGCCGCCGCCGAGCGTGAAAATGCGGTCTGCGCCGACAGAATCATTGAGCGCGTCGAAAATACGCAGGCAAGTGGTGTTCACCTGCGCGAAGTCACTTTGCGGAACGGCGAAAAAATGCGCGAACACGGCGAACTCCAAAACGGGATTTACGCCGCGCTTATCACACGGGAGGGCGGGGAGGTATACGCGGTCAAAGTAGCCGGGATCCTTTTTGACTTGCTTTAAAAAGCCGCTCATGTGGTCGCGGTGGTAGTGCGTGAGCAGAAACTGGCGCTGGGAGGCGGGCGCATAGCGGCTGAAAATTTCGTTAAAACGGCGGTCAATCTCCTCTTCACCGCGGCGGGCGTAGCGGCTGACGGAGCCGCAATCCACCATTAAAATCTGCCGGTTTTGCCCAACGAGGACGGTGCAGTCGCCGTATTCCACGTCGTGCAGTTCAACGCGGTCCATTACGCTTTGTCCTCGTTCTGCACGTGGCGGTACAAAATGCCGTTTTCATAGCGGTCATCTTTCCACTCGCCGGTGTAGACGACATTGCCGTTTTTGTCGAACGCTGTGCCGTGACCCTGCCGTTTACCGTTCTGCCAGCCACCGGAATAAATTAAATTGCCGTCTGCATCGAACAGGGTAGCTTGACCCGCTTTTTCGTTGTTTTCATATTTTTCGACGAACACGCAGTGCGTTTCGGGGTCGACGGAGACACCTGCGCCCTGCTTTTGGCCGTCGATGATTTGGCCGTTGTAAATTAAATCTCCGTTTTTATTGAAAATCGTTGCCATGCCTTGCGGCTTACCGTTTTGCCAGTGGGAAATGTGCAGCGCGTGGTCGCTTTCGCGGAACGAAACGCCGAAGCCTTCGCGCTGATCGTCTTTGAAGTCGCCGATGTAGGAGACGGCGCCGCTGCGGTAGTGGTGCACGCCGAACCCCTCGCGCAGGTCGTTTTTGTACTCGCCTTCATAGAGCGTGATGCCGTTGTTGTTCACGGTGCGGCCGAAGCCCTCGCGTTTGCCGTCTTCGGAAAGGTCGCCTGTGTAACGGAGCGGCGCGCCGCCTCTGATGAGCGTGATGCCGGTTTCGGGGTCGTCCTCTTTTTCAGCTTCCTTTGCAGGCAGGAGCTTATCAAGCAAAGTACGTGCCTGCCGGAGCTCTTCCGGCGTGATGTCGGGGGCGCGGTCTGTATTTGGCGTTTCTTCGGGAGCAGGTTCTTCCGGGGCTTCTTCGGGTTCTTCTGCGGGAGTGTCCTCAATGAGGGATTCTTCGACTTCTTTCGTCTCGGGTTCTGTTTCGGGCTGCGGCTCGGCTTCGGGTGCTTCGGAAGCAGCTTCTTCGAGAACGGGTTCCTCTTCGGTAGGTTCTGCGGCTTTTTCGGCGGGGTCGCTCAGGAAATCGACAAGTGCGGGTTCGGTGAGGTTTTCGAAAACGGGCAGCTCGGGCTCCGGCTCGGTCGTTTCGGGCACGTCGCCGTCCTTGATCTCCCAACCCATGGAGAGCATGACGGAGGCGTTTTTATTCTGCTTCAGAAATTTGATGCGGCGCTGCTGCTCTTCACGCGGGCAGTAGGCGTATTCGCCGCGCTCATCGGCGACGAGCAGAAGGCGGTCGCCGAACTGGGCGTTTTGCAAACTCTGCTCGGCGGTTTGGAATGCATACGGCACGGGGAACAGCACGGTTTCTTTCGTTTTGCCGGTAGAATCGTTATAATCGAAGCGGATGACGGCGTCGCGGTGGTCGTCCGGCTTAAAGGTAATGCGCGCGCGGCGGTCATCATCGGGAGAGAAATACTCCGTGCGCATCCACTGCATTTCACCGTCGTAGTACACGCGGGCGCGCAATGCGCCGTAGGCGTTATAAAACGCGATGCCGCGCTGACCGCCGTTTGTGAATGCGGCTTCGAGCGTATTTTTGCCTGCGCGTTTTTTCCATTTTATAGTGCGGCGGGAGAGCTTGCCGTGCACCTCGCCGGAAAGCCCGTCGAAAATGCCGCGGGCGCGGATATGTACGGTTTTGCCGGAGCCGAAATAGCTGCGGCGCGCTTCATAAAGAGCATCGTGAAACGAAGACAGCGTATCGAGCCCGGTGTAGCACACGGTGTAGACCTTACGGTTCACAAGGCTGGCGCTGAGAGAAGTGGCGTTATGTTCCGTCATCTGAACGACCTTTCTGCGGAAAACGTGCTTGTTTCCCGTCTTTTCCGTTGATATAGCTTCAGTATACCACGAAAGGGCGCTTATTTCAATCTTGCGCGTACACGGTTCTTTTGGATTTTGACTTGCGAAATGCTTTAAAATCTGCTATGATATTGTATCATCATTCTATACTATATTATAGATGAAAGGATCGCGCGGCATGAAAAGTTCGAAGAAAGAAGTCTCGTTCAGGCGAAAACTGATGACGGCTGTATTGAGCGTCACGCTGCCGCTGATCGCGCTGCTTTTATTCAGTAACCTGTATTCCACGCAGGCATTTAACAGGAAAATTGCGGATTCCAACATGCGCACGATGGATTACCGGGTAGGGCGCATGGAGGAGCAGCTTGATTCTGTGAACGATTTTCTCACCGGGCTGACGGTGAGCGACGATTACCGCACGCTTTCGGGCGGTGAGAAAAACCCCTTAAAGGCGTATCTTGCAAGCTATACGCTCATTACGCAGTTGAAAACGGCGCTGCCGGCATACGGTGATGTGGGCGCGTTTTTCATTTACAGCGTGCCGAGCGATGCCGAGCGCGATATTTTTGACGATTCTATCCCCTATGCGCAAAAGGAGCGGCTGCGCGCTTTTGTGCGTGACGCGGCGGAGAACAACACGTATTCGTACAATATGCAGTGGCGGCACGCGGAAATCGGCGGCAAGGCATATTTATTCCGTTTTTACGGCGGGCGCGGCACGTACCTTGTGGCGATGGTGCCGTTGGCGGCGCTGGCGGACGTGCGCTACACGCAGATTGACACCGACGCGGTGATGTTGTTTTCCGATAAAAATAACGAGCCGCTGACCTCTGTCGATTTTGTGGAGGATAACGGGATCGATTTGAACGGCGACTATGAGAGCTACTTTATTTCGGGCGGAAAGCAGCGGTATATGATCGTGGGCCGTGATTTGGCGGGTACGGATTGCAGGGCAATCCTTGCCGTAAACGAAAGCGGGTATTTCGGCTCGCTCGATGGCTTGCAGGCGGCGCTGCTTGTACTCTCTTTGCTGGCGCTGGTGCTGATTCCGGTCATTCAGTGGCGGCTGACGAACTCCATCTCGAAGCCGGTAGAGGGGCTGCGCAGTGTTATGGAGCATATCCGTGCCGGCGATTTGGGGGCGAAGGCTGAGGGCAAGACGAACATACGCGAATTCAATGAGGTGAACGAGACGTTCAACACAATGATGACGCAGATTAAAGACCTCAAGATCGAATCTTATGAGCACGAGATTGAGACGCAGAAAGCGGAGCTGCGTTACATGCAGCTTCAGATTCGCCCGCATTTCTTTTTAAATTGCCTCAAAAGCTTATATGCGTTGGCTGAAGCGGGCAAATATGACCGCATACAGAAGATGATTTTGGAGATTTCGAAGCACATTCGGTACATTTTTACGGACAGCATGGAGCTTGTGCCGCTTTCGCGCGAATTAGACCACATTGAAAATTACATCGAGATGCAGCGGGGATCTTCGCAGTACCCGCCGGTGTGCCGGTTTGATATTGATTCGCATTTGAAGGAGCTGCCGATCCCGCCGCTTTCTTTGCAGAGCTTTGTGGAAAACTGCGTGAAGCATGTGTACTCGCCGGATTATGTTTTGGAAATCGAAGTGAAGGCGGCGGTGCTGCGCAGCGGCGCAGACACGTTTGCCGACCTGACGGTGACGGACAACGGCGGCGGCTTCCCCGAGGACGTGATTGCGGAGATTAACGAGCCGGACAGCCCGCTGTACGCGCAGAACCACGTGGGCATCAACAATGTGAAAAAGCGCTTGCAGCTGATTTACGGTGACCGCGCTTTATATGCGTTCTTTAATCGGGATATGGGCGAACGCATGGGCAGTGTATCTGAAATTTTGATTCCGATAGATCGCGAGATGCTGAATGTGGCGGAGGACGAGCCGGACGGAGAGGAGGCTTTCAACGGATGAACGTATTGATCGTAGATGACCAGCCGGAAGTTGTGGAGAGCATGGTGACCGGTGTAAACTGGAAAGAAATACCCGTGGAACAGGTGTTTACGGCGTACAGCGTGAAGGAAGCGCAAAGCGTTTTTGAACGCGAGCGCATAGATGTGCTGCTGTGCGACATTGAAATGCCGCCGACGAATGGCTTTGCTTTGCTGCGTTGGGCGCAGGAGCGGTTTTCCGGCGTGGTGTGTATTTTCCTTTCTGCGCACGCGGAATTTGAATATGCGCAGGAGGCTGTGAAGCTGGGCAGCTTTGACTATATTTTGCAGCCTGCGCCGTATGCGGAGATTGAGGCGGCGGTGGAGCGCGCGGCCGGAAAAGTGCGCGAAGCGGAAAACCAGAGACGGTACAACGCTTATGCGAAGTACCGCGGCGAGGATGACAGTGCGGAGAAGGAGCCGGACAAGACGGAGCAGACGCCGATACAACGCGCGATGACGTATATCCGGCGGAACATCGACAAAGATTTGAGCCGCGCGGAGATCGCGGACGCGATTTATTTAAACCCGGAGTACCTTTCCCGCTTATTTAAAAAGGAAACGGGCGCCTCTTTAAATGATTATATTGTGACGGAGAAGATGCGCGCGGCACAGTCTTTGCTGAGTGACACGAATATTCCGGTGAGCCTGATTGCGACGAAGGTGGGGTACTCGAATTTCTCGTATTTTTCGCAGGTTTTTAAAAAAATACACAGGCATGTCACCGGTGGAATACCGTGCGGCAAAGCGGCGGTCTAAGCTGTAAAGCGCGTTTTATTTCGGTAAATTGTTGTAAAACTGTCACAAAATGTAAAATCCGTGTAAACGGGTGAAAGACAGAGAGCGTATCTTGCATTTGAAAGAGGGACACCCATGTGGGTTTTCCTCCTTTTTTTATCGATATAGAGTATCGATATGCAGGATTGTAAAGGACATCCTGCAAAGTCTTCACAAATATGTCACATTTTGAATAGGAGATGTCACGAAATTTGCAGAAAAGGTGCGGATTTTCTGTTACTATATATGTGTAATTTGACCGCGAAGGCTAAAAATAAATTTATCGCAGGTCGAAAAGTATGAAAGGAAGTAAGAAAATGGCAAAGAGACTTGTAGCAATGCTCATGGCAGCAGCGCTGACCCTCTCCCTGGCAGCTTGCGGCAACGGCGGTTCTTCCGGCTCCACCGCAGACTCCAGCACATCTTCCGAATCTTCCGCTTCTGACAGCGCTGCGGCTGATAGCAGCGATGCCTCTTCCGAAGCAGAAGATCTGAAAGAGTCCGAACTCGTAACCCTCAACATCGTGACGATGGCAGGCGGTAAAGAAGAATCCGGTATCGCACAGGTTGAGGAAGCAATGGACAAGATCCTCGAAGAGAAGTTCAACGTGAACGTTAAACTTTCCTTCCTCCCGTTCAGCAGCTATGCTGACCAGATCTCCCTGATGCTTTCCTCCGGCGAAGGCGTTGACCTTCTCCCGGTTTACATGGTCAACTACACGGCTTGCGCTGATTCCGGTCAGCTCTATCCGATGGATGATCTCATCGAGAAGTACGGCCAGGGCATCATTGAGCAGCTCGGTTGGGACAACATCAACTGCGGTCGCGTAGGCGGCGAGCTGTTCGGCCTCACGGAGGGTCGTGATCTTGCAGCTTCCTATGGCTTTGCGTACAGACTGGACCTTGCCGAGAAGTATAACCTCGACATGGATTCCGTTAAGACCCTCGAAGACCTCCACGATGTTCTCGTTACCATTAAGGAAAACGAAGAGAACTGCTGGCCGGTAGCTATTTCCGCCGGCGAAAACATCCGTGCCTGGGGTTGGGACTCTCTGGGCGACGAGATGGTTAACCTCGGTGTTCTCCCCGACATGGCTACGGACACCACCGTTGTGAACCTCTACGAGACTGAGCAGTACAAGAACCTCGTTACCACGATGTACAACTGGATGCAGGAAGGCCTCATTCAGGCTGACGCCGTGAACACCACCGAGACTGCAACCACTCTGATGGATGCAGGCACTGGATTCGGTACCTTCACTAACCTGAAGCCGTACTATGCAGAAGAGAACAACGCGAACCTCAAGAACCCGATCGGCACGGTTGAGCTGGTTCCGGCACTGGCTACCACCGACCGTGTTACCATGGGTCTGTGGTCCATCGCAGGCAGCTGCGAGCATCCGGAAGCTGCTATGAAGACTCTGAACGAGCTTTACAGCAACCCGGAGCTGAGCAACCTCTACATGTACGGTATTGAGGGCGTTCACTACGAAGTAATCGAGAAAGGCGCTGTTACGAACGGTCAGGACAGAATCAACTATCCGGACGGCCTTGATGCAACGACCACCACTTACAGAAAGTCCGGTACTTGGCTGATGCCGAACCAGTTCATCGGCGACATCTGGGGCACCGATCTCCCGGCTGATTACTGGGATGTAACGAAGAAATTCAACGAAGAGTCTCAGAAGTCCGCAGCATTCGGCTTCACCTTCGACGCAACCAAGGTTGCGAACGAGATCACCGCTTGCACGAACGTTGTTAACAAGTACCACAAGGCACTCGGTTGCGGCGCTCTTGACCCGGAGACGACTCTCCCGCAGTTCAACTCTGAGCTGAAGGATGCCGGCATCGATGCGATCATCGCAGAGAAGCAGGCACAGCTCGACGCTTGGCTGGCTGAGCAGAAGTAATTTACTTCACAATTAGACTTAAAGAAGCTGGAGCGAGATTCGTTCAGCTTCCTTGTGAAAATCCGTGTCTTTTCCCGAGAGGGAAAAGGGCATGGGCGTGTACAGAGAGATGACCCTTCTGTACATGCCCATGTTCTTTTGGAGAATTTCAACGGAGCAGGACGAAAACAGATTGAAAGGGGTTTCTAATTATGCCGAATAAATCTGCCGCACTGGAAAAAGAAATGAAAGTGCGCTCGGCAAAAACCGAATAAGTGGCTGCGCTTTTACCGCTGCATCCCGCTGTATCTGATGTTCCTTCCGGGCGCCCTGTATCTGCTCATGGATAAGTATATCCCGATGAGCGGTCTGATCATCGCCTTCAAGAAGGTCAACTGGCGTAAGGGCATCCTTGCAAGTGACTGGGTGGGTTTCAGCAACTTCACCTATCCATTTTAAACGAGGACGCTTTCAACATTACGCGCAACACACTGCTTTATAACCTGTGCTTTATCG
>ENA-OQHN01000271-OQHN01000271.1-human-gut-metagenome-genome-assembly--contig:-NODE-271-length-19207-cov-3.987055_pt1 | contig 19207 bp, 17 predicted proteins | sample MGYA00242564_ERZ504721 | MGnify/ENA primary metagenome ERZ504721 (study PRJEB26092, sample SAMD00036212) | human gut metagenome | host: Homo sapiens | study: EMG produced TPA metagenomics assembly of...
TATAATACGAGCAGAGCAGCAAAGCCGAAATTTCGGGAGGACAGTATGGTTGAATTTTTGAAAGAGGCGGCACGTGTGGTGCCGTCTAAACGACAGCTTGATTGGTTTGAGATGGAACGCTATGCGTTTGTGCATTACGGTGTAAACACCTACACGGACCGCGAATGGGGCGAGGGCACAGAGGATGAGAAGATTTTTAACCCCACCGCGCTCGATTGCGACCAGTGGGTGGAAGCGGTGAAGTCTGCGGGCCTCAAGGGACTCATCCTCACGGCGAAGCACCACGACGGCTTCTAGCCTGTGGCCGAGGCAAATACACGGAGCACAGCGTAAAAAAACAGCCCTTATAAGGGGGACGTCGTGCGTGAAGCCGCAGAAGCCTGCAAGCGCGGCGGCATCAAGTTCGGCTTTTATCTTTCTCCGTGGGACCGCAACTCAAAATATTACGGCACGCCGGAATATAACGATTACTTCTGCAATCAGCTGACGGAGCTTTTGACCGGCTACGGCGATATTTTCTGCGTGTGGTTCGATAACGCCTGCGGCGAGGGCAAAAACGGCAAAAAGCAGGAATATGACTTCCCACGTTACTTTGAGCTCATCCGCAAGTATCAGCCGAACGCCGTTATTTTCAATGATTTCGGCCCGGATACCCGGTGGTGCGGCAACGAGGCCGGAGAGGCGCGCCATGCCGAATGGGCCGTTGTGCCGAGCGAGCTGTGCTTTTACAGCGAGGTGCAGACCGGCGCGGGTCCGATGGCAGAAGACGGCTCTTTGAGCTACATGTACAACACGAACCGCGAGATTGGCACCATGCCGAACATCCTCTACTCGAAGGGGCTTGTTTTCGCACCGGCGGAGATCGACATGTCCATTCGTCCGGGCTGGTTCTGGCACGAAAACGAGGAACCGCATTCGCTTGAGAGACTGTACAACACCTACCTGCGTTCCTGCGGCGCAAACGCCTGCCTGAATCTTAACGTACCGCCGACGCGCGAGGGCAAGTTCGATGAACGCGACGTGAAGCGCTTGAAGGAGCTCGGCGACCTCATCCGCGAGACGACCGAAAACCGCATTCCGTGCACGGTGGAGCGCATCGGCGGCACGCCCACGCAGCCCGTGTATGAGCTGAAAACCGAGGGGCCGGTGGAGATCGGCTGCGTTGTGCTGCGCGAGGATCTCACGCACGGTCAGCGCGTGGAGGGCTTCCGCATTCTCGGCATCGACGAAGAAAACAAGGCGGATTACGCGTTATTCGAGGGCACGTGCATCGGCAATAAGCACATCTGCGAGCTGGAAGATCCGTTCGCCGTGCAGAACCCGCTGACGGGCCACACGAACAAAAAGCTTTCCGGCGTGCGCGTACAGATTACCGCTGCGCGCGACGAGGTCTTTATGCGCGAAATTTACATCACGAAAGGGAAAAGCGTATGCGAGCAGAAATAAAGTTGACGGATGTGAAAGACATTCGCGATTTGCACGAGTATATCAACGCGGAGCTGCGTCTGCGCCGCGTTGCACCGACGTTGGAAGCTTTGCAGGCGGCACTGGAAATGCCGAAAACGGAAGCGGAAATTGAGTTTACGGACTACGGCAAAATTTCCGGTGCGCTTTTAGATTATGTAAACAAAATGATTGAAATGATCGTGATTGTCGGAGAGAAGAACCCGAACGTACAGGTCATGATCACAATGTGAAAACAGAATACCGATAAAGCTCAGAGCTGTGCGGAAAACGGAAAAATCGCACCCCGTTTTCCTGCATGGCTCTTCTTTTTTTGACAAAAAGACGCATAAATATATTGATTTTTACTAATTACAATTGAATTCTACAAAATATATTTGGTTGACAATACCAAAAATTCTGTTATGATTATAACCGAAGCCACGAAGCAGAAAGGCAGGGATAAGCATGGAGCGGGCGGAAAAAGCGAAAAGCCCGGAAATGGAAACGGCAGGGCTGCCGCCGAATGACATGAAAAGATTTTATGTAAACGGCAGGCACCTGCTGCGGGAGATCGCCGGGCTGTACGTGCTGATCCCTGCCGGGGAGACGGACGCGCCACAGAACCGCATCACCGCGCTGAACGAAACGGGACGGTTTTTGTGGATGCAGTTTCAGCACCCGTGCACGGTGGCAGAAGCCGCGGCTGCGGCAGAGGCGCAGTACACCGGGCAGCCGGCAGAAATGCTGCGCGGCATAGAAAACTTTGTACGGGCAGGGCTGCGCGCAGGGCTGCTGCGCGAGGCTTCCGCTGCGGAAAAAACGGAAGGAAAGGCGGTATAAAATGAAAAAAGCATGGAGCGCTCCAATGCTGCAAACGGAGGTGTTTGAGGCAAACGAGTACATCGCCGCGTGCTACACGGGCGTGTGCGATATTTCGGGAGAGGTGTTTTTGGACTCGAACGGCAACGGTGTGTATGACCGCGGCATTGACAGCAGAAAGTACTATAACGAGGCGTGCGGACAGCAGTATTCCATCACCGGGCAGGATTCCGTGATGCCGGCGAAGAACGCATTCGTCGTGGACTGGTTCGGAAATGCGACACCTGTATGGAACTTTGACGATTACCATGTCACCACAACGCTGACGCAGAACGAGCGGCCGAACCACTCGTGATGCACCCGGAGAAAGACACAGCGGAAGCGTTTTTACTGCGCCGCGCCGCCAAAACGGGCGTGCCCATCACCGGCAGTTTTGAGCTGACCCCACTTTGTAACTTAAACTGCAAAATGTGTTATGTTCGCATGAACAGGACAGAGCAGGAGAAAATCAGCCGCCTGCAAACGGCGGAGGAGTGGACAGCGCTTGCGGAAAAGCTACGCGACGCAGGCACGCTGTTTTTGCTGCTCACGGGCGGCGAGCCGCTTTTGTACCCCGCGTTTCGCGCGGTGTATCTCGCGGTGCGAAAGCTCGGTATGATCGTTACGGTGAACACGAACGGCACGCTTTTGAATGAAGACTGGGCGGCATTTTTTGCGAAAAATCCGCCGCGCCGCGTGAACGTTACGCTGTACGGCGCAAGCGGAGAGACCTACAAGTCGCTGTGCGGTGACGAGACCGGGTACGCAAAAGCGATGCGCGGCATTCAGCTTTTGCAGGCGCACGGCGTGCCGGTGAAGGTCGGTGTCAGCGTGGTCAGGCAAAACCGGCATGACCTTGAAACGTTATTTCAAATCACAAAGGAACAAGATTTAGAGTTGGAGCCGGACACCTATATGATGTCCACAGAAAGCGGACAGCATGAAGCGCGGCTCTCGCCGGAGGAAGCCGCGGCCGCAAGCCTTGCCGCAACGAGAATAAAGCTTGGCACAGCCGGTTTTCACGAATATGCGCAATGCACGGTACAGGCGCTGGAAAGCGCTGTTCCGGAAACGGAAGCCGGCATGCGCTGCCTTGCAGGGCAGTGTTCGTTTGCCGTCGGCTGGCGCGGCGATTTGCGCCCGTGCGTGATGCTCGGGGCGCTTTCCGTGCCGATCGAACACAACGACGTGCAGGCCGCTTGGCGTGCGGTGCGGGAGAAATCTGCGGCGCTTAAACAGAATGAAGCGTGCGTCGTATGCAAGCTGCGTCCGCTGTGCCGCGCGTGTCCGGCATCGTCTTTGCGCGAGGGCGGCGCGTTCGGCACGGTGCCGCCTTATGTATGCGCCTACACAAAAACGCTCTACCGCCTGCTGTGCGCGGAAAGCACAGCGCCCGAAATTTTGAAGAAAGGAGAGACTGTACCCCATGCACAGGCTCTTTAAGTTGGGCGGTTTCTGCTTTGCGGCAGATCACCCCGATACACTCGTTTTTCCACCGAATTTTCTGCGTTTTGAAACGAAAGACGTGCAGCCTGCGTATTTCTACACGCTGCGCTTTGTAAAGAGCATCCCGAACCCCGTCGGCGTGTGCACGGCCGTGCGGGAAGACCTCATCGTGTACCGCGACGGAGAAAAGGAATCGCGGCTTTTGGGTATACAGGGCATGCTTGGCTTTTACGCATTGTATCGCGAGCTGGACGACACGCACGCCGAGGTGATGATCGCCGAAGACTGCCGCGGCTGCCTTGTGTTTGACCCGGTATTCGCGTCGCTTTTCGCGCTTGAGCGCCGCATGCTGCAAAAGGACAGCTTTATTCTGCACAGCGCCTACATACGCCACCGCGGACGGGCTATTTTGTTTTCGGCACCGTCCGGCACGGGGAAGAGCACGCAGGCCTCGCTCTGGGCGCAATACGCCGGGGCGGAGATCATCAACGGCGACCGCGCTTTATTGCAGAAGGTGCAGGATTGCTGGATGGCGCGCGGTTGGCCGGTCTGCGGCACGTCGGGCATCTGCCAAAATGCGGATGCGCGGCTGAGCGCCATTGTTTTGCTGCGGCAGGCGAAAAAGAACGCCGTGCGCAGGCTCTCGCGCGGGGAGGCATTTTTGCGGCTTTACGGACAGGTGACGGTGAACCGCTGGGATCAGGCGGAATCTGCGCGTGTGCTCGATGCCGTGGAAGCACTGCTGCGCCGCGTACCGGCGTTTTTGCTGGATTGTACCATATCGGAAGAAGCGGTCGACTGCCTGTATGAGGCGCTGTACCCCGCGACCGTGGCGGAGACCGTCCGCCTGCGCGCATGCTTATAGATGCTGCGGGGCTGCGCGCGTACATCGGCGCGATCCTTTCCGAAACGGAAGCGGGCGGCGTGATGGAAATGCCGGTGTTCGGCAGCAGCATGGCGCCGTTTCTCATCCACGGGCGGGACGTCGTGCGGCTTGTAAAATGCACGCACCCGCCAAAACGCGGGGAGATCGTGCTGTTTCGGCGGTTAGACGGGCAGTACGTTCTGCACCGCGTTTGGCGCGTGACGAAAAGCGGGTGGTATCTCCTTGGCGACAGCCAGACCGACCCCGAGGGCCCCGTGCACGGCGAGCAAATTTGCTGCCTTGTCCTTGCCGTGCGCCGCAAGGGTAAGTGGTACGGACGAAACAGTGCGCTGTGGCGGTTTTTCAAAACCGTATGGCTCGTTTTAACACCGGTAAGGCCGCTTTTTATCGCGATGCTTGCGCGCCGCCATGCCCGAAAAGAAAAGGTGCCAAATGGAGCGTAAAGAAAACAAAGTGCGCTTTTGCGAGTTCAGTGAGGTTTTGGCGGACTGGAAATGGCTGCTCACGTACAGCCGCCGCTGCAAGAAAATGATCGCGCTGTATATTGCGCTCGGCGTGCTCGGTACCACGGTCGGCCTGTTCGGCAGCGTGGCGGGCAAGTACCTCATCGACATCGTCACGGGGTACGATACCGCCCGTCTGCCGCTTTTGGTTTTCGCGGCTATTGGCAGCACGGCGGTCTCCATCGCGTTCGACTGCGTGGTGAGCCGCGTGCTGAAAAAGCTGGAGATTGACCTCAATAACAACGTGCGCGCCGATGTGTTCGACCGCATTTTAGACGCGGACTGGCAGGCGCTGCACGCATTTTCCTGCGGCGACATTTTAAATCGCTTTGAAACGGATACGGGTGCTGTGGGCGGCGGGGCAGTGAGCTGGCTGCCGCAAATTTTGGTGACGGCTTACAGGCTGTGCGCGGTGTTTTTCCTCATCTGGATTTACAGCCCCGCGATGGCGCTCATCGCGCTCGGCGGCGCGCCGGTGGTGTTGCTGCTGTCTGTCGCCGTGCTCAAAAAGCGGCGGGCATTTGAAAATAAGCTGCGCCGCCTTGGCAGCGAAATGACCGCGTTTGAAGCGGAGACGTTTTACACGGTCGACACGGTGAAATCGCTCGGCACAATGCAAAGCCAAAGCCGAAAGCTAAAGGAAAAACAGGAAGCGCTGCGCACATGCAGTTTGCAATACAACATGTTTTCCGTGCGCGTGAATGCGCTTTTGCGGGTTGCGGGGGCGTTCACGCAGTTTACCGCCATGGGCTACGGGCTGTATTTATTGTGGACGCGTGCCATTACATTCGGTACGCTGACACTTTTTTTGCAGCAGCGCAGCAGCCTGACAAGTGCGTTTGAAAGTGCCGCAGGGCTTATCCCGAAGTTTTTGAGCACGGCGATCTCTGCACACCGTGTGCGTGAGCTTTGCGAGCTGCCGAAGGAGCGCCACGGTAAAACGGCCCTGCCGCAGGGCGCACTGATGGTAGAACTCAAAAATGTGACAGCCGCATACCGAAACGGCGAAGCAGTGCTGAAAAACGTATCTGTTGCGGCAGGCCGGGGGAGATTGCCGTGCTTGTTGGCACATCCGGCGCGGGGAAAACGACGCTGGTGCGTGTTTTGCTCGGACTCGTTTACCCGGAAAGCGGACGTGCTGTGCTGCGCGGGAAGAGTGGATGCGAAATCGTCATCAGCGCCGAGACGCGCTGTGCGTTTTCGTATGTACCGCAGGGCAGCACGCTGTTTTCCGGCACGATTGCGGAGAATCTGCGCATGGCAAAAGGAGAACGCCACGGAGGAGGAAATGACAGCGGCGCTCAAAACCGCCTGCGCATGGGTGTTTGTGTCATCGCTGCCAAACGGCGTGAACACGAAGATCACAGAGCACGGCGGCGGGCTTTCCGAGGGACAGGCGCAGCGCATCGCCATCGCCCGCGCGGTGCTGCGCGGCGCGCCGATCTTGCTCCTTGACGAAGCGACCTCGGCGCTTGATGAAAAGACCGAAGCGCAGGTTCTGAAAAATCTTTTAACCGCGCTGCCGGACACCGCGTGCATTTTGACGACACACCGCCCGGGCGCGCTGAAATACTGTACGCGCCTGTACAAAGCGGAAAACGGCGCGCTGACGTGCATAGAAGTGAACAAACCCGCCTGAAAGACGTTTTAAATGCGTTTTTCGGCGGGCTTTGTTTATGACTTTAGGCGGGCTTTTGCCGAACGCGCAGTCTTTTCTGCGCGTGGGTGAAAATGCTTGGGCATTTTGAACATTGCCGTTTTGGTCGTAATTCCTTATAATAAATGTGCGTATTTTGAAAAGAGAAGGGAAAACGGACATGAATAAGGACTTAACGACCGGCAAGCCGGCAGGTGTTTTGCTGCGGTTCACGCTGCCGATGCTTTTGAGTGTGGCGTTCCAGCAGCTTTACAATATTGCAGACAGCGTCATCGCGGGCAAATTTGCGGGTGAAGACGCGTTGGCGGCGGTGGGCGCTTCGTACCCCGTGACGATGATCTTCATGGCGGTCGCGTTCGGCATGAACATCGGTATTTCGGTCGTCATCTCGCAGCTTTTCGGCGCGAAGGATTTTAAAGAAATGAAAACGGCGGCGTATACGGGCTTTATTTCTGTTGCGGTGCTTGGCGTGGTGCTCACGGTCGTCGGCACGGTGCTGTGCGAGCCAATCTTACGCATGCTCGGCACGCCGGAGAACATCATGGAAGATACGACGCTGTACCTTGCTATTTACATTTGGGGGCTTTTATTCCTTTTTATCTACAACATTTCTTCCGGCGTGTTCACGTCGCTCGGCGACAGCAAAACGCCGCTGTGGTTTTTGATCGCGTCGTCCGTCGGCAACATCGTGCTCGATGCCGTGTTCGTCATCATATTCCACTGGGGCGTCGGCGGTGTTGCGTGGGCGACGTTCCTCGCACAGGGCGTGGCTTCCGCGTGTGCGTTCTGGGCGGTCTTGCGCCGTTTGAAATCCATTGAAACCAAGGAAAAGCCCGCGCTGTTTTCCGGTGCGATGCTGCGCCGTATTTCGATCGTAGCCATTCCGAGCATTTTGCAGCAAAGTTTCGTTTCGGTCGGCAATTTGTGCATTCAGGGACTTGTCAACGGTTTCGGCTCCTCCGCCATCGCGGGCTATTCCGCAGGCGTAAAGCTCAACACGTTCGCCACCACGTCATTGACGGCGCTCAACAACTCGGTTTCGAGCTTTACGGGGCAGAATATCGGCGCAGGCAAAATGGAACGCGTGCGCAGCGGCTTCAAAGCGGGGCTTGTGATATCGTTTGCCGTGGCGCTCGTCTTTATGGGCGCGTATGTGTTCTGCGGCGAAAACCTCCTGCTGCTCTTTATGAATAGCACCTCGGCGGAGGCCATCGAGATCGGCAAAAAATTTCTGCTTATTGTCTCGCTGTTCTACCTGTTCCTCGCATTAAAGCTTGCCGCGGACGGCGTGCTGCGCGGTGCGGGTGCAATGGTATATTTTATGATTACCACGTTCTTAGACCTCATTCTGCGCGTTGTTCTGGCGTTTATTCTGGTGCATCCGTTCGGCATCACAGGCATCTGGCTTTCGTGGCCGTTCGGCTGGATAATTTCCAGTACATTGTCGCTCGCGTTCTATCTTTTGGGCGTGTGGGACCCGCTGAAAAAGAAAGCATAAACGGCAAAAAGCCTTACACCAAGCTCAAAAAAGAGCAAGGCGTAAGGCTTTTGTTATTTCATTGCATTTCGGCTCGCTTATGCGTGACCCGTCACGCGCAGATAGTCCGCATAGGTGCCGTCGAAAACGTTGATTTTTCGGTTTTCGAGCACGACGATCTTCGTCGCAAGTTTATCGATGAAATAGCGGTCGTGCGAAATGAACAACAAGGTGCCGGAGAACTCCAACAAAGCGTCCTCAAGCATCTCACGCGTTTCAATGTCGATGTGGTTCGTCGGCTCGTCGAGAATGAGAAAGTTCACGCGGTTCTGCAAAAGAACGGCGAGCTTTAACAACACCCTTTTCACCGCCCGAAAGAGAAGAGACGCGCTTCATCACCGCCGCGCCGCAGAAGTAATACTTTGCTAAAATTTGCCGCGCTTCGCCCTCGCCGCAAACACACTCGCGGCGGAATGCTTCGAGCACGCTGTCCTTGTCGTTTAAAAAGCGAATCTCCTGCGGAATATACCCAAGCTGCGCGGAGGGGTTGAACTTCGCTGTACCGGAAAATGGGACATCCCCGAAAATTGCGCGTAAAAGCGATGTTTTGCCCGTGCCGTTCGCGCCGAGAAACGCCATGCGGTCTTTTTCCTCCACAAGCAGCTCTGCCTGTTCAAACAGCGCGGTCTTGCCGAACGAAAGGGAGAAACCCGTAAGCTTTAAAACCTCGCGCCCGGTGCGGTCGCCCGCAAAGCGCATCGGGATTTTGGGCTTTTCAAGCTGCGGGCGCTTTATCATCTCCATTTTCTCAAGGCGAAGCTCCAGCATTTTGGCGCGGCGGAAGAACTTCGGATTATCCGCCTGCGCGCCCCACTCGCGAAAACGTTTGATGGCGGCTTTCATTGCTTCAATCTGTTTTTGCTGGTTTTTGTACTGCTCAAATTCGAGGAGCATTTGGCGTTCCTGCTCCTCTTTCGCAGCCGTGTAGCCGCCGGGGTAGCTTGTGCAGATGCCGTCCTCTAAAATGAGCGTGCGCGTTGCCACACGGTCTAAAAACCGGCGGTCGTGCGAGACCATTAAAACCGTACCGCGGTATTTTGCGAGGAAGCCCTCAAACCAATCGAGCGTTTGCATGTCGAGGTGATTTGTCGGCTCGTCGAGCAGCAGAATATCCGGCTCACGCAGAACGACGGCGGCGAGGTTCACAACGGTCTTCTGCCCGCCGCTGAGCACATTATACGGTCGCTCGAGCAGGCTGTTCAGCTTAAACCCCTGCACGATGTTTTTCAGCCGCGTTTCTGCGTCATAGCCGCCAAGCGCCGCATATCGGCTTTGCGCCTCGGTGTATGCGTCGGCATAGCGCTCGAAATCCTCCGTCATCTTTTCTTCCAGTTCGCGCAGCTTCGCTTCAACGGAGAAAACTTCCGCAAACGGCTCGCAAAGCACGTCGTACACGGTTGCGTCTTTGCCGCGCAGGCGGGGAATCTGTTCCAAAAGCGCGGTGTTCGCACCGCGGCGCAGGGAGATTTCGCCGCTGTCCGGGCTTTCTTCGCTCGCAAGCAGCTTTAAAATGGTCGATTTACCCGTGCCGTTGCGACCGATGAGCGCGGCGCGCTCGCCGGTCATCACTTCAAAGCTCAAATCTTTTAAGACGGGCTTGAAGCCGAAATTTTTATTTACATGTGAAAAACTGAATTCTGTCATTTTTATCGCTCCTGTTTTTGAATTGATTTGTACATTCAAAAAAGCAGGCCGAGACAGAATACATCAGGCGATCCAAAGAATCGCTCCGTACAAATGGATAGCCTTAGTCTCTGTCCATAGAGCCTGCACGGAGCACATCGCCAGTGATTCGGAAGCAAAATGCCCGATAGTTGATCCGAATCATACACTCACCGTCCTTTCGTGCGCGAAAGCGCTTTACTTTTACCAGTATAGCGCACAAAAAACGGACTTTTCAAGAAGAATTAATACGCCACGGCGGAAAGCGGAGTTTAAGTTGATTTTTGGCGGCAAATCCGCTATAATAATATAAGATAACAGGCACCTTAGGCGTGCTTTGTGTGGGACGCCGAAAAACAAGGGAGCAAAAGCCGCTAAAACAGCATAAAAAGGCTTTTGCAGCCGTCTTAACTTTAGGGAGGAAGATCACGATGCCGGAAGTTTACACCATACCGCTTTCCAAAGATCATTCACGAGTTACAGCTTGAGACCGCTTTTCTGCCGAAGAGCGCCGATGATATTTTGATTCAATCGAGAGACGTTGTTCGCCCCGGCATGGAGCTGAACGGCTACCACGAATATTTTGACCCGAATCGCATCGCCGTTTTAGGCCGTGCGGAAATGTACATGCTGGAGAGCTTAAAGCCGGAGCGCCGCGCCATGGCGCTGGACAGCTACCTGTCTCTGAAGCCGCCGGCAGTGATTGTTGCCCGCGGTATTGACCCCGGCAAGGACTTCATGGAGATTGCCGAAACGTACCACGTGCCGGTGCTGCGCACGACGGAGTCGACCTCAAATGTTGTCGCGTCGCTCGTTGCGTATTTGAACGTCGAGCTTGCGCCGCGCATCACACGCCACGGCGTGTTGGTGGAGGTTTACGGCGAAGGTATTCTGCTTGTCGGCGACAGCGGCGTCGGCAAGAGCGAGACGGCCATCGAGCTCATCAAGCGCGGCCACCGTCTCATCGCGGACGATGCGGTGGAAATTCGCCGCGTATCCAGCAAATCGCTCGTCGGTCAGTCCCCGGAGAACATCCGTCACTTCATCGAGCTGCGCGGCATCGGCATCATCAATGCCCGTCGCATTTTCGGTATGGGCGCCGTTAAGCTGCAGGAGAAAATTGACATGTGCATCAACCTGGAGATCTGGGACGCGACGAAGGTCTACGACCGCATGGGCATGGACAGCGAATACACGGAAATTCTCGGCATCAAGGTGCCGGTGATGACGATCCCGGTAAAGCCCGGCCGTAACCTTGCCATCATCATTGAAGTTGCGGCGATGAATAACCGCCAGAAGAAAATGGGCTACAACGCCGCCTACGAGCTGCTCTCCGCGCTCGGCATGGATGCTTCCATGATGCCGCACGAGGAGATTAAGAGAGATTTGGATATTTAACAGCATGATTTTAGTATAAAACAAGATGTTTTGGCATCTTGTTCAGGATCCCCCTTTGATAGGGTTTTCTGCGGTCGGACAATTCACCGGATTGTCCGATCTACCTTCCTGATCTTTTGGTAGGCAAAAGGGTTTCGCTTTCTGCGGAAAGCGGCTTAGGGCGCTGCCCTAAGAACCTGTAAACTTCCTGAAGAAAGTTCAATCAAAGACTTTTAACCGCGTTTAAGGTTAGCTGAAAGTGAGAAAATATCATCATGTATAACATCATTGCAGATTTGCATACACATTCGCTGGCGTCTACGCATGCGTACAGCACCATTCGCGAAATGGTCGATTCCGCTGCGGAAAAGGGCCTCAAAGCCATTGCCATCACCGACCACGCCCGCACCATGCCCGGTGCGCCCGGCCCGTGGTTCTTTAATTCCATGCATGAACTGCCGCTTTTATACCGCGGCATTCTGCTCATTGCGGGCATGGAGGCGAATGTCATCGATTTGAACGGCACGCTCGACATCAATGAGACAGAACGCCGCGACGTCAACTGGCTTGTGGCGTCCATTCACAACCTCGGACTGCCGGGGCTTGAGAATCCCACGGTCGAAAAATGCACGCAGCTTTGGCTCAACATTGCACACGATCCGAAGGTGAATGTTATCGGCCACAGCGGCAGTCCGGAGTTCCGCTACGATTATGAAACGGTCATTCCGGAGTTCGGTCGAAACCACAAGCTTGTGGAGATTAACGCGCATTCCTTTGAGGTGCGCAAGGCGAATATCCCGAACTGCCGCGAGATTGCGCTGTGCTGCAAAAAGCACCGTGTGCCGATTATCGTCAGTTCGGACGCGCATTTTGAGACGCAGGTGAAGGATCACACTGCGGCGCTCGAGATGCTGCGCGAGATTGCGTTTCCGGAGGAGCTGATTCTCAACGCGAACACGAACCGCCTCATCGAGTATCTGCGCGCGCACACGAACATCCTTGAAAACCGCAAGGATGCCGATGCTATTTTAAGGAGCTTTGAGAATGTCTGATTACCGTAAATTTGACGCCGCACTACAAAGTGCCGGCGTATGCTATAAGACCGATGAGCCCATGTCCGCCCACACGTCGTTTAAGATCGGCGGCCCGGCGGATCGGTTTGTCGAAGTGAAGACCGTCTCTGAATTGCAGGCGGTTTTAAATGCTGTAAGCGACGAGAATGTCCCGTATTTCATCCTCGGCAACGGTTCCAATCTGCTTGTGCCGGACGAGGGCTTGCGCGGCGCGGTGCTGACGCTGCAGGGCGATTTTAAAAAAGTGCAGAGCCTTGCGAACGGTCATGTTTTGTGCGGCGCGGGTGCATCGCTTGCGACGGTATGCAGCTTTGCACGTGGGCAGGGGCTCACGGGCCTTGAATTTGCGTGGGGCATTCCGGGGCAGCTCGGCGGCGCAGTGTACATGAACGCCGGCGCCTACGGCGGCGAGATGAAGCAGGTCGTCGTACGCGTCCATTTCCTTGAAGCGGACGGCACGCCCGGCGTAATGAGCGGGGAAGACCTCGCGTTCGGCTACCGCAAAAGCGCCTTTATGGGCACGAAGCGCATCATCACAAGCGCGGAGCTGTGCCTTGAAAGCGGTGCGGAAGCGGAGATCACCGCGAAAATGGAAGATTTCATGCGCCGTCGCCGCGAAAAGCAGCCGCTCGAGCTGCCGAGCGCGGGCAGCGTATTCAAGCGCCCGGAGGGTTATTTTGCCGGTACGCTTATTGAACAGTGCGGCCTGAAGGGCTTTGCCGTGGGCGGCGCGTGCGTCAGCGAAAAGCATGCAGGCTTCATTGTGAACAAAGGCGGTGCGACGTGTGCCGATGTGGAAGCGCTCATCCGCGCCATTCAGGATACGGTATTTCAGGCGACCGGCGTGGAGCTGGAGCCGGAAATTCGCCGCATTTCGCTCAGCAAGTAAAATTTGTGGGATTTACGGTGGCATTTGGCTGCCGAAAAGGTGGTTTTTAAAATGGAATTTGTGATCTTGACCGGCTTATCCGGCGCGGGCAAAACGCGCGCCATGCACGCCATGGAGGATATCGGCTTTTATTGTGTCGATAATCTGCCCCCGGCGCTCATTCCGGTCTTTTACGATCTTTGCGATAAATCCGAGGGTATTCAGCGCCGCGTGGCGGTCGTCACGGATACCCGCGGCGGCGAGCTTTTTAAGTCATTTTTCAGCGCGCTCGAAACACTGAAGGCGCAGAACGAGCCGTATAAAATTTTGTTTATGGATGCGTCCGAGCCCGTGCTCGTCAACCGCTTTCAGGAGACGCGCCGCAAGCACCCGCTTTCCGAAGCGATGCAGGGCTCTTTGGAGCAGGCCGTGCGCCTGGAGCGCGAGATGCTGCGCCCGGTCAAAGAGGTCTCCGATTACGTCATCGATACGTCGAACATTCCGGCGGCGGGGCTGAAAGCGCGCATTTCCGACCTGTTTTTGCAGAACGACAACGACGCCATTACGGTGCATTGCATCAGCTTCGGCTTTAAATACGGTCTGCCGCTCGAATCCGATCTTGTGTTTGACGTGCGCTGCCTGCCGAACCCGTTCTACGTGGAGGAGCTGCGTGAACATACCGGCCTTGAAGCGCCCGTGCGCGACTACGTGATGAACTGCAAGGAAACCGAGGGCTTTAAAACCCGCTTTACGGACATGATCGATTACATGCTGCCGCTCTACATTCAGGAGGGCAAAAGCCAGCTCGTCATCGCGGTCGGATGCACCGGCGGGCATCACCGCTCCGTGGCGCTTGCGCAGTATATGCACGATCACCTTGTCGCAAACGGCGTTCACGCCACGGTCTCGCACCGGGATATCACGAAACAATAAAGCGGGAGGGAGCCGTTTTCATGTCATTTGCTGCGGATTGCAAGCAAGAGCTGTGTATGATTGAAAATAAGCGCGCGTGCTGTTTGAAAGCGGAATGCTACGGCCTTCTGCTTTTTTCAAAGTGTTTTTCCGCGCGGGAATCGCAGATGGTATGCGAAAATGCCGCCGTTGCACGCCGTGTGGCGGAGGCCGCCGCCGTTTCGGCCGGTGTATACGCCGAGGTGCGCTCGCAGTTAAGGCGCAAGAATATCGGCGCGTATGCCATCACCATTCCGGGTGAAGCCGCACGCATTCAGATGATCCGTTCGTTCGGGCACGATGAGAATGACGTGAACCTGCATATTCATGAGGAAAATCTGCAAAAGGACTGCTGCATTTCGGCATTTCTGCGCGGCGTGTTCCTCATCTGCGGCACGGTCACAGATCCGCAGAAGGAGTACCACCTTGAGTTTTCCACGCCGTACCTGCACCTTGCGGAAGACCTTGTGGCTGTTCTGCACCGCGTGAAGGCCGCGCAGCTTTCGCCGTCCATTGCACGCAGAAAAAACAGCTACATTGTCTACATAAAGGAAAGCGCCGCCATTGAGGATTTCCTCACGCTGACGGGTGCGGTAAACTCCGCCATGAACCTGATGCAGATCAAAATGTACAAAGAGACCTACAACAATTTAAACCGTGTCTCGAACTGCGAGACCGCGAATCTTGATAAAACGTACTCTGCTGCAACAAAGCAGATTGCCGCCATTGCGCTCATCAGCGACAAGGTGGGGCTGGACGAGCTGCCTGCCGACCTGCGCGAGGCCGCCGTTTTGCGGCTGGAAAACCCCGAAATGTCGCTGCGCGAAATGGGGGAGCGGCTTTCCATCAGCCGTTCCGGTGTGAATCACCGCCTGCGCCGCATTTTGGAGTTTGCGGAACAGCTCGGTTCGCCGGAGGAATCCCTTGCGGAGCAGAGCGTTTTTGAAGTGGAGGAAAAGCTGCATGCTGAAAATGCAAAGACCGAAGAGCTTTAAAGACCTTGTGTTGGGCATTTTGATTGTTGCGGTGCTCGGCGTGGGCGCGTATTTCATCGCAGATGCGCTGAAAGCCGAGCTTGTGCCCGGCGATATCGTAGTGCGCTCCGGCAATGAAGAGATTACCGCGCTGCAGAACGTGACCGGCGAGCAAAGGAAGAACGGTTCAAAAGCGTGCGGAGGGCATTTTGAAATTGAAGAGGTTGCCGATGAATTCCCGGTCATTCGCATGGATAAAGGCATCGTGCTTGAAGCCTCGCAGGATCCCTACGGCGCAATGTATTACACGGTCTATAACGAGGATTTCTCCGAGCTTTACTACCGCAGCGAGCGGTTTGCGTACCCTGAAAACGACGGCACATACTACGTTGTGATCGATACCGCGTGGGGAGATAAAAACCACTATTTTTCCACCGAGCACGGATTTACCCTTGTGATTGAAAATAGCAATTAGATACTTATGTAAATTTAATTATGTAAACTTAAATGGAAAAGGAGGGCGAAAATGGCGTTTACACATTTGCATGTGCACACCGAATACAGCCTTTTGGACGGCGCTTGCCGCATTGAAAAGCTGCTCGATCAAGCGCAGAAAATGGGTCAGAAAAGCGTTGCCATTACGGATCACGGCGTGATGTACGGCGTGATCGACTTTTATAAAGCAGCGAAAAAGCGCGGCATCAAGCCGATCATCGGCTGCGAGATCTACGTTGCAAAGCGCAGCCGGTTCGATAAGATTCACGGCATCGATAACGAAAACCGGCATCTTGTGCTGCTGTGCAAAAACGAAACGGGCTACCGCAACCTTGTCGCCATTGTCTCTAAAGCGTGGACAGAGGGTTTTACAGCAAGCCCCGTGCCGATATGGAGCTGCTGCGTGAACACAGCGAGGGGCTCATCGCGCTTTCCGCCTGCCTTGCGGGTGAGATCCCGCGTGCGCTTTCCGTCGGCGACTATGACGAAGCAAAAGCCGCCGCCCTGCGCTACCGTGAGATTTTCGGCGAGGACAATTTTTACCTCGAATTACAAGACCACGGCCTGCGCGAACAGGCACATATCAACCCGCAAATAATCCGATTGTCAAAAGATACGGGCATTCCGCTCGTCGTGACGAACGACTGCCACTATATCGAAAAAGAAGACACCAAAATGCACCACATCCTCGTCTGCATCCAGACGAACCGCACGGTGGAGGATGAGGATACACTGGAATTCGGCTCCGATGAATTCTATTTTAAAAGCGAAGACGAAATGCGTGCACTGTTCCCGGATTGTCCCGAGGCAGCGGATAATACGCAGAAAATCGCCGACCGCTGCAATGTGGAATTTGAGTTCGGCAAAACGAAGCTGCCACACTTTGATACGCCGGACGGCAGCGACAACCGCGAATATTTCCGCCGCATGTGTTACGCGGGTCTGCACAAATACTACGGCGAAAACCCGAAAAAAGAAATCGTAGACCGCCTTGAATATGAAATTTCGACGATTGATACGATGGGTTATGTAAACTACTACCTCATTGTGTACGATTTCATCCGTCAGGCGAAAAGCATGGGTATCCCGGTCGGCCCGGGCAGAGGCTCCGGCGTGGGCAGCCTCGCCGCATACTGCATCGGCATCACGGGCGTTGACCCGTTGCGGTATGACCTGCTGTTCGAGCGCTTTTTGAATCCGGAGCGCGTCAGTATGCCGGACTTCGACGTCGATTTCAGCGATGAGCGCCGACAGGAGATCATTGAGTATGTCACGGAAAAATACGGCACCGACCATGTGGCGCAGATCGTCACGTTCGGCACCATGGCGGCGCGCCTTGCGATACGCGACGTTGGCCGCGCCATGGCGATTCCGTACACGACGTGCGATACCGTCGCAAAGCTTGTGCCGATGGAGCTCGACATCACGATTGATGCCGCGCTGGAACGCGTCTCCGAGCTGCGCGATTTATATGAAAGCGACAAACAGGTGCACGAGCTCCTCGATATGGCACGCAAAATTGAGGGCATGCCGCGCCACACGTCTACGCACGCCGCCGGTGTTGTCATCACAGACCGCCCGGTCGTCGATTACGTGCCGCTGAGCATGAACGACGATTCGCCCGTCACGCAGTACACGATGACGGCCATCGAGCAGCTCGGTCTGCTCAAGATGGACTTTCTCGGCCTGCGCAACCTCTCGGTTATCGACCACGCCGAGCAGATGATTGCGAAACACACGCCGGGCTTTAAGGTGGAAAACGCGCCGGATAACGACCCGGACGTGTTTAAAATGATCGCGAGCGGTGCGACAGAGGGCGTGTTCCAGTTTGAATCCGCCGGTATGCGCCGTGTCATCATGCAATCCGACCCCAAAAGCATTGAAGACCTCATCGCCGTTATCTCTTTGTATCGCCCCGGCCCGATGAAGTTCATCCCCATGTACGTCGAAAATCGCAAGCACCCGGATAAAATCACGTACCGCCACCCACGCCTTTCCAAAATACTGGATGTCACCTACGGGTGCATCATTTATCAGGAGCAGGTCATGCGCATTTTCCGCGAGCTTGCGGGGTATTCGCTCGGCCGCGCGGACATTGTGCGCCGCGCCATGAGCAAGAAAAAGCACGATGTCATGGAGCAGGAGCGCGAGTATTTCATTCACGGCTTAAAGCGTGAGGACGGCACCGTGGAGATTGAAGGCTGCATCGCCCGCGGTGTGGACGAGCAGACCGCCGAGACAATCTACGATGAGATGAAAAGTTTCGCGTCCTACGCGTTCAATAAGTCCCATGCCGCCGCGTATGCCGTTGTGGCGTATCGCACGGCGTACCTCAAATATCACTATCCGAAAGAATATATGGCCGCGTTGCTCACAAGTGTGCTCGCATCCGCAGGCAAGATTGCGGCGTATATGGAAGAATGCAGCAGGCTGAATATTGCCGTGCTGCCGCCGCACGTGAACGAGAGCGAGCAGGGCTTTTCCGTTTTTGAAAACAGCATTCGTTTCGGTTTGCTCGCCATCCGCAACCTCGGACGCGGCCTGATACAGCGCATTTTATCCGAGCGTACGATGAACGGCCCGTTCACGACCTTCTACGATTTCTGCAAGCGCATGCAGGGCAGAGACCTGAACCGCCGCGCCGTGGAAAGTCTTATCCGCTGCGGTGCGTTCGACGGTCTCGGCAACAACCGCCGCGAAATGCTGATGGCGGTCGGCCCGCTGCTCGATCAGCTGGAGGACGACAAACGCCGCAACATAGAGGGACAGATCGGCCTGTTTGACTTCGGCGGGGAGGAGAAAACGGAATCTTTCGAGATGCCGAAAGCCGAGGAGTTCCCCAAAACCGAACTGCTTTCTATGGAAAAGGAAGTCACCGGCATGTACCTTTCCGGGCACCCCATGTCGCCGTATGCGGAGGTCTATAACGCCGGCATCGCCGCGCGCTTTGATGAGATTGCCTGCAGCGCCGCCGGGGAATCCGACCAATATAAAGACGAGCAGTATGTGGACGTTCTGGCCGTTGTGGAAAGCGTGAAAAAGAAGGTGACGCGCTCCGGCTCTGCCATGGCGTTCGTCACGCTGGAAGACATGTACGGCTCTATGGAGGCGCTTGTTTTCCCGAAGGTTTTGGAAAAATACGGCGACCTTTTTGCGCCGGGCGGCTCTGTTTGGGCGCACGGACGCATCAGCTTTACGGAAGAAAAAGACCCGAAATTCATCTGCGAATATGCCTCGGCACCGTTTTCGCCGGAAGAAATGATGATCCGCAGAAGGCCTGCGCCTGAGGAAAAGAAAAGGGCCTCGCAAAAGCCTGCCGTTGTGCCGGAAAGCGTCACGCCGCCGCGCGGGGAAGAGCGGCCCGGTGATGCAGATTAAGGGGCTATGAAACACAGCCTATAAGGCCTTTACCTGCGTGTGCCGAACGCCGAAGACCCGCTCTGCAAAAAGGCGATGCAGTACATCGAAGATTTT